>WBZO01000215.1_pt1 | contig 146795 bp, 144 predicted proteins | sample 5204261 | NCBI WGS metagenome assembly WBZO01 (sample SAMN12412400, study PRJNA552823) | activated sludge metagenome | isolation source: activated sludge from anammox sidestream of wastewater treatment plant... | place: USA: North Carolina | collected 2017-09 | reverse complement strand
TTTCGCGTTTTTCGTGGTCGGTGGGTTTCATTGTGTCTCTTTCAAATTGTCATTTCGAACGAAGTGAGAAATCTTAACCGTCCGCGCAAAAAGATTTCTCGGCTCCGCCTCGAAATGACACGACAAAGTTCCATCTGCTGAGAGCAGTTTCAGGATTTCGCGTTTTTCGTGGTCGGTGAGTTTCATAGGTTGAGTCCTGCGGGTATTATAGCAAGTAACATACATTGACGCTGCTTGCGGGTTTGATCTTCAGATATCTTTCGCATTTCCACCTCGTTTGAGATATTTAATTATATCGCTTCACTCGCTCGCTCAACAACGCCAGCGGATGCATCGCCTCGCGCTCCGCCCCATCGCGAATCTGAATGCGGCACGCCGAACCCGAAGAGACAATACGCGCCCCTTGCAGTTCTCTCGCTTTGGGCAATAACTTCAACTCGCCAATTTGCATGGATAGTTCGTAATGATTTGCATCATAGCCAAACGTGCCAGCCATGCCGCAACAACCCGCAGGGCTGAGTTCCACCTCAAAGCCAAAAAGTTTCAGCAACTCCACTGTCGCCAATTCCCCTTCGGCGCGCTGATGGCAATGCGGCTGAAAAAATATTTTTTCTTTTTCGATTTGATCCGTTTTCAAATTACCTAAATCTCTCAATTTGGCTACGCGCAGAAGAAATTCATCCACTAAAAACATCTTTTTAGAGATTGACTCAATTTCCGCTTTACGCTCTGGCAATAAGGCGAGATATTCATGCTTGAGACAATACGCCTCAGGCGGCTCGCACCCCACCACGCCGACAATTGATTCAACGCCCAAGCTTTTGATTTCATCCAAAACTTTTTCAGCGTGGCGCTTGGCTTGGTCAATAAAGCCTTTAGAAAGAAATACCGCGCCCGCGCCGATCAGCGGCAATTCCTTCACTGCATAACCAAAATAGTTCAGCAATGCAATCGCCGATTCTTTCACTTCAGGTTCAATGTATTCAGAAAAAACATCCGGTAAAAATAAAACGGTTTGTTTGTCGGCATTATCAACTTGCTCGTCACGCTGACGCGCTCTCCGTTTAGCGAACAAAGGCAAAGGTCTTTTGTCCGTAATTCCAAAAGTTTTAGCAATCAACTTACGCGACCAGCGCGCCTGCATAAACCAATTTGCCAAAGGCGCAACGGGACTCAGCCACTTTGCGACTACATGAAAATAGGCAAACAAATAATCATGCAACGGCCTGCGATGCGACTTGTAATATTGATGCATGAATTCATATTTCAGTTTTGGCATATCCACCCCGCTCGGACATTCGCTCGTGCAACCTTTACAAGCTAAACATAAATCGAGAGTCTGAAAAGTTGCTTCTTCAAGTTCATTCTGCTCTCCGCCTTCTGCATTCTGTTTACTGATTACCGCCCTTAACAAATTCGCCCTGCCCCGCGTACTCAAACCTTCTTCGCCGCTCGCTTGAAACGAAGGACACATCAGCCCCGTAGATTTTCGGCACACGCCCTGCCCGTTGCATTGCTCAATCGCCCCAGCCAGCCCGCGCTCGTGATTGAAACGCAAAGCCGAATCCCAAACTTTGACTTGGTATTTCTCGCCGTAACGTAAATTTGAATCCATTGGCGGCGCAGATAACATTTTCTGCGGGTTCAAAAGATTATCCGGGTCTGCCGCGCGTTTCAGCTTGCTCAGCGCCGCGCCGATCTCTTTTCCATAAGTCCTTTCAATAAATTCGCCCGAAGCAATTCCATCGCCATGCTCGCTACTCATCGAGCCGCCCAGCCTCAGCGTCACAGAAAATACCTGCTCCCCGATACTACGCATTGACCTCGCGCCTGCGCCATGCAGTAAATCTAAAATTGGGCGAATGTGCAAACACCCGCCAGAAGCGTGGGCATAAATCCCCGCCTCCACATGTTCGGCAGATAAAATCTTTTGCACCTCGCGCACAAACTCGCCCAAGCGCTCAACGGGAATGGCGCAATCTTCAATAAAGGCAATCGGGCGCTTAACTTGCGGACGCGAATCTAAAATCCCCAAGCCTAATTTGCGGATATTCCAAATTTGATTCTGCTCCTCAGTGGATTCGGCAATCGTCAGCGTTGCGCCAATTTTTCTCACCGCATCTTTCAACGCGGATAGCTGGTCGCCGCTAAACTCAACGACTAAAATCGCTTCGGGATTTCCAATCATCCAACTCATTTGATTAGCAACGGCAGGCACGCTTCTTGCCAATTGCAAAATCATGCGCGGAATCAATTCGATCGCGCTGGGCGTAAATTCCAAAAGGCGCGGCACGTCGTCACAGGCTTGCTCAATGCTCTGATATTGCAAAACTCCCAAAATCGTATGTTTGGGCTTCTTCACCAAATTAACTTTCATTTTTTGAATAACCGCCAGCGTGCCTTCGCTCCCCGCCAGCAATGGCGCAAGGTTTATAGCTGAAGATTTCAAGTTGGGATAATCTCCCTGCCACTGTGGCGGCTTAGATGGACTCCACGGCAAGAGATAATTCAACCGATACCCCGCTGAGTTGCGCCATGACTTCGGGTAATTGTTTTTTATCGCATCGGCATATTTCTCGCGGATTTCATTTACAACTGAAACGATCTCCAGTTCTCGATTTCCAATTCCCCAATTACTATTTACTATTCCCCATTTACTTAAAGCCCCGTCGCTCAGAATCACATCCGCTTCCAGCAAATGATCCGCGCTCATGCCATATAAAATAGAATGCGCGCCTGTGGCATTGTTGCCGATTACGCCGCCCATTGTGGCGCGTTCCGCCGAAGCGGGGTCTGGACCAAACATCAAGCCATGCTTTGCGGCTTCACGATTCAAATCCGCGAGAATAACGCCAGGCTGAACGAGCGCGTATTGTTCCTGCTGATTAATTTCAAGAATCGCATTTAGATAATGCGAGCAATCTAAAATCAGGGCTTCGCCAATGGCTTGCCCGCCCAATGATGAGCCTGATCCACGCGGCAGGATGGGGATTTTATATTTCGCGGCTAATTCAACGGCGGATTGCAAATCAGCTTGATGCTTTGGAATCGCCACGCCCAACGGCTCAATTTGATACATCGAAGCGTCAGTGGAATATAAAATTTTGGAAGCCGCATCCAGCCGCAGGTCGCCTGCGAAGCGCTTTTTCAATTCAAAAATAAATTCTTTGGAAAGAGTCATATTCCGATTCTACTCTTTATTAAACGCAAAGGACACAAAGCCAAGCCTTGTGTCCCAAATTACAAATGACTATTTACCTTTTGCCTGATTCGCCACCGCCGCCGCTTTCTTCGCCGCTTCTTCAGGATCGCCGAGATAATAATTTTTGATCGGCTTCAAATCTTTATCCAATTCATAAACCAGCGGCAAACCTGTGGGGATGTTCAATTCGGTGATTTCATTTTCAGAGACATGATCCAAATATTTCACCAAGGCGCGAATCGAATTGCCGTGCGCCACGATCAACAAGCGTCTGCCAGATTTAATTTCAGGCGCAAGCGTGGAATTCCAATAAGGAAGCACGCGCTCAAGAGTAGTCTTAAGCGATTCGGTGGCTGGCAATTGTTCGGGAGTCAGCGCGGCGTATCTGCGATCAAATTTTGGGTGGCGTTCATCGGTCAATTCCAAAGCTGGCGGCGGCACATCGTAGGAACGCCGCCAAATTTTCACTTGGGCTTCGCCAAATTTTTCAGCCATTTCAGTTTTATTCAAGCCTTGCAAATTGCCATAATGTCTTTCGTTCAACTGCCAAGCCCGCACAACCGGGAGCCAATGTAAATCCATCGCCTCTTGAATTTGAAACAAGGTTTTGATGGCGCGTTTCAAAACCGAAGTATATGCAATATCAAAATCATAGCCGCCGGCTTTCAACAACTTACCCGCTTCCGCCGCTTCGGCTTTGCCGAGTTCGGTTAAATCAACGTCCGTCCAACCCGTAAAACGATTTTCTAAATTCCACGCGCTTTGCCCGTGACGAACCAAAACAAGTTTATACATCGTCGCTCCGTTTTTTTCTTCAAATTATACAACCTCATAGTAAAATCAGAAAATGTCCACCGATGAAATCACCCCCGCGCGCAAACAATACTTAGAGATCAAAAAAGATTTTCCCGATAGCATTTTACTTTTTCGGCTTGGCGATTTTTACGAAACCTTTGACGAAGACGCCGAAATCACCGCCCGCGATCTGGATATTGTTTTAACTTCCAAGCCTATCGGCGGCGGCGTGCGCGTGCCATTGGCGGGCATTCCGTATCACGCAATTGAAAATTATCTGGCGCGATTAATTGAAAAAGGTCATCACGTTGCCATTTGCGAACAAATTGGCGAGCAACCCAGCAAGGGGATTTTTCCGCGCAAGGTTGTCAGAGTCGTCACGCCGGGGACAGTCACTGAGCCGAGTTTATTGCCCGGGGACGCAAATAACTATCTCGCCGCCGTGATCTTAGATTCCGCCGCGCCTGCCAACGGGATAGTTGCTTCTGTTGCTTATACAGACGTGACCACTGGAGAATTTGCCGTCGCCGAATTGCCGCTCGAAGCCTTGCGCGCCGAGTTGACCAGATTACATCCCGCCGAAATTTTATACGCCGATAATCAAATTCTGCCCGAAGGCATCGGCGGACATTTGACCGCCTTACCCGCATGGAAATTTGAACCCGGTAAATGCAACGAAAATTTATTGACGCAATTCAACTCAGCCACTTTAGACGGTTTTGGATTGAAAGCAAATAGTTTAGCCGTGCGCGCGGCGGGCGCAATCGTTCAATATCTCAAAGAGACTCAACCCAACGCGTTGACACTCTTGACCTCGCTTCGCTCTTACAGCCTAAACGAATTTATGGCGTTAGATTCTCCCACGCGCCGAAATTTAGAGTTGACCGAAACCCTGCGCGGCGACTCCGCCGAGAACGGGCGGAGCAAGCGCAAAGGTTCACTGCTTGGCGTGTTAGACGAAACAATTACGCCGATGGGCAAAAGACTCATTCATCAATGGATTAGCCAGCCTTTGTTGAAAGTGGAAAGAATAAAGCACAGGCAAAACGGCGTGGAATATTTTGTACAAAACGGAATGCTCCGCGCCGAATTACGCGCTTCGCTCAAACCAATTGTGGATATTGAAAGAATCATCAACCGCGTACTCACTGGTCAGGTACAACCGCGAGACTTAGTAGCATTAAGAAGTACGTTTGTTGAATTGCCGAAGGTGAAAACAGTAATCGGCAATCAGCTATCGGTTATCAACGGTCAATGGTCGGTTTGCGAAAATGAATTAGCTCTCCTTCAAAATGCAATTGACGACGACCCGCCTGCCACGTTACAAAACACAGGCGTGATTCGGGCTGGTTATTCGCAAGAATTAGATTCGGTCATCGAAGCCTCGAAACATGCCAGAGATTGGATTGCGAATCTCGAAGGCATTGAAAGAGCAAAGACGGGCATCAAAACGCTCAAGGTTGGCTATAACAAAGTCTTTGGCTATTACATTGAAATCTCTCGCGGCGCGGCAGAGAAGGCGCCTGAAAGTTACATCCGCAAGCAGACCTTAGTTAATGCCGAAAGATTCATCACGCCTGAGATGAAGGAATACGAAACTTTAGTCTTAAACGCCGAGGAACGCATCAAAGAAATTGAAACGCGCTTATTCAAAGAAATTTGCGCCGAGTTGAGCAAAGCGGCGAATCAAATTCTAGCCACTGCGCGCGCCCTCGCCGAATTGGATGTGCTATCCGCTTTGGGCGAGGTGGCGGCTTTGGGCGCATATACCAAGCCCGAGGTCCACGCAGGAAGCGAACTGGAAATCCACGAAGGCAGGCATCCTGTTGTGGAGCAATATCTCAAAGGCGAAAGATATATCGCAAATGACGTCAACTTTGAAACCGGCGAAGTGGTGCGCGTGATCACGGGACCGAACATGTCGGGTAAATCCACTTATTTGCGCCAAACCGCTTTGATTGTGTTGATGGCGCAGATCGGTTCGTTTGTGCCTGCCGCATCTGCGAAGATCGGGATTGTGGATAGAATTTTTACGCGCATCGGCGCGCAGGATGAAATTCACGCGGGGCAATCTACGTTTATGGTGGAGATGGTGGAAGCGGCGAATATTTTGCATCATGCTACCTCGCGCTCGTTATTGATCTTGGATGAAATCGGGCGCGGCACTTCAACTTATGACGGCTTGTCCATTGCCTGGGGCATCATTGAGTACATTCACAATCATCCGCAATTACGCGCCAAGACCTTGTTTGCGACTCACTATCACGAGTTGACGCAACTCGCGGATTTATTGCCCGGCGTGCGAAATTACAACGTAGCGGTTAGCGAAGCGGATAATAAAGTCGTGTTCCTGCATAAAATTATCGCAGGCGGCGCGGATCGTTCGTACGGGATTCATGTTGCCCAACTGGCAGGTTTGCCTGCGCCTGTGATTCAACGCGCCAATGAAATTATGGAACAACTAGAAAAAACGTCCGGCAGAGCCGTGAAGATTGATCCGCACGCGGCGCAACAAGCGAAATTATTCCCTGAAACCAATCCGCTGTTGGATGAAATCAACGGGCTGGATGTCAATTCTTTATCCCCGATTGAAGCGCTGAACAAGCTGTTTGAATGGCAGAAGCGGTTTGGGAAGTAGATATTCTATTTCTGATAAATCGCAACTTCGCCGTTGTTGTAAATTTGCCGATATTTTTTTGAATTCGCAAAAGATAAATTGACCAATTCATTTTTGCTCAATTTTGCGATCACAACAAATTGATATTCCAATTTGGTTCTCGAAGACCATTCTTCAACACAGGCTACAGTTTCGCATTTCTGCAATTCCGCTAAATCAGAGTATCTTTCAAAGAACTTCTCGCCCAACAGCCATTCATAGCCCTGAAGCGTTGATTGATTCCGTCTTTCGCTCAAAGCAGGCAACCACTCAACAAATGGATCAACTTCCGGGCTTGGGTTTCCCGTAATTGCAATCATTTTCGCATCGGAGGATAAATTTTCCTCGATCCACTTCATGGTTTCAATTTCAGCGGGCTTCAAGCTATTACCAATTAGGCGGAAATCGTACAAGCTCGAATCAATAAATAAAATTAGCGCCACAAAGAACAGAATAAAGTTATAAATTTTATTTTTATACAATTCGTCAAAATCTATCCTGCGCCAGCGAGAAAAGAAATACGGAAACGCTTCTGCAAACGCCAAGGCGCTCAACATGGTCAATGGATAAAACGCCGCACTCGGGGCGCTGCGCGGTTCAATTATATAGGGCAAGAAAACCCAAATTAAAAGAAAGTATTCTTTTTTCCAAATCGCCCAAATTACCCCCACTGCCTTGAATAAAATCAAAATTGGCGTCAATCCGTCGCCTAGGAACGCTCGTAATATCGCGCTAAAAAACGAACTATCTAAAGAACCCGTATGCAATGCTGATAGAAACGGGGCGAAGCCGTGATATGAAATCACCGCCCGCCACCAAGGCGCCGAAAGACTCAAACCCCCCAGACCAACAAGCATTGCGTAAAAAAAAGATCGGCGCGTTCTCCCGAAACATATCCATAACAATATGCAAGTCGCGGCTAGATGCACGCCCGCCTCAGGGTGACTCAGAACCGTCGCCGTACAACAGACGATTGACCACGTTACAAGCTTTATCTCTCCACTCTGAAACAAACGATATACAAAATACGCTGAAAGCAATAAAAATAAAGAGCCGAAACTGCGCGTCAGCCCGCCGCCCATCACGAACCAGCCATAAGCGCCTGGCGTCAGAGCGTAGAAAACGGAGGATAACGCTCCTAACGATTTCGATTTGAGCAATTCGGCAGACAAGAAATAAAATACAAGAATAGATAGTGAATTGACAAACGGCGGGACAAAACGCAATAAATTAATTTCAGAAATTTTGAAAATATCCGAAAGTATTCTGGCAAAATAAAACCCAAAGGGCGGGTAAGCAAAGGGGATTTGCAACTGATTGTAAGAAGTGAACTCAGGGAGCAGATAAGCGCTAGGAGTTAAATCCCGAACCATGCTGAGGAACATCCCGCCGTCGTTGACAGGAAAACCAACTACCAGCGTGGGAAAGAAGCGGATGAAGACTCCGCCTACGAGAGCAATGCCAAGAAGCAGAGCTGTCCATTCGTTTTGGGCGAGGGCTTTGTTTTTCCTTGTTAAACTCATAAATTAATCAGCATAATTCCCGCAAGCAAAAGCGGCATAATAATCATCCTGATACAGGGGTTTTCTTTGCTCACTCAAAAATTGAATTTCAGTCCACAATTGATCGGTATCAGTAACCACTAAAACGTCAATAAAATTCTCTTCGCAAAGCTCGTCAATTTGTTTCCAATCTTTCGCGTTGCTCAAATTGAATATTTGAGCAACAGCCTCTACTTTAGAGGCAAATGTCTCTTGCGAAAGACCATAAGCCGAACGATCCGAAATTGCAGATGGGTGTATGCTATACAAGCCAACTGGTCGATCGAGAACGACAGACGGGTTATATTGAACAATAACGTCTCTAGGCAAAATTTCATTAAGGAATTCATAAGCGCTTCTGGCAGAATAAGCGCGCTTCCCCTCCGGGTTTAGGAGATATAAATCAGCGCCGTTTGCGCTGACAAACATATGCCAAAATCGAAGAGCTAAAAATTCAGAGGACATAGTCGCCATACCTATCAACATCGTCATAGATAAAACTAACCTGAGAGTCTTTGTTCCCCGAATGGGCTTGAACATCTTGAGAGAAAGCCATTTATCAAATTCACAACACTGGAAGATCACATCCGCGCCCCAAACAACTAGAACAAACTGCACAGGGATCCAGCCACGAATGCCTAAATCGTTGATGGCAATAATGTTTGAATAGAAGAAGGTAAGAATTACAGTTACAACTAAAACGAGCAAAATTTCCGCCTTATAAAACAATGACGGAGTTTCTGTTTTTCTGTAAACTTCTCGAAACCATACGACGGCAATAAAAAAGAAGAAACCAAGTTCAAATAAATAATTTAGCGGTAAAAACAAGAAATTCAAAAAGTTAATCGCTAACGGCGAAGCGATCGGTAAAAGGCTCGTAAGCACAAATGGTCGAACATAAAAGGAAATGGGCAGGCCGCCGCCAGGCGAAGTCGTTCCACCATCTGAAAAGATGCCTACCAAAAACAGGGATGCAAACATCAAAGCATAAATTCCGCTAGCCAGCATAAAAATAACTTGTTGATATTTTTTCTCGAACGCCAAAGATATACCCCAAACCAACCAAAATATTGCAAAGACAAACATTACCCAGACCGAAAGTCCAAAAGCAGACGCAAATGCTAATCCAACCACAATTGAAAGCGGGATTCTTCGCGTATAGGCTTGCTCAATATGTTGCAGAGAAATCGCAAGAGCCATCATACAGGCTAAAGCCGCCGCTAGATGGTGAGGAACCCAAGCTAAAGCATTCATCCAAGACATGATCGGCATATTCCAGCCTTCCAAACGACCTTGAAACGGGATTTTATTAATCCCAAAATAAAAAACAACCATAAAAAGCGACACCATGATAATGTCTAAACCGCCAATTGCAAATAATTGAATTCCAACAAAGGATTTTCGCCAACTGTTTCCAGAAGTTAGATTATCACGAATTCGTAAATACGTCGCTAAAGTTGCAAAGAGTAGTAGACCCGCCCAACTGACGCTTGCCACCATGCTGTGATACGGCGTTACAAATTTTCCGCCAATCTGGTCAACAACGCTCGCTAAAACATACCAATAATAATAAAGCGAATTAAGCGCTACTGGACGTCCAGGGTAATAAGACGGATTGACCGGCGGAACGCCGGTATAAGTGATTGCATTTGTTACAGAGACTCGCGTAGTAAAGTCATATGAATTCACGCTGAGATAAAGAGAATCGGAAATTTGTAAATCTACTAAAGCAAGGACAGAGAGAATCGCCCATAGAAAAGCGAACAAAGCTGATAATTTTAAATAAACGTTGTCTTTCTTAAAGGGCACGTAGAATCTAGTAAACACAAAAAGACTGCCTAGAAAAAAAGCAAGCAACGTTATCAACACGGCCTGATAATTAATCAGGCGATACAGGAGAAAAAGCAAGGCCGGAATGACCGCCACAGAAACAGGCATTGCCATCAACGCTTGCACAATAGAGGTCCTCTTTCTAAAGTTAAATAAATCCAATAGCCATCCTAATACATGCCCCGGAAAAATAAAGATTAGCGAATATAACAATAACGCCAGCGTTACGCCTGCAATATCATAAACGGTAAAATTCATTAAAAATTATCCTTTTTATTAAATTGTCCTAGTCCGACGAGTCCCCAAGTTCCAACAACTACATAATTAATTATTTGGCTAATAAAAATATAAGCTAGGGCATTCTCCCTTGAAACGCCAAAGGGCCCAAGGATTGTCACCGCCACAAATTGATACACCCCAACATATCCGGGCGTTGATGGGATCGCGCTAGAAAGTCCCAATGCCGCGAGAAGCACAAGGGTCTGCGCCAAGGTAACGGAAAGATTAAGAGCATAACCAAGCGTCCATAGACCAAAAGCGTCCATCATCCAAATAACGCTCGTAATTCCTATAAATTTACCAAATCTATCTACACGGTGCACAGATATCAATCCGTCAAAAAAGCGCTTTACAAAGCCCTCAATTCTAGGAATATAAGAAGAACAAAAATGAAAAACAAACGCGATTACCGATTTCACCAATTGAAATTGATACGGCAGGACAAAAATAGCGACCAGCCCTAGCAAACCAATTAAAGAAATAAGCCCCATCGCATTTTGAAATGCAAAAGAAATAGCTTGTGTATAAGAAAATGCAAATGCGCCCAACACGACAAGTACAATTAAATCTACAATGCGTTCAACAATCCCCACGGCAAAAATAAAAGAGAAGGCGGCTTCGCTTTTTTTGACAAGATAAGCGGCTCGGATTAATTCGCCAGCGCGAGCAGGGAGAATACTATTCCCCAAATAACCCGTCATGCTTGCCCAAAATACACTTGAGATTTTGAACGACATCCCGTTATTCAACAAAAATCGCAAGCGCATTGCGCGAATGAAATACGTAGCGCTACTCCACAAGGCAATAGCCACAAGATAAGAAGCCTGTATATTCTTAATTGCTCGGAGAAAAACGCCCCAATCTAAATCCCGCAGAACGGAGAATAACAAAACCCCAGCCAGAGTTAGCGTAAATACCAGCAAGAACTTGCCTTGCTTAATTTTAGATTCGTCCGCTTTAGAGAGAAGTTGATTAAAAATTGATACGCTCCTTCTCAATAACTAATGGGCGGTGCATTACCTGCGTATAAATTGCTCCGATATATTCGCCTACAATGCCTAAAAACAACAACTGAATTGACCCTAAGAAGAACAATCCAATCACTAAGGGGGCAGAACCTAATGAAAATTGATACCAAAAAATCAATTTATAAATTAGATAGATAAGCCCGATAAGAAAACTCACAACAGCGGAGAGAAAACCAAGCATTGTGGCAAGCCGTAATGGGATTTTTGTGTAATTTGTCACTCCCAGCATCGCCAAGTCGTATAAGGTATAAAAATTATTCTTACTAATGCCGCGTTTCCGGCGCGGTTGAAGAAATATGATTTTCGCAATCTCAAATCCAAGGTCCGCAACCAAACCGCGAAAATACGGATAAGGGTCGTCTATTTTTTTGATCACGTCAATCACGCTACGGTCGTAAAGCCCAAAGCCGGTAAAATTCTCAATTAGATCAACTTCAGATAAAGAACGTAATGCACGATAATAAAGCGTCCGTAGAAAATGAAATAAAAAAGACGTTTCTGATTTCTCTTTAACGCCAACCACCACTGGAAAGCCTTCCTCCCATTTTCTTATAAATTCAGGAATTCGCTCTGGCGGGTCCTGCAAATCCGAAGCCATAGCAATGATCGCGTCTCCTTTTGCTTGAAAAATGGCATAGATAGGAGAGCGCACATGCCCAAAGTTTCTTGTATTTACGATCACCTTAACACGCTTGTCCGCCTTAGCAATTTTGCGCAACTTCCCAACAGTATTATCCGTAGAGGCATTATCAATAATAATATGCTCATATTGATAATTCAAACCAGACATAACGCTTTGGATTCGCGCGCACAGTTCCTGGATATTATCAGATTCATTAAAGCACGGCGTAACAATACTAATTTCTTTTTTCATCATAGCAAATTATTTACAATCCGCGATTATGCAGTTGCTTACGCAAAGTCTGGTCGCGATTGTACAAACTATCCACAGAATCCACCATCAATGGCGCGTCCGCTTTCACTTTTTTAGCAAGGACTTGATCGTTTAATAATTCACGGCATGAAAGTTGCCCCTTTTGTAGCGGGATCGCAAGATAGTAGTCATCATCGGCAAGAATGTGCCCTGCCGGAAGGTCGCGCTTGACGTAAACGCCGCGCACAAGCGAAGTAAGGTAATCAATTTCTTTTTGCGAAGCTGATATCTTCTCCGCACCCGACGCGCCGCACATTTCCTTGGCCTTATGAAAGGCCTGAAACCACTGCGCAATTTGTTCGGGGGTCGAACAATACGGCGAAAAGGGGCGATCTTCTGTCTTAATATCAATATGGCGTTCAAAAGTGCGCGCCCCCTTAGCGTATGCGATCAACATAGACGAGCGCCAATCGTGATACTCATGAGTTGAAAGCCCAATTACATGTCTAGGATAGCGGCTTCTTAAAAATTCAATCTGATTAAGTTGCAGTTCAGAATCCTCCGCAGGATAAAGAGAAACGCAATGATTAATCGCCAAGGGGATATTGCGGTTGCCAAAAAAAGTAACCATATCGTCAATATCCTTTAACGAAGAGCCCCCCGTGGAAACCATCACGGGTTTATGCGTTTTGGCGATTGTTTCCAAGAGCGGCCAATCGGTTATATCCGAACTGGCTATTTTTATAATTTCAATTCCAAGAGTTACGCACAAATTCACGGAGCGCTCATCAAAAGGAGTCGCCATACGGACGCATCCCGCACGCCGGACGGCCTCGGCCAATTGAGCAAGTTCATCGCGAGACAATTTGGTATCTATGGTTTTCTTAATATAACGAATGTCTTGCCGTTTCAAGAAATTTTTGTGGATGAAACTATCTACATCACGAAACTGAAGTTTAATTGCGGCGCGGACATTGTTATAGCGCACGACTGCGCCAAACTCTTTCACAATTTGCAAGCCACGATTCACGTCGCCCCAGTGATTATTCGCCAACTCTAGCACAAACAGGTCTTCAAAAATATCGCGATTGATCATCTTGACTCCAAATTAATAAAATCACTCTTCCCATAAAGGGATGAGCATGTTATTGCTTAGTTCATCACGTTCTAGAAATGGAAACATGTCTTCGAGAGGCGCAGAAATAATTCTACCATCCGGCAGTTGGCGCGAAGATTGACGCGGCTCAAAGCCTTGCGCGGGGTCAAGCATTACCTCGCAAATTACAGGACCGGACATCGCAAGGATTTCATCTATTCGTTCAGAAAAATCTTCGCTATCCAATCGCCAAGCGGGGATGCCGTAGGCTTGTGCCAACTTCAGCGTATCGGGAAACGAAACGTCCGACTCGGGGCTCTCTCCTACTGTACCGCCAAAAAATCCTTTTTGAGACGTGCGAATAGAAAGGTAGCCGCCATTATTTAGAACAAATATTTTAATTGGTAATTGGTAATGAATAACTGTTTGCAACTCTTGTAAATTAAGTTGCAGGCTTCCATCTCCAGCCAGGCAGATTACCTTTTTACCTTCTCCAGCCACTGCCGCGCCAATAGCGGCGGGCAAATCATAGCCCATAGAGGCAGAGCCTGAGTTTGAAAATAAGCGTTGACCTAATTTAATTTTGCCTGCTTGAAATGAAACAATGCAAGCGGTTGCGTTTCCAGTTACAACAATATCGTCTTTGCCGAGGCATTCAAACAAAGCGCCGATAAAATGATATGGATTAATCCTGCCGGTGAAATCTTTATGTTTTGACAAAACAGCCGGATACTTTTCATTTCTTTCTTTACACCATGCCAGCCAATCTGAAAATTGAGACGCATTCCAATCGCTCAATTGTTTATTCATCTCGGTAAAAAAATCTTGCAAATCCGCCTGAATTGGCAAATCTGGTTTAATCGTTGGACGCCTCAATTCTGCGCCATCCACATCTACCCAAATTTTATAAGCGGCGCGGGCAAATGAATTCCAGGCATATCCTGTTTGACGAATGTTCAAGCGGCTTCCCAGTATCAATAACACATCTGAATTTTGGACTGTAAAATTTCCACCGCGTGTGCCGATCGTGCCGGGACGACCGCAAAAAACAGGATCATCAGAATCAATGATGTCATGAGTCCAACCAGTTGTGACGGGAATTCCAAGTTTATGAATAGTGTGTAGAAATTCGTCCGTTTGATTTGAGATACGGACTCCGCTTCCTGCAAGAATAACGGGGCGTTTGGCGTTTCTTAGCAGAGTCAAAGTTTGGCTGACTGAATCTTTCAAATGAACAGAAGCAGGTTCAGGGTCCAGAAAAGAAGCGAAGCCTTCCATCTCATTTTCATTGATTTGACTCGATTGCACGTCAATGGGAATATCCAACCAGCAGGGACCAGGCCTGCCCATCTGGCAAAGATGCCAGGCTTTTTCAAGATGATGGCGAATGGTTTGCGGCTCTGTGACGGTGACTGCATATTTTGTAATGCCTTTCACCATTGAAACGATATCTACTTCTTGGTCGCCGAGTTGGCGAAGTTCCGGCAGATCGTAGGCGCGAATATAGGTTTCGCGCTTGACTTGACCGGAAATGACAAGCATTGGGATCGAATCTGTGAAAGCGCCGTACACGCCGTTGAGCGCATTGATGCCGCCGGGGCCCGTGGTGACATTTACAACGCCAGGCTTGCCAGAAATACGCGCATAACCTTCAGCCGCCATCGCGCTGGCTTGTTCGTGGTGATTGAAAATTGTTTTGATTTGCGGGTGTTTGCCAATGGCGTAATTAAGAAACATAGAGCCGCCGCCTGTGAGCATGAACACATGGCGAACGCCAAATTCTACGAGTCGGTTGGCAATATATTCGGAAACTCTCATAGATCATCCTATTGAAGACGCGATAGAATATTCTAGCAAGGAATAAACTCTATTAGCCATAGTCTTTTTTTATTTTCTTTTATCAATAATTGATTCATTTTTATTCGTCAAGAAAAACAATCTCATTTTTTAGATTCATGCGCTTTATTTGCTCAGCGATTGCTTTGTGATGAAGAAGCGTGGTAATTAAAATAGGCGCATCAAACCCGCCCAACTCATCTGGCGCAACAACCGGAGCATTTCTCAACAGTTCGCCATGGTTAATTGGGTTGTTATCTACAAATGCCAGAATATCTGCATGGGCTAAAGAAGTTTCAGAAAGTAATTTCATAGATAACTGCCCTGTTCCCCACACAATAATAGAGCGGCTTCTTGATAACAAATTAGCGATATTCAAATCAATATCATTCATCATCTGTTGTGAGCGGGCAACATATTTCTCAATTTTCAAACGTAAGCTTTTATCTTTCTTCAATATCGTTGCAGTGGGTAAATCAGCCTTTTTCCAAAAACCAAATACGGCGGGGTAAAACATATCCGCGCCAATTGTCAAATCTTTTTGCCCGCCTTCAGCCAACCAAAAGCCGTGCGCGCCTACTAAATTCTCAAGGCAAATTAAAGAAAAGTGATTAATATGTTCCGTGTTGAAATCCTGGAAAGGCGCATAGATAAAATCAACGTACCGCGAAGCGTCTGGCGTTTCCAGATAAATAATACCATTGGGTTTTAATCTTTTTTCTATCCAATCCAATGCGCCATGCGCGTCAGCAACATGTTCCAGCGTATGAGACAGAACGACGCAATCATAAGCGCTTTCATGAAAAGGCTGAAATAAAGAGCCTTGATGCGCTTCAATCCCAAGTTTCAGCGTATTGTTTACGCAAACCGGCGAAGGGTCAAGACCGCATAATGACATATATCCAGTTTCCCGTAGCGCTTTTAACAATCCGCCATTTGCACAACCCACGTCTAAAATGCTTGCTTTAGGATTTTGCAAAAAGTCCGCAATTTGCCTAGCGGTTTCTTGCTGACGCTTCCAATCAAAAGGATTATCTACTCCGCCCGTGCCTGTTTTCGCGTCTTCATATTTAGAATGTTCCGCATAAAATCTATCGTAATCGGCTTGAGCAACAACCGTATCCGCAAAGACAAATCCGCATTGATTACAAACAACTACATCATAGCCATTTGAAAGCGGATGGCCCGCTGACAACTCAAATTTTTGGGAGCGTAAAAAGTCCGCCTCGCTCATTTCACAAATTGGGCACAAGCGTTTTGATTTCATACTACAAGTCCTTGATAAAACGAGATTGTTCGCTTAATTGAATCGTCAAACAAAATATATTGATTCAAATTCAATTCGTCCTGCGCTCTTTGTATAGATGGGACATATCGTTCTGGCGCCGTCATCGGGTTTGACTTTTCGTGGATCTCTATAGGGATGTTTGGAATCACGCTTCTGGCTACGCTTCTAGCTGTTTCCGCTATTGAGATTTCTTCTTCACTCCCAACATTGTACGCGCGTCCAGACTCTCCACGCAGGAGAATTGTCCATAGCCAAATAGCAAGGTCTGCCGCATAGAGATAAGAGCGATACGGCGTGCCATCGCCTTTGATAACAATTGGTCCTCCATTCAACGCATCACGAATAAAATTTCCGATTGCAAAGTGGATATCTAATGGCAAATAAGGTCCAACAAACGCAAAACATCGGGCAATGGTAAAGGAAAGCCCGTATTGCTTTTCATATAACGCGCATAATTGTTCAGCCGTTCTTTTTCCAATTCCATAGGCAGATTTTGGGTCAAGCGAATCTGGCGAACCGGCAAATTCTTCCGGGATATGAGTTATATCGCCTGGCTGTTTCCCGTAAACAGCGCCGGAACTAGTCAACAAAAATCTCTCCGCTTTGCATTGAACCGCAAAGTCCAAAGTATGGCGCGTCCCCTCAATAATAGTATCTAACATCAACAAAGGATTTTCGTTATTCAATTTAGCGCTTGCGTCTGTGGCGGCATGGATAATATGTGAATATTCGCCTTTCGGAAATTCAAAGTTTCGCACATCCCCATTAATCAGGCTGATCGTCGGAGCAAGCGCGAGGCGAGATAATGCTTGGCGAGCAGAATCAGGCTTGCGGGTAAGAATAGAGGCAGACGCTTTTAAGTCTAATTGTTGATTTGCAAAGATAAAACTTTCAAGGAACCAGCGTCCAAAAAAGCCCGTTCCGCCTGTGATAAAAAGGCGCGCGCCGCGTAAATCCTCCCATAAATCGCGGGTGTGATCGAGGATATGGCGCAGGTCAATGGAGAGCGGATTTTGCTTCATAGATTGTTTCAATTACGTAATCGAGCATGGGGCGGGTAAGACCGGGGTAAACGCCAATCCAAAATACCTGGCGCATAACATCATCAGATTGTTTTAAATCTCCAATGATGCGATAGTTTTGGTTTCGATAGGCAGGCTGGCGGATCAAGTTTCCGCCAAATAATAAACGCGTTCCCACCTTCCGCGCTTCCAACCAGCGCACGAGATCGTTTCGCGTATAAGGAGCGTCTTCACGAACAAAAATCGGAAAACCAAACCAACTTGGGTTGGAGTTTGGCGTCGCCTCAGGAAGGACAAAATATTCCTGCATCGCCATCAAATTTTCCTTCAGATAGTTAAAATTGGCGCGGCGCTTTTCTATAAAGGCATTCAATTTCTTGATTTGCGAAACGCCTACAGCCGCCTGCATATCCGTCGCCTTCAGGTTGTAACCAATGTGCGAATAAGTATATTTATGATCGTATCCATGCGGCAAGTCGCCGAACTGCCAATCAAAACGCTTGCCGCAAGTATTGTCTTTTCCCGGCTTGCACCAACAATCCCGCCCCCAATCTCGAAAAGATTCAATGATTTTCTTCAGCTTAGGTTGATCAGTGAGAAGCGCGCCGCCTTCGCCCATTGTAATATGATGGGCGGGATAAAAACTCACCGTAGCAACATCGCCAAATGTGCCAACGCTGCGCTGTGGATAGGTTGTTTGCAACGCGTAAGTTGCGCCAACTGCATCGCAACAATCTTCGATCAGCCATAGGTTGTGCTTTTTGCAAAACGCGGTGATGGCTTCCAGATTAAACGGGTTTCCCAGGGTATGCGCGATCATCACCGCGCGCGTTTTCTCGGACAAGGCAAGTTCAAGTTGCGTTACGTCAATATTGTAAGTGGGGATCTGTACATCCACAAAGACGGGAATTAGGTTATTTTGAAAAATAGGGTTGACGGTAGTTGGGAAACCTGTCGCCACAGTAATCACTTCGTCGCCGGGGTGAAGTTGTCTTTCTTTTAATATCGGAGACGTAAGCGCCGTTAGCGCCAGCAAATTTGCGGATGAACCCGAATTAACTAAAATAGCATGACGCATCTTGAAAAACTGTGCAAATTCTTTTTCAAACTGTTTCGCAAAGCGCCCTTCTGTAAGCCAGAAATCCAGACTTGAGTCAATCAAGGATTGCACATCGGTCGAGTCGAATACGCGCCCAGCCACAGGGACAGATGATGCGCCGGGAATGAATTTCTGCTCAGGGAATTCCTCGGCAACATATTCCGCCGTCAAAGCTAAAATTTTAGCGCGCAATTCATCTGAGCGTTCACTCATATCTTAAAAAATCCTTATACCAATCAATCGTTACAGAGAGCGCCTTATCCAGACTAAACAGCGGTCTCCAATTCAACACTTGCCTTGCTTTTTCGGCGTTTAAGTATTGGCGGCGAATCTCATTACTTGCTTCGTTTAGAATCTCGAGTTCAAGATTCGAGTTCATCAGCCTAAGCAGTTTATGCGCAATTTCTTTCACTGAAATTTGAATCTCATTTGAAAAGTTAAACGCTTCGCCCCCGAGTTCTGGGCGCACAGCAAGTTGCTCTGCAAGCAACATGTATGCGGCCGCGCCATCCTCTACATAAAAATAATCGCGCACATATTCGCCGTCTGAACGAATGACAGGATTCTGCCCGCGTATAATAGAGCGAATTGTGCCCGGAATAATACGATTCCAATTCATATCGCCGCCGCCGTAAAAATTCCCACAACGCGTAATAGCAACGGGCAAGCCATAGCTTTTAGCGTATGTGGATGAAATTAAATCCGCCGCAGACTTACTGACATCGTAAGGATGTTGCCCTTGCAAAGGAGTTTCTTCATTGTAAGGCAAGGACTGCTGGTCGCCATAGGCTTTATCAGATGAGGCGACCACAATTTGTTTCACCTTTGGGCTACGCCTACAGGCTTCCATCAAATTCCATGTGCCAGCGATATTGGTTTCAAAAGTCGAAATCGGATTGCGATTTGCAATGGTCACGATGGTTTGCGCCGCCAAATGTATTACCGTATCAACTTCATATTCGCCCAAAGCGCGTTCTAGTGCATCTCGTTCGCGGATATCTCCGCGAACGACTTTCACTTTCTCAATATCCTGAGAGCGAACCAGCTCGCTTTGCGGCACCCAATCCCGAATTAGGCAGATAACATCAGCCTCTGCCTGAATCAATCGCTTAACCAGCCAGGAACCCACCAAGCCCGTTCCTCCCGTTACAAAGACCGGGCGGTCACGCCAAAAAACGCGGTTCACTTCCATATTTTCCACGGAGCATTACCTTCCTGCCATAACTTATTAAGTAGCTGAACGTCGCGCAAGGTGTCCATAGACTGCCAAAAAGCATCATGCTGAAATGCAAAAAGCTGGCCATCAGCCGCGATACGCTCCAACGATTCAAATTCCCAAGAAACGCTGTAGTCTTTGATGTAGTTCACAATTTCAGGTTGCATCACAAAGAATCCGCCATTAATCCAACCTTCTCCAATTTGCGGCTTTTCCTTGAATTGAACAACGCGACGATCCTCAATAATCATTTGTCCAAAACGAGCGGGCGGACGAACTGCCGTCATAGTAACAAGCTTCTTTTGCGCGGTATGAAATTCAACCAGATTAGTAATGTTCAGATTGATAACTCCATCTCCATAGGTCAGCATAAAAGCTTCATTGCCAATAAACTCGGAAATTTGCTTTATACGCCCGCCCGTATTTGTCTCCGCTCCAGTATCTAGCAAATGAACAATCCAGTCTTGACCCTGCTCAGCGTGGAGTTCCACTTCTCCGGTCTTTAAATTGACGGTTAAATTACGAGCGTGGTAGTGGTAATTCAAGAAATAATCTTTAATGATTTCGCCTTTATACCCAAGCGCAATTACAAATTCCCTATATCCATACGCGGCGTAAATATTCATAATATGCCAAAGCATGGGTTTCCCGCCAATCTCAACCATTGGCTTTGGCTTCAATACAGTCTCTTCTGAAAGGCGCGTACCTAATCCGCCAGCAAGAATTGCCACTTTCATCAAGAAAAACATCCTTTCGCGCAATTTTAGGGAGAAAGACAAGCGGATTATACTTGTAGAGTGAAAAGATAATCTTACAAAATTATTAAGAATAAAAACCCGCTCCCAGATTTATCTGAAAGCGGGTTTTATTTTCCTACAAGCTTTTATTCCTTGTAATTTATTTCTTCTTACTATCGCCCAATTCGGCGGTCATGGATTGCGCTGGGGCTTTGGAGCGGATCACTGCCCAGGCGAGGACTCCGATCAGGGCGAGGGAAACCACCCAAACGATCGCCAGCGGCGCGCCGGTCACGCCTTGATATTGCACCACAATTGGGGCGATAATCACGGCGACGAGGTTCACCACTTTAATCATCGGGTTCAGGGCGGGACCAGCGGTATCCTTGAATGGATCGCCGACCGTATCGCCCACCACGCTTGCCTTGTGACGTTCTGAGCCTTTGCCAAGATTCTTCGCCGGGTCTTTGGGTTCGTCTTCAATTAACTTTTTGGCATTGTCCCATGCGCCGCCGGCATTGTTGAGGAAGACCGCCAACAACTGACCAGAGACGATGATGCCCGCCAAAAAGCCGCCTAGCGCTTCCACTTGAAGCGTGAGGCCGACGATAATTGGAGTGACCACGCCCAGCAAAGCCAAGGTGACCAATTCTTTTTGCGCCGCAGTGGTGGAAATGCTCACCGCTTGTCTGTAATCTGGTTGGATTTTGCCATCCAACACGCCAAGTTTGAATTGACGGCGGACTTCTAAAACGATTAATGAAGCGGCGCGCGTCACCGCCTGAACGGCGAAGGATGAGAACAACCAGGGCAAAGCGCCGCCGATCAACATACCTACGAAAACTTGAGGAATATCCACGCGAATGCCGGTAGCGGAGAGCAAACCTTCGGGAGGAACGCCCAAAGTGGCTTGCGCGCGCGAAACATCCACAAGGAACGAACCAAACAACGAGACTGCGGCAATTACCGCCGATCCAATCGCCACGCCTTTAGTAATGGCTTTGGTGGTGTTGCCCACTGCGTCTAAATCAGCCATGATCTTTTGCGCGTCTTGCGTGGTTTTATCCGTCTGACCAGACCAGGACATTTCGCCAATGCCGTTGGCGTTATCCGAAATCGGTCCAAAGGAATCCATCGCCACGATATTGCCGGTGAGCGTGAGCATACCAATGCCAGTCATTGAAACGCCGTATAAGACGTACGTCGCGCCGAATTGACCAAACAATAAAATAGAAGCGATAATGGTCACGGCGATGACGATTACAGACCAAACTGAAGATTCGAAGCCGCCGGAAATGCCGCTCAAAATCAAAGTGGCGGGGCCTGTATCGGCAGATTTCTTAATCTCATTCACTGGCGCGCCGTCTGAGCCGGTGAAGTAATCGGTCAGGCGGTCAATCACAATCGCCAAAATCACGCCAACCAAAACAGCCGCCGGGATGCGCCACCAGCCGCCCGCGATATTTTGCAAATATAAATAGCCGGCGATGCTGAATAAAACGGAAGAGAAAATCGCCGAGATGATCAAGCCGTTGAAAATAGCCTTCATCGCGTTGCCGCTCTTGCTATCTTCGCCGCTCTTCACAAAGTACGCGCCGACGACGGTTGAAATCACGCCAATGCCGCGCACGATCAACGGGAAGATGATCCATTCGAGTTGATTGCCGGTCACGTGCCAGAGCGCGAGACCTAAAATTAAGCTGGAGACAATTGTCACTTCGGATGATTCGAAGATGTCCGCCGCCATGCCGGCGCAATCGCCGACATTATCGCCAACGAGATCGGCAATCACCGCCGGGTTGCGCGGATCATCCTCAGGGATGCCTGCTTCGACCTTACCGACTAAATCTGCGCCAACGTCAGCCGCTTTAGTGAAAATACCGCCGCCGACGCGCATAAATAAAGCCAATAAAGTTCCGCCGAAGCCAAAGCCTAATAACGCATCCGGCGCGGCGATGCCTAAAATGATAAAAATCAACGTGCCGCCCAACAAGCCTAAGCCGCTGGTCAACATGCCCGTCACTAAGCCGGCGCGATAGGCAATATCCAACGCCTTGCCAAAAGACTGGCGCGAAGCGGAAGCCACGCGGACGTTCGCTTCAACGGCGATACGCATGCCCAACTGCCCAACTTGCATCGAAGCAACTGCGCCCATGATGAAAGCGATTGCGCGCGCGCCGCCGATAATCCAGGTGACTGTTCCAGCGTCATATCCTGCAAATTGGCGAAGCGCTTCTTCAGACGGCGGGATAATTGCCACTGAAGCAAATAGCACAACCGTCAGAACGCCGATCAGGGGCCAAATGCTCTTCGATTGGCGACCTAAATAAGCGTCGGCGCCATCTCGGATGGCGCGCCAAACTTCCTGCATTTTCTCGCTTCCTTTATCCTCGCGTAAAATATTGGCGCGCAGATAAAAAGCGTAAACAATGCTGAAGATCGCAATTGCAAAAACGACCCAAATTGCGATGCTCTCAAAACTCTTCAAGCCTTCCATTCCGTACATAATAGGGTATTCCCTTCTCCGCAAAAATAGTTCTGGGCTTACGCCCAGAAAAGCAGAAAGATTTTACAGGCGCAAATTGATTGTGTCAAGAAATATTCAGGCGCTGTCAGTCAAGGGGCCGCATGGCGATTAGTTAACAGAAATATTAAGCGGGTAAAATCTTCAATTATTGAGTTGACAGTGATATTCAAACCTGATAAGATTTCACGAAATTAGAAGCATTAAATAAGGAGAAAAACATGCTCCAAGAAATTGAAACCAAACTCTTCACGCTCACCCCAGCCGCGAATCAAGCTGTTAAAGACATCTTAAAACAACGCAACCTCGAAGGCTACGCTTTGCGCGTTTACGTCGCTAGCGGCGGATGCTGTAGCGTTAATTTCGGCATGGCGTTGGATAACAACTTCCGCGATTTGGATACTACGTTTGAAACCGACGGTATCAAAGTTGTCGTGGATGAAGTCTCGGTGGATTATTTACGCGACGCTACTGTAGATTTTGTCAACGATCCGCAACGCGGCGCCGGCTTTGCTGTGAACAGCCCGAAAGCGCAGGAAGAAAGCGCCGGCGGATGCTCTTGCGGCGGTCACGGTCACGCAGAATCTGAAGGTTCGTGCGCGTGTGGCGGTGGCGGCGGCGGATGTGGTTGCGGCGGCGGGGGCTGTGGCTGTGGCGGTCACGATTAGTCAAAAAATAGGTATGAAAAAAGAGACCAAGTTTCTTGGTCTCTTTTTTATTAGCAGTACGAATGAAGTACATAGGATGAATTATCAAAGCGTATTTTAACGACCGCGCAGAAAAGAAAGAATCACGCCTAACAAGCCAATAAAGCCAAGCCCAAAAATAAGCAAACCGATCGGCACATCCGTATTTTTGGTTTGATCGGTAAACGCGGGGACATCTAAAGGCGGCGGCTCAGTAAAGGTTGGCAAACGGCTAGCAGTGACCGGGACGATGTACGCCGCTTCCAGCGTTGGATTAATTTGGGGCGTTGAAACAGGCGTCGGCGTGGAAGGGAGCGGCAAAACAGGCAGATCGCCCATTTTTTCCATCTTCACGTAAGGTCCATAAACCCAGGCAACAGAATCCGGCACGCCCGGGTAATAAATTTGCAACCAATTTCGATCTTCTGAATAACCTAATGCCGGCGCAAACTGACCTGCGATCAAAATCCCAATGGCGGGATATTTGAATGTGCTTGGTCCGGCGTACACGCTCACATAAGGGATAGATAAATCCACCGAGACAATCGCGCCAGAAGGCGTGCCAGTGACTGTTGGAATTGAGCCGGTTGGTTGTTGCGCGTGCGCGGAAATTTTAGGGGGCGCGCTTAAGGCTAGAGCAAGCAAAAATAGAATCGCCGCCAACCCGCCAGTTAATAACTTAAGGAATTTGGAGAGCATCAGCGCCTCAAAAGCGACGCGGCAAAAATAGAGAGAGAGCAAAGCCCACAACGCCAAAGCCGCCAAGGGCGAGAATAATGAGCGCTAAAGGCACAGAAGCGTCGGATTCTGAATCCGCAACATCTGTGTAAGCTATTTTCGTATTCAGGGGCGGAGGCGGCGTGAAGGTGGGCAAGCGCGTGGCGGTTGGGGAGATTGCGAATTGCGCCGCAAGGGTTGGGTCTATCGTTGAGGTGGCGGGCGGAATTGGCGTGGGCGGCGGCTCGACAACGTGCAACGTGCCCGGGGAAAGCGAAACCAACGGAGAATACACCCAGCCTTTATTGTTAAGCCCGCCGCTAAATTCAATTTGAATCCAATCTCCGCCGGGAGAGCGGCCCGTCGCCGGAGCAGTATCGCCGGGGAGCAATTGCCCAATGACGGGATATATTGAAGCGCTAGGTCCGAGGCGGATGTTGGCAAACGGTTCGTCGCCTAATACGGTGATGAAGATTCCGCTGGGCGGCGTAGGCGAGGCTGAGGATTCTTGCGCCAGCGCCACAGTCTGAGAAGAAGCGGTTATGATCCAAATCAGCAGAATAAAAAACGTGGGGAGTAAATGAAACTTGATGCGCGGCATTCCGTAAATCTCTAAATAGAATTCTGAAGAGGATTATAATCTAAATCATGGAACGCAAATTTTTTCACGGAAACATCCAACCAGTTGATATTGCCCAAGCGCTTTTAGCTGAATTTAATCAGGGCAATCTGCGCGCGCAAACCTTAGGCGCCAGCGATAAGCTGATCGTTCAAGTTAGCACCAGCCCAAACGCCAGTTCTGGCGGGCAGACTGCGCTAACCGTCACCATTCAAAGCGGCGAAGACGGCGTGATCGTTGAAGCGGGCCAGCAGGCTTGGCTGGGAGTCGCCGCAAGCTTGGGAGCCAGCGCGCTTTCGGCAATTCGCAATCCCTTCAGCTTGTTTGGCAGGCTGGACGATATCGCGCAGGATTTGGAAAACCTACAATTGGTTGAGAAGGTTTGGAAAGTAATCGAACAGGCTGTAAAAACCTCCGGCGCATCCACCCAGCTATCCGAACGCCTACGCCGCGTGACCTGCGAGTTTTGCCACACTGCTAATCCGGTTGGCGAGCCGGCTTGTTTAGCCTGCGGGGCGCCGCTGGGCATGGCGCAACCTAACGCTTGCCCGCATTGCGGATTCGTCGTCACTAAGCACGAGCGCATTTGTCCAAATTGCAAAGAAAAGTTATAGAAAGCCAGGGTCGCCAAAATGAACCTAAAGGAAATTGAAGCCAGACTGCAAACCTTGATCGAGATAGATTTGCTGACGGCGTTTCCGGGAATAAAAGTGGATGATGTGATCATCCAAAAATTAGCCTCAGCCATGCAGAGCAATACGCAAACTCTAGAAGACGGCTCGCTACTCGCGCCGAATGTCTACACGCTCCAAGCCCACCCCGAAACCTTGCTCATTCTTCAAGATAAGGAATTGCTTGCAGTACTGTTACATTCTCTCGTCACAGTCGCCCGCGAAGCCGGTTTACAGTTTATAATCAGCCCGACGATAACCCTATCGTCAAACATCAACTTACCCCTTCACGATGCCAGCATCATCGCATCGCATCGGGCGGAGCCAATGGCAGATACAAACGCATCCCCACTAACCGTAGAAACCTCAGACGATAACGCCAACATCCCAGCCAACGCATTTCTAATCGTTGAAGGCGTTAAGGTGTTTCCGCTAGCCGTCGCCGTGATCAACATTGGGCGCAGGCTAGATAACCAACTGATTATTGACGATCCGCGCGTCTCGCGCGCGCACGCGCAACTGCGTTCGATCAAAGGGCGGTATGTGGTTTTTGATTTAAATTCAACCGGCGGCACATTTGTTAACGGTCAACGCACCAGCCAAAGCGTGCTTTATCCGGGAGACGTAATCTCGCTCGCCGGAGTTTCGCTCATCTTTGGGCAGGATAATCCCCCGCCCCGCCCGGACCTGAAAGAGACTGCCCCGCTTCAAAATGCCACCGCCGATAGACCTACCGCGCATCTCTCCAAAGATCATCGTTCCACCGCTAAATTCATCAAAAAAGAATGAGCGGAACTCTCGCCCTCGTCCTGCGCCTCTTGATGGCAATTGCCCTCTATTCTTTTTTAGGCTGGGCAGTTTATCTTTTATGGCGCGAGATCAATAAACAAGGCTACGCGCTCGCCAATCGGCGCGTCCCTAATATCGGCATTACGATTCAATCGGCGCATAGCCCGCAAATTGAGCGGCACTTTTCACAGCCGGAGATCATCCTTGGGCGCGACCCGGGTTGCGATATCCCGCTTAAAGGGGACGATACTATCTCGACGCGGCACGCTCAAATCAGCTACCATCATGGTCAATGGTGGGCGCAGGATCTAGCCTCCACAAACGGCACATCTCTAAATCAACTGCCGCTCACTACGCCAACAGTGCTCACTTCCGGCGATGAAATTCGTTGCGGAAATTCACGCTTACTCGTCAACATCTCCGTGGATGTTTTTGTCTCTCCCACAATTAAGTTAGAAAAAGATAATAAATAAAATCCGCTCAAAAACATAAATCAAAAACTGATGTAAGATTGCGGCATGACAAACACTATTCAGGCGCGCCTGCTCCGCTGGGCGGGCGTGTTTTTATGCTTATATTCTATTCTGCTCACGCTGGCGCCTGCCGTGCGCGAAAGGTCTTGGGATGTAAACTATAAATTCGCGCATTGGATCGGCTTCTTCACATGGTTAATCTTAATTCGCATCTTAAGCGCCCTAACCGCCAAATATTTACAAGATCACGATCCTTATCTTTTCTCGTCTGCGGCGCTTCTCAGCGGCTGGGGGCTTCTCACCATCTGGCGGCTCAACGGCGGCTTTGGCTTTAAGCAAACGCTCTGGCTGATCATTTGCGCGCTTATTTTTATTGCGCTCGTCCGCTTTCGCGCATACTTCGCGTTACTCCGCCAATACAAATATATTCTACTTTTTAGCGGGCTGATTCTCACTGCGCTCACGATCCTCTTTGGCACAAATCCGATCAGTTCCGGTCCGCGTTTGTGGCTGGGATGTTGCGGCATATATTTGCAACCCTCCGAGCCGCTCAAACTCCTGCTGGTTATTTATCTCGCCGCATATCTTGCAGACCGACCCTTTATAAAATTAAATTCCCTGCCGCTCTTAATTCCAAGTCTTGCGCTCACCGGCTTTGTGCTACTTCTGTTATTTTTTCAACGCGATCTCGGCACAGCCTCTATTTTCATTTTCATCTTCACGATCATGCTCTTCATTGCTACCGGCAAAAAAAGAGTTTTGGTAACTTCCGGACTGATCTTGCTCGGCGCGTTGTTAGCCGGCTATTTCCTGATTAGCGTAATTCATATTCGCATCAACGCCTGGCTTTACCCTTGGGCAGATCCGTCTGGGCAATCCTATCAGATTGTGCAATCTATCTTAGCCGTAGCCAGCGGGGGCGCGTTTGGGCGCGGACCGGGGATGGGCAGTCCGACTCTCGTTCCAGTCGCCATTTCAGATTTCATCTTCGCCGCAATCGCTGAAGAAACCGGACTGGTCGGAGTTCTAGGCTTGCTTGCCGCGATTTGGCTTTTTCTTTCCCGAAGCATTCTCGTCGCCCTGCACGCGCCAGATCGCTTTCGCAGATTCCTGGCGATCGGCATCACCGCATATATCGGGACGCAAAGTCTGCTGATCATTGGCGGCAATATCCGCGTGGCGCCGCTCACTGGCGTCACCTTGCCTTTCGTGTCATACGGCGGTTCTTCTTTGCTGACCTCCTTCATCGCGTTAGCGCTCTTACTCATCATCAGCGCCACAGAAGACGCCGAACCCGCTCCGCTACCCAACCACAAACCTTATACGCTTTTAGCCACGCTTTTAGCCAGCGGATTGGCGCTCTGCGCGCTTTCAACCGGCTGGTGGGCAATTGTGCGCGGCGCAGATCTAATCAACCGCACAGATAACGCCCGCCGCACCATCGCGGATCGGTACGTGCTTCGCGGCAGTCTCGTGGATCGTAGCAACACGCCGCTCAACGTGACGGAAGGTAAAAGCGGTTCATATACAAGAGATTATTTATATCCGGCGTTGAGTCCGGCTCTGGGTTACACGCATCCAATTTTCGGGCAAGCCGGGCTTGAAGCGACTTTAGACAATTATCTGCGCGGCTTGCAAGGGAATCCATCCAGCTTAATTTGGTGGAATTATTTATTGTACGGCACGCCCCCACCCGGCTTAGACGTGCGTCTCAGCCTTGATTTGAATTTACAAAAAAGAGCGGATCAACTTCTCACTGGACACACTGGCGCGATTATTTTGATGAACGCGCAGACTGGCGAAATTCTCGCTATGTCTTCAGCGCCAACATTTGACGCGAATCAACTAGATGAAATTGGCAACGCCCTCGCCACCGATTCCACTTCCCCGCTGGTCAACCGCGCCACGCAAGGTTTATATCCGCTGGGCGATAGTTTACTGCCGTTCATCCAAACTCAATATTCAATAAATACCAGACCCAGCGCCGCGCAAATTGAGCAGTTGCTGACAGCCGCGCACATCTTTCAAGCCCCCGCGCTGAATATTCCGCTCGCGCAAGGAACGGCGCAATCAAACTTGAAAAATTCGCGCATCAGTCCGTTGCAAGTTCTACTGGCGATTTCCGCTTTGAGCAATCACGGCGTGGCGCCCGCGCCGCGCCTTGCAATGGCAGTCAACACGCCAGAACAAGGCTGGGTGGCGCTCCCTGCGCAAGGTTCGGCAAATGAAATATTTTCAGCCGAAATCGCAGATAAAGCGGCGCTCGCTTTTATGGTTCAAGGTAAAGCCTACTGGAGTCATATCAGCAAGACGCAATCCGGGAATAAAAACTTCACTTGGCTGGTTTCAGGTTCTTTGCCTAATTGGGGCGGCGCGCCTTTGGCTTTGGTCGCTATTTTAGAAGAAGATAACGCCCCATTAGCCAGAGAGATCCGCGATCAAATTTTGAGCGCGATCGCAAAATAAAAAAAAGCCGCACAGAAAACTGTGCGGCTTTTCAAGCGACGGCGCTTATCTTCCGTCGTCAACGTCTTTCGCGGAATATCCGGGTCCCGTCTTGAAGAAATCGTAATGCGGTTTGATATCCGGAGTGAAATCCAGCACTTCGCCAGCTTCAAGCTGACGGGTAATATCTAAGACAATTGGGTTGCCGTGATGATTGGTCGCCTCGAAATGACCGGTCAAGCCAACCTGAGCGATGCTCTCGCCGCCCTTCGCAGTGTAAGCCGAAGGCACTTCATCTTCCGGGAAGATGGCTAAGTATGGGCATTCTGGAACGCACGCGCCGCAATCAATACAGGTATCCGGATCAATATAAATCCAGGGCCACTCTTCCAGCGGCTGACCGGGGATCATGCATTCGACCGGGCAGACTTCAATACAGCCGCGATCACGAACGCACAAACTGGTAATAATATGAGTCATTGAAATTCTCCTTGAAATTAAGAATTATTTTTTAATTGGATGACCAATTATATCTTCGTCTATGAAAGTGGCAAGGTCAAATCAAAAATTATAAATTTTTATATTTTTTTTTAGCGGTTATCTAAAAATCCGGCTTACTTGGCAGCAAACTTCGCGGCGACCGCATCCCAATTCACCACGTTCCAAAACGCGGTAATATAATCCGCGCGGCGGTTTTGATAATTGAGATAGTAAGCGTGTTCCCAAACGTCAATGCCTAAGATCGGAGTGAGACCGTCAGAGAGCGGGTTATCTTGATTGGCAGTCGAAACCACCGCCAAGCCGCTTCCTTTTTTAACCAGCCACGCCCAGCCGGAGCCGAAGCGCGTAGAAGCGGAAGTTGTAAACTCCGCCTTGAAATTGTCAAAAGAAGTAAAAGCGGAATCAATCGCTTTGGCAAGTTCGCCTTTCGGCGCGCCGCCGGCATTAGGCGCCATCACTTCCCAAAATAAGTTATGGTTATACGTGCCGCCGCCATGATTGCGAACTACGCCGCGCACGCCTTCTGGAACCGCGCTCAAATTGCCTAACAAATCTTCCAGCGATTTTCCGGCGAGTTCGGGAGTTTTTTCCACCGCGCCATTCAGGTTGGTGATATAGGCTTGATGATGTTTCGTATGGTGAATCTCCATAGTCCGCGCGTCAATATGCGGCTCAAGAGCATCATAAGCATAAGCTAATTTGGGTAATTGAAAAGTCATTCGAACGCTCCTTAGTTAGTATTTATAAAATTAATCAACGGAGTCATTGTATTCCGGCGCATGGGCAATGTCAAGACAAAAACTATAACGCAGACATCCGTTATACTTGAAGGATGCAAACCTCCAACAAGGCGCACGCCGCGCTTCCTTTTGTTATCCCCATCGCCATTTTGGCAATCTCAACTTCCAGCATTTTCATTCGGCTCGCGCAAGCCAGCGGCGCAAGTTCAATTGCGATTGCGACTCTGCGCGTCTCATTTGCGACCTTGATGCTCGCGCCCATCGCTCTGACCAAGTACGCAGAGCAGATCAAACGCCTCACCCGGACCGAGATCCTGCTCGGCGCGCTCTCAGGCATTTTCCTCGCGATTCATTTTGCCACTTGGATCACATCGCTCGAATACACCAGCGTAGCCAGTTCGGCTGTCTTCGTCACAACCGGTCCGCTTTGGGTGGCTTTACTTTCGCCGCTTTTGCTCAACGAGAAATTGAGCCGCTGGGCAATTTTCGGGTTGCTCCTTTCGCTCGTCGGCGGAGCCATTGTCGGCTTGGCGGATGCGTGCGTTTGGGATCGCGGATTTAGCTGTTCGGCGGCTGAATCAATTTTCAAAGGCAAAGTCATGTGGGGAAATTTCCTCGCGCTCTGCGGCGCTTGGGCGGTCACCGGTTATTTGATCATCGGCAGAAAAATTCGCGCGGGTATGTCGCTCATCCCGTATGTTTTTTTGGTGTACGGCATGGCTTCTGTAACGCTCATTATTTTCACGCTAATTTCAGGCAGTACCTTGTTCGGATACGAACCCAAAGCTTATTTCTGGATTTTTCTATTAGCCGCAATTCCGCAATTGATTGGTCACTCCACATATAATTGGTCTTTGAAATACCTGCCCGCCTCGCTGGTTTCGATCACCACGCTCGGCGAACCAATCGGCTCGGCAATTTTAGCGTTTTTCATTTTAAGCGAAGCGCCGCCCGCGCTCACCTACTGCGGCGGCGCGTTGATTCTGATCGGCATTTATCTTTCCAGTAAAAACAATTAAATCAGAAAAGGCTATATGAAACTTCCCGCGCATCTCTATTTAGATCAACATAACATCCCCTACGAAGCCAAACGCTTTTCGCCGGAAACAGAAAAAGGCGCGGCAAATGTCGCCAAAGCGCTGGGGTTTGCAGAAAGACAAGCCGTAAAAACTTTGATCTTCCAATTAGATACCGGCGAACATACGCTCGTCATGCTGGGCGGCGATCAGAACGCAATCTCCGGTAATTTGAAAAAAGCGCTAGGCTCGCGCAATATCAAAATGGCGGAGCCGGAAGCGGTCAGAGCCGTGACCGGATATGTGATCGGTTCGATCCCCGCTTTTGGCTGGCAGGCTATCAATTTCAGATCCTTCCTCGAAGCGACTCTGCTCAACGAGCCAATCCTCGGCACGGGCGCAGGTCAATGGGGCGAAGAGATCATGCTCACGCCGCAAGATTTAGTAAAAGCCAGTCGCGCGCTTGTGGTAAATTTGACTGACAGAGACAAACCCGTAATCCCATAAATTGCTATAATCCAAAAAGGAGCAACCTGATGAACGATCAACGTAAAGACACGCGCAAAAAATTAATGGCTTTCACGCCCGTTTACGACGCGCGTGAACACGCCCTTTTAGGATACATTGGCAACTTGAATTTACGCGGGGTGATGCTGGTTGGCGAACACGCGCTAGAAATTGGCAAGGAATATCGCCTGCACGTTGAATTGCCTTCCAGTTTTTCTGAACAAGAAACTCAAAAGTTAACTCTGCTTGCGCGGGTGGCTTGGTGCAAAGCCGAAGACACGGTCAAAAGTTTTACCATCGGCTTTGAATTCACCGATCTCAAGCCTGAACAAGAAACGGCGATCCAAGCAATTTTGGAGCGCTATCACTTTCGGCATCGCGATGAATGAACAGTCGCCAAGAGAACTGATCTTAATCAAGCATTCCCTGCCTGAAATAGTTCCAGAATTTCCTTCAAAAGAATGGCATTTGTCTGAAATTGGCAAAGCCCGTTGTGAAGCGCTAGCCAGAGAATTGGCGCGTTATTCGCCGGATGTTTTAATTTCAAGCGCCGAACCCAAAGCCATCGAAACCGCTCAACGGGTCGCCAGCCAAATAAACCAGCCTTTTTCAATCTTTGAAGACCTGCACGAGAACGATCGAACGGGGCTTGGCTTTTTAGAACAAGAACAACTGGAAGCCACAATCAAGCGCTTCTTCGCCCAGCCCGATGAATTGACAATCGGCACAGAGACAGCCCATCAGACGCTCGCCAGATTTTCAAAAGCGGTGGGCTCGATTGAGGAAAAATATCCGAATAAAAATATCGCCATCGTCGCGCACGGGACGGTGATCACGCTATTCATCGAACAGTTCAACGCATTGGACGCTTTTTCATTTTGGAAAAAACTAGGACTACCTTCATTTGCAGTTTTATCTCTGCCTGATCATCAATTGAAACAGTTGGTTGAGCGCGCAGGCTAAAGCGCCCCATCCCTCTAACGGAATAAACCCATGCCTAAAAATATATTAATTGATACGGATTTATCTTTCGACGATTACGTAGCGTTGATTTACCTGCTGGAATGCCCGGAAGCGGAGATCCGCGCAATTATCGTTTCAGACGGCGTCGTGCATATTCAGCCCGGGCTGGAAAATTGTGCGCGGCTTTTGGCTTTGGCGGGGAAACCAAATATTCCAATCGGCAGGGGCGCTCCCCTGCTTTCCAATCAAAATGATTTTCCGCCTTTTTGGCGCTTTTTGATGGATTACGCCATCCGCATTTTGCTCCCCGCCCACAAAACAAAAAGAATTTATCAAGATGCGCCGAACTTGATCCGCGATCAAATTTTAGCGAGTCCAACGCCAGTGCAGATCGTCGCCCTCGCGCCGTTGACTAACCTCGCCATCGCGCTTCAAAATGACCCGAGCCTGATCGCGCGAATTGATTCGATCATCGTCAGCGGCGGGGCTTTTGCCGTGCCGGGCGTAATTCACACAGACATTCCTTCCAATCCAAATGCGGTTTCGGAATGGAATTTCTACACTGATCCATTGGCGGCGAAAATAGTATTCGAATCCGGCGCGCGAATCAAAGTCGTGCCGTTAGACGTAACCCATATTCACGGATCTGCGCCGCTGGTCTTTAGCTCATCCGCAATTCAGAGAATGTTGAAAATGCCAGTCCGTAATCAAATCCAGCGCGTGTTAATGCGCTTGATGTCTTCATGGCAATTGATGACGCGAAAATTTCCAGCAACGCCAATTTGGGACGCCGCGGCGGCGGCATTGGCGCTCCATCCCGAACTAGGCGTTTGGCAAGAACTGCGGGTAGGGATAGCTCAAGAGCCGCAAGCGCGCGCCGGACAAACCTACGAAGATGCACAAGCGCCGTATGCAGTTCAAGTCTGTTTGCGCGGCGATCAGGCGGGATTTGAAAAATCCTATTTAGAGTTGCTTATCGGGAAAGAACTTGACGAGAATTGAAGAACGCCTAGCTCTAAAACGTCACGCGCTATACATTGTCACTTGATTCTTGCCCGCCGCTTTGGATTGATACAAAGCGCGATCTGCGGCTTGCAAGATTGCATCATCCGTCAAGCCATGCTGGGGAAAAGCCGCCACGCCGGCTGAAAAAGTAGCGCACACTTTCACTTCATCATACTCAATTGCAATTCTTGAAAAATCCAAACGCCACGACTCGGCCCGTTGACAGGCGATCTCAAGCGAGGCGCCGGTCATCAGCACAACAAATTCCTCGCCGCCAAAGCGGCAGACCATATCGCTTCTGCGCGTTTGTTGAACGAGGAAAGTTGCGATCTCTTGCAGAATAATATCTCCGCATTTATGCCCGTAGGTATCGTTGAATTCTTTGAAATTATCGGCGTCTATAATCACCACAGAGAGCGGAATCCCCTCACGCTCTGCGCGGGCGATCTCTAAAGGTAGAAACTCATTCATGTAGCGGCGGTTGTAGACATTCGTCAGCGGGTCGCGGGTCGTTTGCTCCTGTAATTCGGCGCGGAGTTTGTCAATTTCATTGAGTTGATCTATGAGGGCTTCATTGGCGAATTTGAGTTTACGCTCTAAGCGCTTATGCTCGGTAATATCGTGCGCGACGATTACGCGCCCTTCAAGTTGCTTTGAGGAATTATGTAGAACAATCGTCGTTACTTCAAGCGTGCGCGCCGCTGGATCGCCGGGAATCTGTATCTCTGTGTGAGTTTCATTCGCCGACAAAAAATATTGCAGGAAGAGCGGCCATGCGGAGAAGACTTCAAATGGCGCATGACCGATGATATCGTCCATGCGCTTACCCAAAGCGCGTTGAGCGGCGGCATTAACATCCACAACATTATTATTTGCGTCAATCACAAAAACCATCTCAGGGATATGCTCCAAGACGTTGTGGCGCGCAATCGGAATCAGATCGAAAATGCGAAATTCAAACACGCCCACGGCTATTAATACGGCTGTAGCGGTAAAAGAAATGGGCGTAAGATCAATCCGCAAAAATAAATTGGGCGAAACGCTCAGCGCCAATTGATAAACAATATTCGTCAGGATTGGAATCAACGCCGCGATAATCAGGATATACATTTGCCGGCGGTAAATATTACGATATTGAATAGCGCGGCGAATAAGCAAGCCGATCGTCGCCAAACTGATGAAATAGGCATAGAACAGCGCCACCACATACCAAGGTCCCCGCTCAACAACCAACGGACCAATCGCCGCAGAAACTTGATTGACAGAAGCGTAATATAAATGAAACCAGCGTTCCGAAAATAGAAATACAAGCGAAACGCCCGGAATGACGAAAAATAACCAAGCGGTATACGGGTTGAGCCAACGATCCAGCCGGTTGTAACGCACTGCGAAGAAGAACCAGAAGATCGGCACAGTGAGGATGCCGATGTTTTCAAATTTGAGCCAGAGTAACTTCAACTCCATGGATTCAGCCAGCGTAATCATGGCGTAGGAGAAACTCCAGATTGCCAGCATAACCAGCATGAGAAGCAACGACATGCGCCCAGGCGTTTTGGGTCGGCGCGCCAAAGAAGCGGCGATCAATAGAGCCGCCGCTGAGTTTGCTAACAAGATCAAGGAAAAGAAGAGCCAATCAGCGCTCAAAAAAGCCGCCGAGACGTTGAAATAAAGCGTTTGGATGCATAGCTTCCCCTATAATACCTTATATCTCAAAGTTGATTCATAATTACCGCTAAATATGGAACAGGTAGCGAATTTCAAAGGCGCAGGAGCAAGCTCGAGCGGGGAATGCGGCGCGCAGCGCTAAGTCAAGATACAAGGATGTAAATTAAAAGAGACAGCCGCATTTAAGCCGTCTCTTTTGATCGTCAACTTTTCAATTGGCTAGAGAAGCGTGCCTTTTAAAATAACTGCCGCTACGCTGAAGTAAATAATCAAGCCTGAAACGTCTACCAAGGTGGCGACAAACGGCGCGGAAGATGTGGCGGGATCGAGCCCGATGCGGCGCAAAATAAACGGAAGCATCGAGCCGGAGAGCGAGCCCCAAAGCACAATGCCAATTAACGAACAGCCGACAGTGAGCGCCAACAAGAACCAATGCTCGCCGTAGGAATTGAAGGCTTTTGCCCAAATCGTGATGCGTACAAAACCGATCACGCCTAAAATCGTGCCAAGCGACAAGCCGGATAAAATCTCGCGCCGCATAATCCGCCACCAATCTTTTAACGTCACTTCGCCCAATGCCATAGCGCGGATAATTAGCGTAGAGGCTTGCGAGCCGGAGTTGCCACCGCTGGATATAACCAAAGGCACAAAGATGGATAAAACGACAGCTTTGGCAATTTCATGTTCAAACTGCCCCATCGCAGTTGCAGTGAGCATTTCGCTGATGAATAAAATAACCAGCCAAGTTGCGCGTTTTTGAACCATCTTAGGAATGCTGATTTTCATGTAAGGTTCGTCTAGCGCTTCAGAACCGCCGATTTTATGGATGTCTTCTGTGGCTTCTTCTTCAGCCACGTCGAGGATGTCGTCCACAGTGACGATGCCGATTAAAGTATCTTCTGCGTCCGTTACGGGCAGGGCGTTTAAGTCCGAAAGTTTGAATTCTTCAACGGCTTTCTCGCGTTTATCGGTTGCTTTCAGCGCCACAAAACGATAATCCATCAAGTCTGAAATCAAGTCGGTTGGCGAAGCCAGCAAAAGCTGACGGATGCGTAAATCGTCCACCAATTTATTTTGCTCGTCAATTACATAGATTGAACTCATCGTTTCGCTGTCTTTTCCATAGCGGCGAATGTGATCCAACGCATAAGCAATCGTCCATTCGGTGCGCACGCGCACAAAATCCGGCGTCATCAAACGCCCAACGGAATTTTCGTTATAACCGAGTAGTTGCGAAGCGACCGCGCGTTCTTCTGTGGAGAGCAAATTGAGGACTTGTTGAATTGCATTGGCGGGCAATTCCTCAAAGATAGAAGTACGGTCATCCGGCGGCATCGCGTTGAAGATGCTCGCCACTTCTTCATGCGCCATCGCTTTGAGCAATTCCTTTTGACGTTCCTCCGAGAGATAGCTGAAGACGCCTGCCGCTTGGTCGCGCGGCAATAAGCGAAAGATGACCGCCTCCATCTCCGCTGATAACGGCTCCATCAATTCGGCTAAATCTACGGGGGGCCAGTTTTTCGTCTCCTCGCGGATGGTATTGAAATCGCGGGCTTCCACCAACGCCTTGAGGTCTATGATTTTCAATGTCGGGTTCATCGTTATTTCCTTCTAAACTAGAATAATAAATGTAATCATCGCGATCTCGTCTTTCCAAATAAAAAGATCGCCTTCACTTGACGAAAAGGCGATCTCGATTAACCAGCCTGTGAACTCTCGCTCCCCCACAACGCGCAAATTGCTATATCCTGAGCAAAGCGCAAGCGGAGGAAGCGAAAACAACAGAGCGAGCGTAAAGGAAAAGCCAGCTTTTCGCCTGAAAAAGAAGCAACTGTTTATCGCCGTTCGCACTACTCATGCGAACCACCTCCTTGCGTGATGCGCGTAAATTTGCAAGCGCAACGCATCCCGGCAAAAGGAAAGCCTCCCGTCAAAAAATCAGGGAGGCGCAAAGACATACTTAAAAGAACGCCGCCTCTCTGGTTGAGCTTTAGCACTGTAGATCGTAGGGATGTTTCCCAGCCATTTTGAGTAAAGCCTTATGCCGACCTCACCTGGTATACCCTTTGGCGTCTTTCGACGTTTCAGGACAATGGCTTGTGTACACTACAGACGCCTGGCCTAACGAGGACCATTCAATTTGCGCTGGATTTATACACCTAGAGAAAAGCGCTGTCAAGAATTTTTCAGGGGGATTTCAACTTACAAAATAGACTGTCTTAACGCCAAAAGCTCGTCAATAGCAGGTAAACTGTCAATCCAAAGAGCGCGTAGCTTGTCGTAATCAATAAGTTCCAATTAGGCTTAGCGCCCAAACTAATGGAATGAAGTTGAAAAATCTGAAAGCCGGCAAAGGGAAGCGCCAGAAAAACGGGCCAGATCAACCTCAACGAAAAGCCAAACAGCGGAGCAAGGGTAAAAATGCCATAAGCGCAAGCGAGCAAAGCGTGATGAAGCGGAATTGCGCGCTCCCAAGTAAGTAAGCGAAGCAATGTGCCGCGTTGATATTTTTCATCATTCGCAAAAGCCGGGAAATCCAGCGCGAGGAAACAAGCCAGAGCCAACAGAGTCAACGGGGCGGCAATGAATGTCAACAAATTGTGCGCTTCATCCGCCTGAAGCCAGTATCCAAGCGCCGGCGCGAAATAAGCGCTTTGCACCGCCAAAATCAACTCGCCAAAGCCGCGATTGACCAAACGCAAAGGCGGGAGCGCATAAAGAAGCGCTGAAAAAATAAAGCTGACTATAAAATAAAACGCAAGCGGCGCAGGCTTATAGTTTAGAAGCAAAAAATACGCGCAGGTTACGCTTGCCGCAAAAAAAGTTAGGGCGGTATATAGAAGTTGATTGCGAAGCGCCAGCTTCTCTTTTGGAGTCTCACCCGCCAGCAACGGCTCATTTGGCGGGCGAAATACTTCGGCAAGTAAATTCATCCCGATTTGAGCAAAGGTCAGGATTAATAATCCCAAGGTAAAACTTGAAATCCGCCAAGCATTATGCAGATAAGCGGCAATGCTTGACCCTAGTGCGTATGCAAATACCGTTAAAAGCAAATTCAACGGGCGAACAAATTTCAGCATATAAAATTTATTTCATTGCGTTCTTTATATCTCGATAGTGAGTCTGGTTGTGATTATACAACAACTTAATCATCTCGCGGAGCGTGGTTTCGCCTAAAAATGGATGGCGGCCTTTAATTTCAAGAGCTTCCTCTTTCAATCCCGAAACCCAACGAATTGAATCGGCGCGCACTTGCTGATATTGAACCAGTAATTCAGCGGAGGACAAATCCTTCGCTTTATGTTGTTGAGCGGCGTTGTAACGGTCCACGGAGAAATCTTCCGCCACGCCCGAGCCGCCCGCGCAAATCTGCTCAAATAATTTGAGCAACCCGCGCTCGGCAGTGACGAAATGCGCCAGCACGTCGCGCAAAGTCCAGGTTTCGCCTTCGGTGTAAATTTGCAAAGTCCATTGCTCAGGCGCTAATTCAGAAAAGAAGCGCGTAAATTTCTCGCCTTCGTCGGTCAATTTTTCTACAAGCTGATCAATTTCAGACATCTCATACTCCTCTAAAGATAATTTACGGTTCCTGATACTTCGCATAATTTAACGAGCGCTTACCGGTAGTCGGATCATAGTAATTTCTAAACTCGGAGATTTTCTTAATGAACAATCGGCTATCTTCAAAATCGGAACGCACATAATAATAATGCGTATCATAGGGGCTGGAGCCAAAAACCGCCGCCAAAACATAGCCGTTTTCTTCCGCATAGGTCTTCAATAAAATGGTCATGCTGAACCACGGTTGCGCCAAATTCGCTTCGGTTAACTTGGGCGGGACAAGCGGCGAATAATAATCGTGGAACATAATGATCTGCGGCTTGTATTGATCTAAATACGCCGTCGTCAGCTTGCCGTTGTGCGCGATGAACTGATCGTTCAACCCCCACGTATCAAGCGCCGTCCAACCTGAATAATAAGGCAATAAACCCGCTTCAGTTGTGGCGATTACATATCCTCGATCGCGATATTCCGCCAAGAATTTCGCCATCTCGTAGCGACCGTCTTTTTCATAAGGGCGCGCGCAAGTTTTTTGTTCAGAGACAAGAAAACAATTTTGAAACCAAGAATAATAAACCAGACTCAAGAACAGCGCCGCAATCGCGGCAGAATACACGCCCCTTTCCCTAGCTGATTTCTGATTCAGCCACGAAAAATCGAATCTACCTAAAAGCGGAATCCAAGACAAGAGCGCGATCGGCAGGAGCGCATACTGAAAGCGCATTCCGTAATTCATCTCGTCTGAAATCAAAATAAAAGCGGAAGCAAAACCAAGAATCGGAATCAGGTATGCAATGGTTTGCCGCGTCCCTGCCTGCGAGCGCAGTCCCAGCAAAGCCGCAAATGCAAATGGCAGGCACAATTTCAGCGTATTTTGCAATGAACCGTAGAATGAACTCCATTGCAAGCCATGATTCCCCTTCTTATAAAACGGGTTAGGAAGCGGGTAACCAAAGTAGTCCCAACGCCATAAAAAGTAAGCGCCGCCCAACAAGCCGAAAACTAAAACAAAAGTAACCAGAATAGCGATTGAATTCTTCACGCCTCTGACGAAAATCACCGAGAGTAACATTAGCGAAGCAAGGATGACGCCTTCAGGACGAATTAATCCGGCGATCAAGCCGCTCAAAGCAAAAGCCAGAATCAAGCCAAAGCGTGGATTCTGCTCTTTCATCAGAAGCAGGGCTAAGGTCCAGGCGGCGGCGGAGGCTAACGCAAAATAAGGAGTCCCAAAGTAGGCAGAAACATACGAGAGTCCAACTCCTACGGCAAGGTAAAGTCCGCTAAACAAAGAGAGCCAAATGTTTGCGTGGTGAACGCGGCGGTTGCCCCAATAAACAATCAGAATCGTAAGCAAGTGTGAAGCAAAGCCAATGCCGCGCACTGCCTGCCCCACCGTAAAACCCAGCTTAATTAATCCGGCAAGGCTAAGCATGAAGAGAAAATCGGTCGCGCCGTCTACCGGACGTTCGCCAATATTCCAAACAATGCCATGTCCATTTGCAAGGTTTTGCGAATAACGCATTAACATCGCGGCGTCTTCAAAGGGCGGGATGTTGAAATCCACATACGCATAAGCGTAATAGCTGGCGACAACAAGCAAAAGAAGCGTGATCGCAAGATCAGGGAGATTTTTTTTAGAAGCCATTTGTAAAATCAAATCAGAGAATATCCGCCATCCACTACGATTGTTTGACCCGTAATGTATTCATTCGCGATCAGGAATTCAAGGGCGGAGGCGATTTCTTCCGGTTGGGCGGCGCGTTTGAGCGGGAGTTTTTCAATCAATTGTTGCCATTGTTCTTCAGTGACTGCATCCGATGGGAGGGTTAAGCCGGGGGCGATTGCGTTGACGCGAATCGTTGGGGCAAAGGCGCGCGCCAAAACTTTAGTGAGCGATTCTAACCCGGCTTTGCTGACGGTGTAAGCAGAGTAGCGGCTCCAAGCTTTTTGCGCGCCGACATCCGTAATGTTGACGATGAGTCCGCCGGTTGTCATGCGTTCGGCGGCTTTTTGGGCAAGCAAAAATGGAGCGCGCAAGTTGAGATCGAACGTAAGGTCCCAATCTTTGATTTCAAGTTCGGCGGGCTTGGCAACCTGCATCACCGCCGCCGAGTTGACCAATACTTTGAGCGGCGTTTTGAATTCATCCACTAGCGAGAAGAGGAAATCTATTTTTTCTGGAATGGTCAGATCGGCGCGGATGGGAAGACATTCTACGCCGAGGGCGCGAATCTCCTTAACGGTATGGTCGGCTTCGTCGGCAGAGCCGCGATAATGCAAGGCGATGGAATATCCCAAACGGGCGAGGGTAAGAGCGAAAACTTTACCCAGCCGATGGGCGGAACCAGTGACCAACGCAAGCGAAGCGGACATAATTAGAATTGTACCCGATGAGCAAGAGGATTTATAATCAAACGTATGAAAAAAAATTGGCATTCTCTTTCTCTTGGCGATGGCATGATCGCCGACGAACCTACCGAAGAAATTCGCGCGGCGTTTCGAGAGTTATATTCAACTACCGAAGCTAAAGATATAGCCGTCTTCACGCGCAATGAATCAGAGGGCAGGTTGCATTGCGAGGTAATCGCTTATTTTTCGCCGGCGGCTTCAGCTTTGGCGGCGCTCTTCGACGCAGAGCCATGTTCAGGTCCGGTAAGAAGCGGGCTGGGACTCTTGGTTGGCGATGCGGAGAGTTGGTCACAGCTATTTCCAGAGTCGCGAACGTAATTCATCACAACTCAAATTTGAACTTATGAAAAAAAATAACTCTAAGCGCAATGCGCTCACCCGCTTTGCGTGGCTCTCAATTGGCGCGGCGCTTTTGACAATTTTCTTGAAAGCTCTTGCGTATTGGGTCACGGGCTCAATCGGTTTGCTTTCAGATGCGCTTGAATCGTTTGTGAATTTGGCGGGCGCAATGATGGCGCTGGCGATGTTGAGCATTGCCGCTCGTCCGGCGGACGAGGATCATTTATATGGTCACAGCAAGGCTGAATATTTTTCAAGTAGCGTCGAGGGGACATTAATCCTCGCGGCGGCGATCAGCATTGGCGCGGCGGCGCTTCAAAGATTGACCGCTCCAAAACCGCTTGAAGCCGTTGGCGTGGGTATCATCGTTTCGCTGCTTGCCGCGCTGATCAATTTGGCGGTCGCGCAAATTTTATTACGCGCCAGCCAGCGCGAACGATCTATTACATTGGAAGCCAATTCACATCACCTAATGACCGATGTGTGGACTTCCGTGGGCGTGATTGGCGGCATTGGCTTAGTATCGCTAACGGGTTGGCAAATTTTAGATCCGCTAATTGCACTGCTCGTCGCGGCGAATATCGTCTGGTCTGGAATACAGATTATTCGTAAATCTGTATTGGGTTTAATGGATACGGCATTGCCGCCCAATGAGCAGGCGCTCGTGCATAAAATTCTGCAAAGTCACATGCAGAAAAATGTGCAATATCACGCCTTGCGGACGAGACAATCCGGCGCGCGCAGATTCGTCTCTGTGCATGTGCTGGTGCCGGGGCATTGGAGCGTGCAACGCGGGCATCAACTTTTAGAGCGCATCGAAGCGGACATTCGACAGACTCTGCCTTTCGCGACCGTCTTCACGCATTTAGAACCGCTGAACGATCCTACTTCGTGGGAAGATGTGACTTTGGATCGTGAAGAGAAAAAATAATTTACAAGCGTCTAACAAAAGAGCTTCATGGAATTCCATGAAGCTCTTTTATATTTATCCTTTGAAGAAGTTGGATACAAAGAACCAGACGTTTGCTGGTTTTTCCGCCAGCCGCCGCATAAAGTATGGATACCATTGCGCGCCAAACGGAACGTAAACTCGAACCGAATAGCCTTCCTGCGCGAGTTGCTCCTGTAAATCCCGCCGAATGCCGTAGAGCATTTGAAATTCAAGTCCGGTTTTAGCCAGCCCAATCTTCTCGGCGTATTGCTTGGCAAAGGCAATGCGTTTTTCATCATGCGAGGCAATTGCCGGAAGCGGCGGCACGCGCCCATCTTTAGACAAAGCGGATTGATTCGCATGTGAAGCGTCGAGCAGAATCTTCGCCAACAGATCATAATTGGCGTCCACGTCCGCTTTTTTAGGGAAGGCTTTTTCAGGCGGTTCATTATATGCGCCCTTGACAATGCGAATATGCGTCTTGTTTTGCAGTAAGCGGCGCATGTCCGCTTCAGAACGATACAAATAGGCTTGAAGCGCCACGCCGATATTTTCGTAGCCTTTCTCGCGCATTGCATAATACAGATTGATGGTCTTATCCGTATACGGCGTATCTTCAATATCCAAGCGGACAAAAGTTTTGTTTTGCTTGGCGCGCGCCAGAATGCGCTCAAGGTTTTCGGCGCACAAACTTTCATCCAAGCCCATCCCAATTTGAGTCAACTTGATCGAGATGTTGCTCCTCGCGGCAGGATCCGCTCCGAGCGCGTCGAGAGTCGCGAAGATTTCATCGGTGGCTTGTTGCGCTTCGTCCGGCGTGTTCGTATGCTCGCCCAAACAATCCAGTGTGACGTTGATGCCTTTGGCGTTCAATTCGCCGACGACTTTCATAGCTTCGGATAATTTCGTCCCCGCCACAAAACGCGAAGCGGTCTTCCAAGCAAATCCCCAACTGGTGGTTAATTTTTGCGCCCAAGCGGCTTTAGAAAGATAAATCAAAAAAGATCGGAACATTGCGATCCCTTCAAAATAAGATAGCCAACTTACCGGCTTAAAAAAATACGCTCCTATTCTAGCACAGGCGCTTTATTTTGGTATGTTATACTTTTTAAGACACGCAATTTCTGGAGGCGCATTGAGAAATCGAAATACAAATACCATCCTGCGGGGCGTTTCCCTTTTATTTTTAATCGCGGCGGCGATCATCGGCATCACCGCATTAATTGGATATAGTCGTCAGCGCAATAGCTACCCAGCCGGGATGACGGTTGGCGGCGTGCCTGTCGGCGGTTTATCCCCACTGCAAGCCTCCGAACGTTTATTGGAAGTTTACGCTTCGCCGATCGAAGTTAAGTATGGCGAAGGCTTGATTCAAATTGACCCAGACTTAGTCGGCTTTGAATTGAACTCCGACAGTATGCTCGCCGCGGCGGATCAGAATCGCACCGGCGGCTCGTTTTGGGGCGGGTTTTGGGATTATCTTTGGAATCGCAACCGAAGCGGAATCCAAATTCCGTTAGCCGCTTCAATTTCCGAAGAGCGTTTGCGCGGCTATTTGCAAAATGAAATTGCGGCGCGATATGATGAGCCGCCCACGCCGGCGCAACCCGTCCCGGGCGGGACTACTTTTTTACCCGGCGCGCCCGGCAAAACTTTAGACATCAACCGTGCCGTTTTATTGATCACCGATGCGTTGAAATCGCCAAACAATCGCTCGATCACATTAACCTTCAGCCGCACCACTGCGGCGCGCCCCACAATTGACAGCCTCGAAATTCTGCTCAAACAAATCATCACAGTTTCGGATTTTGACGGTTTGATCGGTTTGTACATGGTGGATTTACAAACCGGACAAGAGATTCACTTTTCAATTCAGAACAAACAAGAGATTCCAACCGAGCCGGATATTGCCTTTACCGCGTCCAGCACGATCAAAGTTCCAATCGTGGCTTCGTATTTGATCAATCGCGGCAGTAATTTAGACGCAGGCACAACTGCGACGATCTCGCGCGTGTTAGGTAAATCGGATAACACCGCGACCGATATTGTCCTCGGCGGCATTGACCCAAACATCGGCCCGTTGATCGTCACTGAAAATATGAAAACGCTGGGGTTGACCAGCACCTTCATCAATGGATTTTTCTATTTAGGCGCGCCGATGCTGGCGGTTAGACCCGTCACGCCGGGGAATTCGCGCACCGATGTATTTACCGATCCTGACCCCTATTCGCAAACCACGCCCGCCGAAATGGGTTCTCTGCTCACGGATATTTATCAATGCGCCCAAACTGGCGGCGGCGCTTTGGTTGCGGCTTTTCCAGATAAAATCAACGGAACTGCTTGCCAAATGCTGATTGACTTTATGGCGCAGGATAAACTCGGCGCGCTCATTCAAGGCGGCGTGCCGGACGGGACGCTCGTCCCCCATAAACACGGCTACGTCCCCGCTTCGGACGGAACGGTACACGACATTAGCGACGCCGGCATTGTTTACACCTCCGGCGGAAATTTCGTCCTCTCGGTTTACACTTATCACCCGCTCAACAATGTTTGGGACATCACCAATCCATTAATTGCAAATCTCGCCAAAGCGATTTATAACTACTACAATATTACGCCGCAATAAAACAGCGCATTTTATAAGCGCGGAGAGTATAATTAAACTTATGAGCGCTTCACTGGGACTTTTTCGCCTGCAACAAGTAGACAGCCAAATGGATCGGGCTAACTTGCAATTGCAGAAAATTCGCAAGACGCTGGAAAACGATTTGGAATTAAAGGAAGCTCTGGCGCTGGTCGAATCCGCTCAGGGTGAAACGCAATCCGCAAAGCGGATTTTGAAATCTGCCGAGACTGAAGTTCAGGCGCAAAAAATAAAGATCGAACAAACCGAATCCAGTTTATACGGCGGCGGCGTTCACAATCCCAAAGAACTGCAAGATTTACAAAAAGAATCGGCTTCGCTGAAAAAACATCTCGGCGCGCTCGAAGAGCGGGAACTCGAAGCGTTGGTCAAAGCCGAAGACGCTGAATCCGCTTTGAGCGCGGCGCGGAGCGGGCTTGAGTCCATTCAATCCAAATTAAACGGCGAACATAAAGCTCTGCTAGACGAACAATCTAAATTGATCAAAGATTTAGAACGCTTAAGCCAAGAACGCGACGCTTCAGAAAAGCCAATCGAACTCAACTTATTGACGATTTATAAAGATTTGCGCCAACAAAAACGCGGCGTGGCGGTGACTGAATTTTCAGAAAGCTCTTGCGCCTCGTGCGGCGCAACTTTGACCGCCGCATTACAACAAAATGCGAAATCCGCCAAACAACTGGCACACTGCCCATCCTGCGGTAGAATTTTATACGCGAGTTGACGAATGTTTATTTTCGGATTTGATCCTTTTTCATTTTTCGCCGGTTTTATTTCCGCCTCTGTTTTCTGGTGGTTACTTTCGCGCGCGCGCCCATTATGGCGCGAAATTCGTAGCGGCATAAAAGAAAAAAGCGAAGTTGCCCAATCTCGAAAGTCTACCGCTGTTGAAGAAAATCATCGGCGCAATACTTTACGCCGAGCGCAAGGTATGCACCTTGCCGCGCCGCTCTTCGCGTTGGATGAAATTCTCCAAACGCCGCTCGTCTTTGCGCCCAAGCCGATTGTTGAACCCGGCGAAGCGCCAGTTTTTGAAGACATAATTTCTCAGACCGTGCCATATTTGCCAACTTGGCCCGAAATTGGCTCGACCTTTGGCGTGCAAACGCTCACCCTGCCCCAAGCGCTGGCGGGAAATTCCAATTTGGTCATTATTGGTCAGCCGGGCATTGGGAAAAGCGTCGCGCTCGCGCATCTCGCTTCCTTACTCGCCAACCGCAGCGCTGAAATGGGCGCATTGCAAGAAGCCGTTCCCTTTCTTTTACACGTTGCAGATTTAAGACTCCCCGCCGCTGACGAAAAAAATGCGCTCACGCCCATCACAGAAGCATTTTCAGAAAATGCCTCCATGTTCGATTTAGGTCGTCTGCCTGCCTTTATTCAAGGCGTCTTCAAAGGCGGGAACGCGCTCTTACTGATAGACGGTTACGATGAAATCACCGCCGCCGAGCAACAAGTGGTCAGTGAATATTTCAAATTGCTGATCAAACTCTTCCCGCAAAATAAAATTATCACCACCGGCTCGCCCGAATATCTGGACGGATTAATTTCGCTGGGCTTCGCTCCGCTGACCTTGGCGACTTGGTCTACAAAACGCCATGAGACTTTCATTCGCCAATGGGGCGAACTCTGGACGCAAACCGTCAGCATGGAAAGCTGGGCGCAAACTGGCGCGCAACAAGTTGACCCGCTCCTACTTAACATCTGGCTGGGTACAGACAATTCAAATTTGACTCCGCTCGAACTGACGCTCAAAGCCTGGGGCGCGTACGCAGGCGACAGTTTAGGTCCGCATGTGTTAGAGGGGCTCGCTTCGCACATTCGGCGCATCGCCCCGCCCAACACGCCGCTCGCCGCGCTGGAGACTCTAGCCATGCAAGCGACCTTAAGCGCGCAAGCCGTATTCGATCCGCGCAAGGCGCGCGCTTGGGTTCGCTCATTTGAGCCTGCCGAAGAAAAAATCCCCGGGCAAACCGGCGAATTAAAACTCAAAACTGGAGAGCTAAAACTCAAAACCGGCGAACTGAAAGCGCAAACAAACAATGCGCCAGCCGCCGAAGAACAACCAGCCGGCGACAAAAAAGCGGAGAAAGTCGCCACGCCCACTTATGGACTGCTGAGCAAAATGGTCGCCAGCGGTTTATTGGTCAGCTATCCGCATCATCGCATGAAATTTATCCACCCGATCTTCGCCGGTTATTTAGCCGGACGCGCCATGACCAATTACAACGCCGAAGATCAAATCCTCGAACAAACCGATTGGGCGGGCAAATACCTCGCCATGCGTTACTTCGCCGCATTCGGCGACGCCAGCAAACTCGTTCAATCCATGCTGGAATTTTCGCGCCTGCCCATGCACCGTCCGCTGATGAGCGCGGCGCGCTTCCTGCGCGATGCGCCCAAAAACGCCCCGTGGCGCGGAAAGCTATTTGGCTCATTAGCCGCGATCCTGCAAACCGAGGGCATTCCGCTTGGCGTGCGCGGACAAGCGATGGCGGCGTTCGTTTATAGCAACGATGCCAATGCCGCGCCGCTCTTCCGTCAATTTGCAAGCGGCACAGCCTTTGAGTTAGTTCAATTAGCAGTTTTAGGCTTGGGCGCAATCAAAGACACAAAAGCCGTACAAGTCCTTTCGCAAACGCTCAACGCGCCGAGCATTTCCGTCCGCCGCGCCGCCTGTTTAGCGCTGGTTTCAATCGGCACAAACGAAGCGCTGGAATTGGTCGCGCACACGTTATTAAGCGGCGATGAAGACGTGCGCCGCGCCGCCGCCGAAGCCCTTGCCGAAGACCCCGCAGAAGGTCACGCGGTGCTCAAAGAAGGCATGGAACATGCAGATATACTCCTGCGCCGCGCCATCGCTTACGGCTTGGGGCGGCTTGAAGATGCGTGGGCGATTGAAGCCTTGCAAAAAATCCAGATTGCAGATGAACAATGGGTTGTGCGCAACGCCGCCACCGAAGTGCTGGATGCAAAAACGAACATCGCCGCGCGCGCGCCGCATAAACTCAAAGCCCCGTCTGATTCTCCGTGGCTGATCGAATTCGCCAGCAAGCAAGGCGTGGGGATTTCGCCCGGAACTCCCGCCACCGATATTCTCTTGCAAGCGCTCAAAAGCGAAGTTCCCGAAACGCGCCTTGCCGCTTTGCCGTATCTCAAATTCGCGCCCACTGAAGGCGTCGTCACGCAGTTGTATCACGCGATGTATAAGGACGATCCTGAATTACGCGAAGCCGCATTCAATATTCTTTGGGAAATCGGCGCTTCCGGCGTTAAACTCCCCGACCCAACCCAACTTGGATTAAATTAATATGCTGATTACCAACGCCAACCTCATCACGTGGGAAAGTCCAAATCGAATTTTGGAAAATCACGCAATTTACATCGTCGGCGATCGCATCAAAGAGATTGGCACAACCAAAGCGCTAACCGCTAAATATCCAAAAGCCAAGCCGACCGACGCAAATGGTCAATACATTATGCCGGGCGGAATTTGCGCGCATACGCATTTCTACGGCGCGTTTTCACGCGGGCTGGCAATCCCCGGCGAAGCGCCAAAAGACTTCCCTGAGATTCTGCAAAAGTTGTGGTGGCCCCTCGACCGTTCGCTCGATGCGGAAGCCGTGCGCTATTCCGCATTAATCAGCCTTGTGGACGCGATCAAACACGGCACAACCACGCTGATTGATCATCACGCCTCGCCCAACGCCATTGACGGTTCGCTCGATCAAATTGCCGATGCGGTAGATAAAAGCGGATTGCGCGGCGTATTATGTTACGAAGTGACCGATCGCGATGGATTAGAAAAAGCCAACGACGGAATCAACGAGAATATACGTTTCCTAAAACGCCTGCGGACAAACCCGCATCCGCGACTCGCCGCAACCTTTGGCTTGCACGCCAGTCTGACGCTTTCAGGCATCACCTTACAGGCTTGCCGCGCAAACGTACCGGATGAAATCGGCTTTCATATTCACGTCGCTGAACACGAAGCGGATGAGTACGACAGCCTCAAGAAAAGCAACCTGCGCGTAATGGATCGCTTGCAAAAGCACGGTATTCTGGGTCCTAATACTATCGCCGCTCACGGCGTGCATTTGGACGCGCGCGAAATGGAAATTCTCAAAGAAACCGAAACCTGGCTCACCCACCAGCCGCGTTCAAACATGAATAACGCAGTTGGCGCGGCGCAGATTGAAGCCATGCTCCGGCTGGGCGTGAAAGTGGCGCTTGGCAACGACGGTTTCACTAATTCCATGTGGGACGAATGGAAAGCCGCTTACTTTTTACAAAAATCCGAAGCGCGCGATCCGCGCCGCATGAACGGCTATGCGGTGGAGCAAATTGCGGCATATCATAACGCCAAACTTGCAAACCTATTTTTTCCGGCGGCGCCCATTGGGCAAATCGCCCCCGGCGCTTTTGCCGATCTCATTTTTGTAGATTACAAACCTTTCACGCCGCTCACTGTTGAGAATTTGGCTTGGCATATTATTTTCGGCTTTCAATCCAGCTTGGTGACAACAACAATTGTCGGCGGAAAAGTTTTGATGAAAGATCGCAAACTGCAAACTTTAGACGAAGACGAAATTGCCGAACGCGCTAGAGAAATTGCGCCGCGGATTTGGAAAAAATATCAAGAAGAGGTTGAGAAAGTTTCGTAAGCGGAGATGGCATGACAAAAACACAACTTTTATTAAGTATCGCCGTGTTAGGCGGCACAGGTAAAGAAGGTAAAGGACTCGCTTATCGGTGGGCAAAGGCTGGCTACAATGTGATCATCGGCTCGCGCGAAGCCGCCAAAGCGGAATCCGCCGCCAAAGAATTGCTGGAACTGTTAGCCGGTCAAGCCAGCATCGCGGGGCTGACGAATCAAGAAGCCGCGAAAAAAGCGGACATCGCCGTTTTGACCGTCCCCTATTCAGCGCACGCCGATACGCTCACGAGCGTCAAAGCCGAACTGGAAGGCAAACTGCTAATTGACGTAACTGTCCCATTAATCCCGCCTAAAGTTTCTACCGTGCAAATGCCCAAAGCCGGCTCTGCCGCACAAGAAGCCAAAGAAATTCTCGGCGCGGGAGTTCAAGTTTGCGCGGCGTTCCAAAATATTTCGCACGAACATCTGCTTGGCGACGCCCGCGCAGAATGCGACGTGCTGGTCACTGGCACATCCAAAGAAGCGCGCGCGGAAACGCTCAAACTGGTAGAAGCCGCCGGACTAAACGGCTGGGACGCGGGACCTATCGAAAACTCGGTTGTCGTAGAAGGTCTCACCAGCGTATTGATTGGCATAAACAAAAAGTACGGCTCTACTCACGCGGGCATTAAGCTCACCGGCGTTTCAAAAAACTAAATCACCCGTAATGCGCAGTTCGTAATCTACGCATTACGAACTGCGTATTATCCTCATGGCGCTCACCCTCACACCCCTCATTGACATTCCGCTCATCCAACAAGGCGATTCGCTCGTTGAAATTGTATTTAATTCCCTCTCCAAAACTCAAATCAAAATTGAAGATAACGATATTTTTATCTTCGCGCAAAAAATCGTCAGCAAAGCCGAAGGGCGCTTGGTAAACCTAGCGCAGGTTACGGCTTCGCCGGAAGCGCAGACTTTAGCTCAAGCCGCCGAAAAAGACCCGCGCCTCGTGGAATTGATTCTTCAAGAAAGCGCCGAAGTCGTGCGTACGCGAATTGGCGCAATCATCGTTGAACATAAACTCGGCTTCATCTGCGCCAACGCCGGAATTGATCATTCCAACGTCGCCGGAAATGGAAACGCAAGCGAAGAATACGTTTTGCTTCTGCCCAAAGACCCAGACGCTTCCGCTAGGCAAATCCGCGAGGCTGTTTTTCAGCAAACCGGCAAACGCATCGGCGTAATGATCGTCGACTCGCACGGACGCGCGTGGCGCAATGGGACAGTCGGCATGTGCATTGGGCTGAGCGGCATCCCCGCATTGATAGACGAACGCGGCTGGAAAGACCTCTTCGATTACACGCTCAAAATTACCGTAGTCGGCGTGGCGGACGAACTCGCCGCCGCCGCATCCTTGATGATGGGACAAGCCGCCGAAGGCACGCCGATCGTCCATGCGCGCGGCTTTCCATATCCATTAACTGAAGGCTCGCTCAAAGAATTGATTCGTTCAAAAAATCAAGATATGTTCCGCTAACAAAAATCTAACGTCAACTTGATAAACTTAAACGATCAAAGAAATAAGAGGTGCATTATGAAATTTCCAGAAAACATGCTCGACCTGATTGATAAAGATTCAAAAGCCTTTCTCTTTCTAGCCACCACCATGCCCGATGGCTCGCCGCAAGTTACCCCCGTCTGGTTTGATACGGAAGGCGAATACATCCTCGTCAACACCGCGCAGGGGCGCATCAAAGATAAAAACATGCGCGCCCGCCCGCAAGTGGCAATGACCATTCCCGACCCAAATAATACTTATCGCTATCTCGGCATGCGCGGCGAAGTCGTCAGCTACACCACAGAAGGCGGAGCCGAGCATATCAATCAACTCTCCTTGAAATATAGCGGCAAACCTTGGGAACTCGCCGCAGGACAAACGCGCGTCATCTTCAAAATCAAACCAACCCGCTTTGACGCTCACAACTGACCTGCACGCCTTTCTGCGGACGCGCCGCTCCATTCGCCGCTTCAAACCGGACCCGGTGCCTGATTCTGTTTTAAGGGACATTCTCCACACTGCCACATTTGCCCCGTCCGCGCATCACCGCCAGCCCTGGCGGCTGGTAGCGCTCACTAAATCCGAGGCGAAGAAGCGCTTGGCGCAATCTATGGCGGCGGAGTTTGAACGCGATCTTCAAAAGGATGGACTCGCGCAAGAGATTGTTACGCGCCGCGTCCAAAAATCAAAAGAACGGATTAACTCCGCTCCAATCGTCGTCATCCTCTGCTTGGATATGAGCGAGATGGATAATTACCCGGATGCCCAACGCCAACGCGCAGAACATCTGATTGCCACGCAATCTGTCGCTAATGCGGGCTTGCAACTTCTGCTCGCCGCGCACGCCGAAGGGCTGGGCGGAGTTTGGGTCTGTAGCCCGATATTTGCGCAAGCAATTGTGCAAACCGCATTGAACCTTGAAAAAAACTGGGAGCCGCAAGCCATGCTTCTCATCGGCTATCCGCTTGAAATCCCGGAAGTTAGACCCAGAAAACCAATTGAGGAAGTCGTCAAAATTTTATAACCCATGAAAATTACAGCCTTAGCCGGAGGAGTCGGCGGCGCCAAAATGGTCCACGGACTCGCCGCACATATAGCGCCCACAGACCTAACCGTCATCGTCAATACGGGCGATGATTTTGAACATTTAGGGTTAACCATTTGCCCCGATTTAGACACAGTTTGTTATACGCTCGCCGGTTTAGCAAATTTTGAAACTGGCTGGGGACGCGCCAATGAAACTTGGAACGTCATCTCCAACGTAGAAAAACTCGGCGGAGCAGGCTGGTTTCGGCTGGGCGATCAGGATATCGCCACACACCTTGAGCGCACCCGCCGCCTCAAAGCCGGTCAGCCGCTTTCACAAATCACCAAAGATTTTTGCCAAGCTTGGGGAATTCCGCAAACTATTTTGCCAATGTCCGATGCGCCAGTCAGAACGATGGTCAACACAGAAGCGGGCGAACTTGCCTTTCAGGAATATTTTGTTCACAGAAGATGCGAGCCTAAAGTCAAAAGCTTTCGGTTTGACGGAATCGCTTCCGCCGAACCCGCTAGCGGCGTGCAAGAAGCGCTTCATCAAGCCGATGCGATTCTGATTTGCCCATCCAACCCCTGGGTGAGCATTGATCCAATTCTCAAAGTGATCAAAACAATCAACCGTCCGGTTGTCGCAGTTTCGCCGATCATTGGCGGTCAGAGCGTGAAAGGTCCCGCCGCAAAAATGTACGCGGAATTGGGCATTGAGCCTTCCGCGTTGGCAGTCGCGCAACATTATCAGCGCTTATTGAGCGGTTACGTGTTAGATACTGTGGACGCTAAATTAGCTCAGCCGATCAATGAACTGGGCGTCAAAACCCTCATTACAAATACGTTAATGACTTCACTCGCAGACCGCGCGCGGCTGGCGGAGGATGTGCTACACTTCATACGGAGTTTATAACTTATGTCAATCTGGGCAATTGTGCCTGTCAAACCTCTCAAGCGCGGAAAATCTCGGCTGGCTGGAGCGTTATCTGAAACGGAGCGCGCTCAATTAAATCAAGAACTTTTGGAAAAAACGCTCGGCACGCTCGCGCAGATCAAAGAACTGGAAAAAATTCTAGTTGTCAGCCGCGACCCACATGCGCTGACCATCGCTCGAAACTATGGCGCAAAAACCGTACAGGAAGACGGTCAGCCGAATCTAAACACCGCGCTCACCCGCGCCACGGTTGTCGCTCAAATTCATAACACCCAAGGGATTTTAGTTCTGCCCGCCGATCTGCCTTTGCTCACCAAAGAAGACGTGCAAACTTTATTAGATCGCACCGGAAAACCGCCAGTCGTCGTCATCGCTCCCGACCGGCATCACAAAGGCACAAACGCCCTGCTGATCTTCCCCGCCGGACTGATCGAATATGATTTCGGCGAAGATTCCTTTCAGCGTCACTGTGAAAGAGCCAAGCAAGCTGGAGTCAATTTAGAAATTGTCGAACTGCCCTCGTTAGCGCTCGATCTCGACCTGCCCGAAGATTTAGAAATCATCCGCAAGTTGGAGGCGGAAAAAATATAAGGAGCTTTCCATGAGCAAAGAACGCATAGCGCTTTATTTACAAGATTCGCACGATTTACGCGACGGCTTGGATTATGCAAAATATGCCGAAGCCAAAGGTTTTGAAGCGGTCTGGCAGGCGGAAAGCCGCTTGGTACGCGATGCCATCGTCCCGATGGCTGGCTACGCGGCTGTGACCAATCGCATCAAAATCGGCTCCGGCGTGATCAATAACTGGACTCGTAACATTGGTTTACTCGCCGCCACCTTCTTGACCTTAGACGATCTCGCTCCGAATCGCATTATCTGCGGCTTAGGCGCTTGGTGGGACCCGCTGGCTAAAAACGTAGGCATTGACCGAAAGAAACCGCTGACCGCCATGAAAGAAACCGTGCTGATCATGAAGCGCCTGCTGAATATGGAGCGCGTCACCTTCAGCGGCGAGTTTATTCACGTCAACGGCATTGAATTAGACGTTGTGCATGGTCGGCGCGAGCCGCGCAACATCCCCATTATGATTGGCGCAACCGGCGACCAAATGATGGAATTAACCGGCGAAATTGCCGATGGCGCAGTATTGAATTACTGCGTCGCCCCTGAATACAACGACAAAGCGCTGGAACTGCTCCATAAAGGCTTGCGGAAATCCGGCAGAAGCTTGGATAATTTTGACCGCCCTCAACTCATCGTCTGCTCGGTGGATGAAGATCACGACAAAGCGATTGACTACACGAAGATGCTCTTATGCCAATATTTAGCGCAACAACCGCACATCGCCAAAGCCTCCAACGTTTCTGACGAAGTAATTCAACAGATACAATCCATTTTAGGCTGGCCCGCAACCAAAGAACAGATCATGCAAGCGAAAGACTTGGTGCCAGATGCGCTCGTGCATAAAATTACGGCTTCAGGAACGCCCGCCGAAGCCAAAGCCAAAGTAGAGGAATATAAAAAACGCGGCTGTACCTGCCCCATTCTGTATCCAGTGGGCGGGAATTTCAAATTGCTGATTGACACGTTTGGGGAGTAGCTTCTAGGCTTCGATATAATCGGGGTTTATGACACACAAACACAGCGTTTTAGGTTTATTTGCCGGTTTAGGCGCCGCCGCTATTTGGGGCGGCATGTATGTAGTCAGCAAAGTGGTTTTGGAAGTTATTCCGCCTTTTGCTTTGTTGAGCGTGCGGCTCGTTTTAGGAGCCGCCGCTTTGGGCGTAATCATTCTCTTTCAAAAAGAGAAAGCGCATTTCACCAAAGAACAATTCTGGCAAAGCGTGCGCGTTGGGTTCGTGGGTTACGGAATTTCATTGGGGTTTCAATTTGTCGGCACAAAACTTTCGACCGCTTCAAACGGCGCGTTGGTCACTTCCGCTACGCCGGCGTTTGTTTTAATCTTCGCGCCGCTATTGCTTGGCGAAAAAAACACGGCGAGAAAAATCAGCGCTTTAATTATTTCCACGCTGGGGGTAATTGCAGTGATTGACCCCAGAACCGCCGAACTTTCGCCAACTTTATTTTGGGGCAACATCAGCCTGCTGTGCGCCGCGCTCACTTGGGCGTTATATTCCGTATTAGTCCGCAAAGTGAGTCAGAACGGGAATTTATTAGTTTCAAGCGCAGTGATGCTCTTAGGCGGGCTTCCATCCAGTTTGGTCTTTGGGGTTTGGGAAGTTAACACGCAAGGACTTGGCACAATCAGCATTGGGATCATCGGCGGGCTGTTGTTTTTAGGGATTATCTCCACTGCGCTGGCGATGTTTTTATGGAATTATGCCTTCGCGGAATTGCCTGCCGCTGTCGCTTCGTTGACGTTCTTTGCCCAGCCGGTGGTGGGTACGCTTCTCGGATGGTTTTTCCTCGCTGAAGCAATTACGCCCTTATTCCTCGTCGGCGGCGCATTGATCGGCGTGGGGATTTTAATTGCGACATTTGAACGTTGAGAAAATGCCGTTTGGCAAAGACCAAGCCGAGGTTAAGAAAGCGGCGCGGCGCTTAAGCGGGATTCTTTGTACGGTTGCCGAATGTCAATTGGGCGTAAAGGCTGGGGAGTAGAAAATCCAAAACAAAAAAGAGGAGAAGCCAAACGCCGAGGCGCATGAGAACATTGTGCGCGATGGAATGCCGCGCAATATCGTTAGGGTCTGCCGCCCAAACTAAAACTGCCTGCGGATATGAAAGCAGAATCATCAGCAGTGGAATATAACCGTTGACTTCGCGTTTGCGCCAAAAAATTGGAACAAAAAATGCGGCGAGTAAATTGGCAATGAAGAAAAAAAATAAGCCAAAGCGCGTGGGATATAAAATTTCCGCAAGGCGCGCATCCTTGATGATGGGGCGATAACCGGTGGCGGTGTAATAAAAAACATCCGGAAAAAAACTTTGACCGGCGGTTTCGGTGAAAACTTTTTGAAACGTATCGGCTTTGAAAAACCACAGAAATTTCAGATATTCAGCATATCCTGATGCTTTTGCCCATTGACGATATGCCGCTTGATCGTCGTCGAAAGTGAGGGCGATGTTGACTGCAAATTTTTGACCGGCTTCCGGATTGCGCGACATTTCAACGAGTCGTTCGCTAATCGGCATTCCATGTTGGCGGAAATAATCCGTATATTCATTGGAAGGATAAATGCGAAGCGCGGTGTTCATTAGGATGGCTCGATAAGGACGCAAGCCCAATTCCGCAAGTTGTGAGCTAAACGCGAAGATGACGACGAAGGCAAAACTAAGCGCCAGCGCTTTCGAGCGGTATGGACTGCGCCAAAACACAGGCAAGTTGATCAGCGCAACCATCAAGAGCAGATATGCAAAAGTATCGCGCGTGAGAACCATGCCCACCGCAAAAAATAAAATGAAAACTAATTTATACGTTTTCCATTCTTGGATCAGCCAAATGGAAGCGGCGAGGAAAAGCGCCATAAACGAAAGCGCGATGGATTCGCTTCCTAAAAATGGATCCCACATGAAAATATCGCGGCTGAGACTGAAAGCCAGAATTAAGCTAAAGAGAAGCGGCTTGAGCCAATTTGATTTGAGGGCTTGCGAAGCGCAGTAAGCCAACAGCGCCCAAGCGCAAATAGAAAGATACAGTTGGAGTTGAAAGATGCGTTCCGGGTCTGAATTGACCGTTTTCCAAAGCAAGGCTGTGCCGGGCGCGCGCAGGTCGGTCCAAAATTCACGCGAGAGAATCGGCAAATTGGCGTTGTGTAAATATTCTCCGGTATCGCCAAAACTGCGCGGCTGTTTGACGCGCTCTGCGTTGTGGATGCGTAAATAACCGTAATAGGTCACGGCGAAAATTTGAAAGAGTAGAAAAGCAAGCGCGTATGTTTTTTTCATAACCAGCCAAAAGAAAAGAAGTTGAGCGTCGTCAGAAATCCATGCTTTTATGCCGCATGGCGACGCTTTCCACCAAGCCCACGCAGACCATCAAGGACATCAAGCCAGAGCCGCCATAGCTAAAGAAAGGCAGAGGCAAGCCGGAAACCGGGATGAGATTCATGTTCATCGCCAAGTTCGCCGCGCCTTGAAAGAAGAGCAAGGTCGCCACGCCCAGCGCAATCATCGAGCCGGAAACATCGCGCGATTTTTGCGCCGCGCGAATACAACGCCAAACGACAAAGCCAACAGTGGCGATCACGAGAATTGCGCCGATTAGCCCAAATTCTTCGGAGATTACGGAAAAAATAAAATCCGTATGGCGCACTTTCATAAAGCGGAGTTGCGTTTGCGTGCCATGCCCAAAGCCTTTGCCAAACAAACCGCCCGAGCCGATGGCGATCAAAGCTTGTTGCACGTTGTAAATTGCGCCGTAGCTCGCGTTGGGGTCTGGGAAGAGGAAGTTGATCACGCGCTGTTTCTGATAATCCGCTAAAAACGGGAAGGCTAAGGCGCCGCCCGCCAAGCCGGAAACGCCCATCCAGAAAAGCGTCTTTAGCTCGATCCGATTCATCCAAACCATGAAAAACCAGATCACCATAGTCACGATCACGTTGCTTAAATTAGGTTGGAGCAAAATCCAAATCAATAAGCCCCACGTCCAAGCCAAGCTAAAGCCGAGCCATTTTAGATCGCGCGGCTGGAATTGACTCTTTTCAAAATAGCGCGCCAAAATCAGAATAATAACGATCTTCGCAAATTCGGTCGGCTGTAAAAACAGCACGCCCACTTGAAACCAACGCTGAGCGCCGAAAGCCGCCTGCCCCAAGCCGGAGAGCGAAATCAGGAAACCCATCATTACGAAATAGATCAACCAATGAATGGAGAGCCAATAGCGATAATCTATGCCGGCGAGCAAGAAGATGACGACAACCCCCACGATTAGAAAATAAGTTTGCCTAGTTGGATATGTGATCAGTTCTTCGTTTCCGGCAATTGCGGAACGAATCATGGCGATGCCAAAAGCGGAAGCCAAAACCACAGCCCCTAAGAGGAGAAAATCAAAGTTCCTCCACGAGAGCGGACGAGACATTTTTGATTAACCTGTGCGGCGGCGAGCGGCTCCGCGAAGCGGAATATCCGCAACCAATCTCTGTTCACGTCCGTCTTTTTCCAAACCGATTTGAATCGCTTCCGGGTCAATTTCAATATGGCGGGCAATCGTCTTCAAAAGATCGTCTTTCAATGCTTCCATTTCTTCCAAAGTGAGATCAGTACGATCATGAATCAGAACTAATTGCAGACGTTCTTTCGCGCTGGAAGCGCTCCGCTTGCGTGTGAAGAAGTTCATCGGCTACTTCCTCCCGGTGATCTTTTGAATTGCAGACCATAAACCGCTCTGCGGCTCTAAGTCCATAAACGGCACGTCCTGACCTTGCAAACGCTTGGCGATATTTCTAAACGCCTGACCGGCGCGACTCTTCCCATCCGCCGCCACTGGCGCGCCGCGATTAGAGCCAATAATCACCGTTTCGTCTTCCGGCACAATGCCGATCAGTTGAATGCCTAACAAATCCAACACGTCCTCGGCGGAGAGCATATCGTTATTTCTAACCAACGCTGGATTAAGGCGATTAAGAATTAAAGCCGGACTGCCCTTTTCTTCCGCTTCCAGAATGCCCACCACGCGATCCGCATCGCGCACCGCGCTGACCTCCGGGTTGGTCACGACTAAAACACGGTCTGCCGCCGCGATAGAATTGCGAAAGCCGCGCTCAATGCCCGCCGGCGAATCAATAATCACAAAATCGGAATCGGCGCGTAAATCGTTACAAATCCGCACCATGTCCGAAGGGGAAACTGCATTCTTATCGCGGGTTTGCGCGGCGGGGATCAAATACAATTCCGGGTAGCGTTTATCGCGAATCATGGCTTGCTTAAGTTTGCAACGCCCTTCAATCACATCCACCAGATCGTAAACGATGCGATTCTCCAGACCCATAACCACATCTAAATTGCGTAAACCAATATCGCCGTCAATACAGACAACGCGTTTGCCATCCATAGCGAGCGCATTCGCCAGATTGGCTACGGCGGTAGTTTTGCCAACGCCGCCTTTTCCAGAAGTAACGGTGATCACTTGAGCTGTCATAGATAATTCCTAAAAATAGTTTAGCCTGTCTGCCACAGTTCCGCTTGTAAACGACCTTCTTTGTTGATGCTGGCAATTTCAGGTTTTGGATCTTTTTGCGGTCGTAAGACTGCCGAAACTTCGTCTGCAATTCGCAACTGCGTAGCGGAAAGGTCTAACGCGCAGATGGTCGCCGAACGATTGCCCTTACAACCTGCGTGAATCATACCGCGAACTCTGCCCCAAACAATTACATTTCCATCAGCAATTATTTCGGCGCCGGGGTTTACGTCTCCGACAACCACGACATTTCCGGGAAATTCAATCCGTGTGCCGGAGCGCAAAGTCTTATTGACGAATAAGGCGGTCTCTTCGTTAACTTCGGGCGCTTGTTTGCGTTCTTCCGGACGGGGCTTTGAAATTCTGGTAGCCAAACCAAGCAGTTGAGCGGTCTGCTCGGTAACTACGGATTCGCTGATCACTGCCCAAAGCGAGACGTTTCTTTCAGAAAGCAAATCTCTCAAATCTACCAAATCGTTGACTTTCAAAATCTGCGAGCCGATATCCAACGCCAAGCGCGCGCCTTGAAAGAAAGCCGGCTTCTCGTCTATTTGAGCGAGCAATGCCTGCCTTTGCTCATCCCAGGGAGCCTCCACGAATGTTGCCAGTAAACCATCACGGATACCTTTGATTTGCGCCAATGCAGTGATTTGATCCATCCAGCCATCCACTTGAAAAAATGTTTTTTGAATTATACCTGAAGGATTTCAAAAGACTCACTGCCCGATGGGCGTATTTCCCTGAGCCAGATCAATCGCTTTTAATTCAAAATAGCCTTCAATTACCTTTTGAACGATCGGCGCGGCGACACTCGCGCCTTCGCCGCCGTTGTAAGCGAATGCCACAACGATAATTTCAGGGTCGTCATACGGCGCGTAAGCCAGCGTCCAAGCGTGTGTGGGCCAGGAACCAAAGTTGCATTTTTCTCTTTTGCGAGCCACGTCGTCGCAATATTCGGCTGTGCCGGTCTTTCCGGCAACCGCAATTGGGAAGTTATTGAACATTTTATATAACGTACCAAATGGAGTAGAAGTTACCGCCAAGCGCGTGCCAGCCCGCACTGCCGCGATCGCTTCGGGGCTGATAACTTTCAGGTCGTCCGTCAGACTGCAATATCCATCGTCGCAGGAGTAGCCCTTGATCAGCGGCGTGACCGTCACGTCCCATTTCAGGTTTGGCGTGAATGGCGAAATTTGGTAGCTATTTTCAGTCTCAAAAGGCGTCACTGCAAAATCTTCGGGGTTGAACCAATACGACGAAACCTCGCCCTGACCATCCGTCACTTGACGAATGATGGTTGGTTGCATTAATTTGCCGCCATTGGCAATCGTCGCGCCAGACATCAAAACTTGGAGCGGGGTAGCCAGCACGTAGCCTTGTCCGACGCTGGCAATATAAGTATCGCCTGTGGACCAGTTCTCGCCGGTGTTGACGCGCTTCCAGGCTGGGGAAGGAATCAAGCCGTCTTGCTCGCCGAGCAATTCGATGCCGGAACGTTTGTTATAGCCTAAGGCTTCGGCGTATTGACCTAAGCGCTCAATCCCAAGTCCGCCTTGCGCAATTTGATCAAAGTAACCGCCGCCCAATTTATAAAAGCATACGTTGCTGGAGTACGCGATACATTGCAAAAAGCTGATTGGACCAAAGCCCTCCGGCTTTTTCTCGTAGATGTGATCTACGAACGGGCGCACATTAAGTCCAGTACAAGGATCGTTGGGGTTGAACTTTTCGCAAAGTTCCAATTTCCCGGGCGCGTCCACGATCGTGTTCAAATCTATGATGCCTTCGTTGAAGGCTCCGGTGGCGGTTGATAATTTGAATACCGAGCCGGGCGGGAACTCTGCCGAGATCGCGTTATTCAACAGGGGCTTGGTGGGGTCTTGACTCAATTGCTGATAATAATAAGCGGGGATAATTCTAGCAAAGCGATTATTTTCATAAGTGGGATACGAGACCATCGCCAATATTTCGCCGGTCTTTGGGTTCATGGCGATCACTACGCCGCTTGAAATGCGGAGTTCTCTCAGATAGGTATTCCAAAAGCGAATCTCTTCTTTCAAGGAAGCGTCAGCGATAGATTGCAAGCGGGTATCAATCGTCAGATAGACATTATGTCCGGCGACTGAATCCAAAGGGGACTCTAGATTTTCGAGTTCTTGCCCCGCCACATCCACTTTGACCACCCGCAAGCCGTTTTTACCGGCGAGGATTTCCTGCATAGAAGCTTCAACGCCGGAATAGCCGATCTTATCGCGGTTTGGCACAAAGCCCAACTCGACATATTCTTTTTCCTGCGAGGCAGGAATCGGTCCAAGAAAGCCGATCAGGTTGGCGGTAAGCGCGCCGGTGGGATAATCTCGAATCGGTTCTACTTCAACCGAGACGCCTTCCCAGTCCGCGCTTTTTTCTTGAACCATGCGCGCAATCTCCTCCGAGACATTGCATTTAATCTTGACCGGAGTATACGGCGCCAGCGAATCCTGCAAGGCTACCATTTGAGAAATGCCCAGCCCGGGCGTACAGACTGAAAACAGCTTGGCGTTTTCAAGCGATTCTTCGGTAACGGGTCCGCCCACCGGCACGTCAATCAAATCTGATAATTCGCGATAGATATTTTGAATATCGGCTTCATCGTCTGGCAAACCTGCCGGGGTGATGACAATGTTATAAGCGGCAATATTTCTGGCGAGGATGTAGCCGTTCCGATCGTAGATAATGCCGCGCGCCGCGGGAATGCTCACGCGCTCAGTATAGTTATCCACTGCGCGCACATCCCAATTTGCGCCTTGTATTACTTGCAGATACACAAGACGCGACAACAAACCGGTTAGCCCCAAGAAAATCACCGCATAAACCATGCCGAGCCGCCACGGCTCAAAACGGGCAGGTTTAGATACAGAGCTAGAACTCATTATTACTCCTCAGGCGGGTTTACCCAACGCGCCAAATCACGGATGAAAGTATAAACCGGAATGGCTAAAAGCATATTTAATAATAAACTCGGCAGGGTAATTAATCCAAAAGCGTCATTGAACGCCAAAGGCGCGCCGGACAATCTCAAAACAACGAATGAAATCAAATGCAGAGCCAAAGTCCCCGCAAAGGTGACGCTAAACATGGCTAACAACGGCGCTTGCCAAACTCTTCTCTGCAAAGCCTGCGCCAGATAAACAACAGTCACATAGCCAAGCGCGAATGCGAACCAAGGCAAACGCGAAACAAAGCTGGTTAAAAGGCAAGCGATAGCCGCCCAATGCCAAGCAGTTTTAACGTTCTCTTGCAAAGTCCAAGCCGCCAAGATCACCAATAGTAAATCGGCGGAGCCTGAGATCAATTTGATTTGGCTAATTACTGAAGATTGAAGGATAACTGCCAACAACAAAAGCGGAAACGCGATTAAATTACGCATTCATTAACCGGCATTCGGATTAAGGCTCAAGCGGAGCAATATCCACTGGGCGGAAGTTGGTAATAACCAAGACAATATCGAGGCGCGAAAAATCAACGGCGCTTTGCACGGTCGCCTGTTGAAATAATTCAAATTCCAGCGTGCGAAGCGTAACAACTTGACCGACGATCAAGTCCGGCGGATAGCCCCCACCCAAACCGGAAGTGAGGATGATATCACCCGGCTTAACTACGGCATTTTGAGGGATCATATCCAACGAAGCGGCGTTGCCTGCCGAACCGAGCAGAACGGCGCTGACTTCGGCATTTTGCAAATACACATTCACATTGGAAGCCGGGTCTGTGATCAACTGGACGCGAGCGGCGTCCGCAATCACGGCGTCCACCCGCCCAACCAAGCCTTGGTTTGTAACCACCGGCATTCCCCGGCGAATATTGTCATTTGAGCCGCGGTTGATAATGATGTAATGTAAAAACGGACTGGGATCGCGCCCGATGACTGCCGCCGCTTTATAAGCGCTCTCTGGGTTGGTGCGCGAAAAATCCACAAGCGCGGCGAGGATTTCAGTTTCGTTCACGCGCTGTTGTAATTCGATCACTTGGGTTTGCAGTTGGGAAACCTGCGCTTCTAATTCGGCATTGCGCGCGCGCAAAGAAATAATATCGCGCGGCGCGGTGAAGAAATCCTGCATCCCTTGAAAGCGCGAGGCAAACCACGTTTGAAGTTGAATCAAGCCGAGATCAAGCCGTTGCGAGGCGGAGCCAAAAAAGCCGCCCAGCGCGAGAATCAAAATTCCGCCGACGACCAAAAATATAATAGTTGTTTGCAAAGAACGGGGATTCATGCTTTATTTTCTAACAAGCGTCAAGCAAAATTATCCGGGGATGTGGCGCGTACTTCCGCGCTCCAAGCCGACCAGATAACGCCCAAGCACGGGTAAATCCTCAAAGATAATTGCCGCGCCGCGCGCCACGCACGTGAGCGGATCTTCCGCCACCCAAACGCGCAGTTTCAGTTCGTCAGTGAGGCGCTCCGCCAAGCCCTGCAATAATGCGCCGCCGCCCGCCAGACAAATGCCAATGTCCATCAAGTCGGCGACAATTTCCGGCGGAATCTCATCCAACGCATCGCGGACGGTGTCTAAAATCACCTGCACGGAACTCGCTAGCGCTTCACGAATTTCAATGGAAGAAACTTCAACTGTTTCCGGCAAACCGGTGACGAGATTGCGCCCGCGCACTTCCATCGTCTTCTCCGGCTGTAAGGGATACGCCGAACCAATTTGCCATTTGACTTGTTCGGCAATGCCTTCGCCGACCAATAGATTATATTTATTGCGTAAATACTGAACGATATCTTGATTTAATTCGTCGCCAGCCACGCGCAAGGAGCGCGAAGCGACTACGCCGCTCATGGACATAACCGCCACTTCAGTCGTGCCGCCGCCGATGTCTACAACCATCGAGCCGCGAATCTCGCCGATCGGCAGACCAGCCCCGAGCGCGGCCGCGATCGGCTCTTCAATCAACATGGCTTGACGCGCGCCCGAAGCCATCACGGCATCGTAAACTGCGCGTTTTTCCACTTCGGTTACGCCGGTGGGCAAACCAACGATCACGCGCGGTCTGGGGAGCGGCACCATGCTCTGCTCGTGGACTTTGCCAATGAAATATTCGAGCATCACCTGAGCCACGTCAAACTCGGAGATCACGCCGTCGCGGACGGGGCGCACGACCATCACGTTGCTCGGCGTACGTCCGACCATTTCCTTCGCCTCAAGACCAATCGCCAACGGCTGACGAAGTTTTTTGTCAACGGTTACCCAAGAAGGTTCATTAATTACAATCCCCTTTCCGCGAACATGAACTAACGTGTTTGCGGTGCCTAGGTCTATCGCAATATCGAGAGAGAAAATGCCTAACAGCCAGTTAATAGGATTGAAGGCCAAGATAGGCTCCTGTGTTTAATTCTTCGCATCATTTCCAATTCGGAACGAGATTATACCATGAGCGCCAAGAATCATTTTTCGCATACCCGCAATCCCCCATAACGGGTAGAATTGGCGCGATGCCAGCGCAAAACTAAATCTTTTTTGGAGAATAAAATGCCTAAAATAGCTATTGTTACTGACAGTTCTTCTTTTTTACCCAAGGAATATATCAAACAATATAATTTTTCAATTACGCCCTTGCAATTGATTTGGGGAGATGAAATCTTCAACGACGGCGTAGATATTCAGCCCAGCGAATTTTATACGCGCTTAAAAAGCGCTAAAGCGATGCCTTCCACCTCTCAAGCTACTCCGGCTGTGATGCAAGCCGCTTTTCAGCCGCTCATCGAGCAGGGGTTTGAGGTGTTGGGAATTTTCATCTCTTCTAAATTATCCGGCACTTTGCAATCCGCTTCGCAAGCTAAAGAGTTGATGGGCGCCGCCGGAGAAAAAGTGACGCTGGTAGATAGCCTTTCCACATCGCTGGCGCTTGGCTTCATCGCGTTAGCCGCGGCGCGCGCGGCGGAAGGCGGCGCGTCCGTCCAAGAATGCGTTCAAGTCGCCGAGCAAACTAGAGAAAATTCGGGAATCTTTTTCGCGGTAGATACTTTGGAATTTCTACATCGCGGCGGGCGGATTGGCGGCGCACAGCGCTTCATCGGCTCGGCGTTAAATCTCAAACCCATTTTAGGACTCAAAGAAGGCAAAGTCGAAGCGCTGGATCGTATCCGCACCAAATCAAAAGCGCATGAACGCCTGCTGGAATTGGTCGGCGAGAAAGTTTCCGGGAAATCAAATATTCGTTTGGGCACGCTTCACGCCAACGCGGCAGAGGATGCCAAGAATTTGCTAACTCAGGGCGTTGAGCGCTTCAAGGCGGTAGAATCAATGCTGTCAGAAGTCAGTCCGGTAGTCGGCGCGCACACTGGACCTGGCACCGTCGGCATCGTTTACAGCTTTGGCGTTTGAGCGTAGAAAATATCGCGAGCTGGCAACCAACTCACAGTTAAGTCTGCATCGCGCATTTGCTATAATTTACGCATGAGTCATAAAATCCCCTTGGTGATTGGCATTGCCGGAGGCTCCGGTTCTGGCAAAACAACTGTCGCCAATGAAATTCTCAAACGCGTTGGGCGCGACCGCATCGCTTACCTTCAGCAGGATTCGTATTATCGCGATTTATCGGCTCTGCCTTCCACGCAACATGCAGAGCTTAACTTTGACCATCCGAACGCGCTTGAAACCGAGTTATTGATTCAGCACATCGCCACGCTACGCGACTTGAAGCCGGTTGCCGTTCCAATTTACGATTTCGCCACGGATAGCCGCACCGCTCAAACATTCACAGTTTATCCAAGCAACGTGATTTTAGTGGAAGGTATTTTAATTTTTGTGGACGCTGAGCTACGCAAATGGTTTGACGTGAAAATTTTCGTGGATACCGATTCGGATTTGCGTTTCATTCGGCGCTTGCATCGCGATATTACCGAAAGAGGCCGCTCGACCGAATCGGTAATTCAGCAGTATCAAAACACCGTGCGCCCCATGCACTTGGAATTTGTCGAGCCTTCCAAACGTTATGCCGACGTGATCATCCCCGAAGGCGGGCATAATACTGCGGCGTTGGATATGGTGGTAGCTCGAATCGAATCTTTATTATGCTAAGGCTTTATGTAAAGCCAGTCAGCAAGTTTGTCCGCATAAGTCTTGTTAAAGTAGACAGCTTGCATACAACCAATAGATCATAAAAAAATAAGGAGAAAAAATGACAAAACAATGGACGACCCTGCCCGCAATGCAAATTGACCCGGCTAAAAAGTACAAAGCTCATATGGAAACCGACAAAGGCACAATGGTAATTGAGTTGTTCGCGGACAAAACTCCAAAGACGGTCAATAACTTCGTCTTTCTAGCGCGCGAAGGCTATTATGACGGCGTTATCTTTCATCGCGTGATCTCAAACTTCATGGCGCAAGGCGGCGACCCTACCGGAACTGGACGCGGCGGACCCGGCTATAAATTTGAAGACGAATTTCATCCCAGCCTGCGCCACGATAAGCAAGGCATACTTTCCATGGCGAATGCAGGACCGGGAACCAATGGCTCGCAATTCTTCATCACGCACTTACCGACTCCGCATTTAGATAATCGGCACAGCGTGTTTGGGCAGGTCGTTGAAGGCTTGGATGTATTAATGTCCATCCCTCCGCGCGATCCGGGCAATGCGAACGCGCCCGCCGTCAAAATCATCAAGGTTACGATTGAAGAAAGCTAAAAAAAGCGCAAGTCGAAAACCGCAGAAGACTGCCAATCAACGGTTGAAGGCTGTAGGTCAAAACTCAAAAGCCAAAACTTCAAAGCTTAAAGTTAAAGCTCAACCGGCACACACGGAGGCGCTGACCATTGCTCAACCGAGCCAGCCGCCAACGCCTCCTAAAACTACCGGCGTTTGGATCAATCTTCTGCGCGTCTTGGCGCTTTTAGCGGTTATCGGCATCACGGTTTACGTGTACAGCATCCGCGAGCATGTTGAAGAATTTTCAACCTATGGCTATCCGGGCATTTTCTTGATCATGCTGATCGCAAACGCAACTGTGATTTTGCCCGCGCCGGGCGTGGCGGTGGTCTTTGCGATGGGAAGCGTCTTCAATCCGCTGGGCGTGACTCTCGCCGCCGGAGCGGGAGGCGCAGTCGGCGAATTGACCGGCTATTTGGCTGGCTCTAGCGGGCAAGCGCTGATCGAGAATACGAAAATCTTTGAGCGCATTTACCCTTGGGTAAAAAAATACGGCGCGTGGGTGATCTTGATTCTCGCGGCGATTCCCAACCCGTTTTTTGATTTGGCGGGCATGGCGGCTGGGATTGTGAAGATTCCGCTGTGGAAATTTCTCCTCGCCTGCTGGGTTGGTCAGACTATCAAGATGGCGATGTTCGCTTATGCTGGCGCGCACTCGATCAATTGGATTATGAATTTTTATAATTCATAATAAAACGGCAAAAGGTCAAATAAAAAAACGGGATTATCCCGTTTTTTTATTTCTTCCAGATTTGTCTCTTTCAGGTTTGCGAAACGGCTGGTTCGTTCCTTCTTTTTTTGTCCAACTCTTTTTCGCCGCAGGTTGCCGCTCCCCGTCTTTTTTCTGCCAAGGTCGCTTTGTTCCAGTTTTAGGTTCGGTTCTATTTTTCGTCCAAGTCCTTTTTGCGGCTGGCTTTCTTGTAAATCTCGAGTCGGCGACGGAAGTTTTTCCGCCTTTCAACTCGGCAATTTCGTCCTCGGTCAAATAGCGCCATTCTTTGGGTTTCAAACTTCCCAAGCGTAATGTGCCGATACGCATTCGGATAATTTTCACAACTGGCAAACCAAGCAAGCGTCCCGTTTCGCGGATTTGACGTTTCTTGCCTTCGCCCATCACCACGCGCACCCAAGCGCCTTTTCCAGAAGTAGAGACAAAACGCACGTCACATGGTTGCGTTTGAGAGCCATCTTCTAAAATCACGCCTCTGCGCCAAGTGGCAAGCTGTTCTTCGTCCGGGCGGCGCGCCAAAAGGACACGATATTCCTTCTCATGCCCGTAGCGCGGATGAGTCAACTTGTTGGTTAGGTCGCCGTCGTTGGTCATCAAAATCAAGCCTTCGGAATCAAAGTCCAAGCGGCCCACGGGATATAAATGACCTTCAACCGGAATCAAATCCCGCACGGTTTGCCGCTCCTGATCTTCCGAAGCGGAGATGACATTTCTCGGCTTATAGAGCGCGATATACGTGAGCGCTTCTAGCTTTGGCAAGGCTTTGCCGTCCAGCGTCACTTTATCAAGCGTCAAATCGGCTTTCTGACCGAGTTCCGCCACTTGCCCATTAACGCGTACGCGGCCCGCGATAATAAATTCTTCGCAGGCGCGGCGCGAGCCATACCCGGCTTGGGCTAATAATTTTTGAATTCGTTCTTGCATAGCTTACCCTTTCAACAAATCGTTATGTTCGCTTTCCACTTCAGTTTGCAAGACCAAGGGCGGCAATTCCACAATGGAACTCAACCCAAAGTGTTGCAAAAACTCCGGCGAAGTGGAGTATAAAATCGGTCTGCCCGGACCTTCCGCCCGTCCGGCTTCCTGAATCAAGCCCTTGCTCAATAAGCTTTTCATCATGCCGTCGCTGTTGACTCCGCGAACTGAATCCACATGCGGGCGCGTACAAGGCTGTTGATACGCGATAATCGCTAAAGTCTCCAAAGCGGCGCGGCTTAAGTGCGTCACCGCCTCCAAGCCCAAAAATTTCTCAACCAAAGAAGCAATCTCTGGCGCAGTGGTCATTTGCACGCCGCGCCCGGCGTTTCTCTGCAAACGCAAGCCGCGCTTCGCCAACAATTCTTCTAATTCCTTCAAGCCTTTTTCCACCACGCTGGCAGTTACTTCCAGCGCCGCCGCCAGTTGTGCCACCGCCACCGGCTCGGCTGAAACGAACAGCATTGCCTCAATTTTTGCGGCAAGTGACAATTCAATTGCCGATTCTGGGGCGGGGATGTTTTGTAATTCGCTCATGCTATAATTGCTCCGCTTAATCATTGGACTTTATCTTACAAGGTTATTTTATGAATACAAAAACAAAAATCTCGATCATTTTCGGCGCCGCATTGGCGCTTGGCGCATTGGCTTGCTCCATTTCTGTCGGCGGACCCGATTATCCCGCACAAGTTATTCAAACCTCAAGCGGCGACGTCGCCACTTTGCAAGCGCAGTTTGATTCCGCATTGACCACCGGAGCAGAATCTGGCGTGATCACCGTTCAAATTACCGAAGCGCAAATCACTGCCTACATTGCCGAAAAAATTCAGGCGCAAACCAACCCGCCGTTTACCGACCCGCAAGTTTTACTGCGCGACGGTCAAATGCAATTATACGGAAAAATTACGCAGGGTTATTTCACCGCTAACATGCTGATCACAATGAACGTCGGCGTGGACCCGGCAACGGGACTGCCCACTATCAGCATCGCCAAAGCAGATTTCGGTCCGGTAGATGCGCCCGAAGGTCTCACCAGCGCGATCAGTTCAGTCATCAAAGAGGCATTCACCGGCTCGTTCGGTCCAGTCGCCACGGGCTTACGCATTGAAACCATCACCATCGCCGATGGGATCATGACTCTCACCGGAAGGATCAAATAGCGGCTGGATTATACCGCGACATGCGCCCGCCTCTTCCTCGCCTTCGCCTGTTTGCCATTCTATTAGCGCTTACTTTGCTGATAGCTTCCTGCCGTTCGCCGCAAATTAACGACGAAATTACAGTAACGATCAACACAGACGGGAAATCTATACAAGTCCAGACGCAATCCGGCAGTACGGTTACGCAAGCCTTGCACAGCGCCGGCATTACGCCGGGGAGTTTAGATCGCTCTGAGCCGCCATTTTACGCGGTTGTCAACGCCGGAGATACGATCAATCTCACCCGCGTTGAAGAAGTTTTTGAAACAGAACAAGTGGTTGTGCCTTACGAAAGACAACTCGTGCGGAACGAAACTTTGCCCGAAGGCGAAACCCGTTTGGTGCAGGCTGGGATCAACGGTTCGCAAGAAGTGACCTATCGCCGGATTATCGAAAACGGCGTAGAAGTTAGTAAGAATGCAGTTAAGACGGTTGTATTAACCGAAGCTCTGCCGGAAATCGTCATGGTTGGAGCGCAAGCCTCTTTCACGCCGCTGAATATCCCCGGCGCGTTGGTGTATCTTGCGGGAGGCAATGCGTGGATCATGGAAGGCTCGACCGCCAATCGCCGGCTGATCGTCAGCACGGGCGATTTAGACGGACGCATCTTCACGCTTTCGCCCAATGGCGAATACCTAATTTTTACGAGAAAATCAAAGAAACCTTTGGATCAAGAAATTAACACGCTCTGGGCGGTACGCACAAAAAACATCGAACCTAAGCCCATGTGGTTGCAGGCTTACAATGTGGTGCATTTTGCGGCTTGGATTCCGGGCACAAACTCGGTGGCATACTCAACCGTAGAACCGCGCAGCGCCGCGCCGGGCTGGCAGGCAAATAACGATCTCTATCGCGTGAGCATTACTGGCGGAAGTCCGCGGAAAATGTTAGACGCAAATAGCGGCGGCGTTTACGGTTGGTGGGGTATGTCCTTCGCCTATTCCGACGACGGGCGCTTAGCCTACGCCAGACCGGATCAAATCGGCTTGGTAGATCAAGATGGCGGCTATCTCAAACCGCTGTTCAACCTCACGCCGTTCAATACGCACAGCGATTGGGCTTGGATTCCGCCCATCGCCTGGGGCGGCGATAACAAGACTTTATATTACATTACACATGCGCCCGCGCCCGCGCCAATCACAAACGAAGAATCGCCTTTCTTTGATCTTTCCGCCTTATCTTTTAGCAGTGACGCGAGCGTTTCGATGGTGAGTTCTTCCGGCATGTTCTCTTACCCGTCCGCTTCGCCCGTGCAACCGGACGGACGCGAGAGAAATTTTCAGGTGGCATACTTGCAGGCGATTTTCACAGAACAAAGCGAAACCAGCCGCTACCGGCTGATGGTTATGGATCGAGACGGCTCAAACGCCTACGCGCTCTTCCCGCCGACCGATTCAAGCGGCATCGAGCCGCAAACGCCGGTTTGGTCGCCTGCCCCGCTCGAAGGGCAGACTGAAAACTTCATAGCAGTCAGCTATCAAGGCAATTTATGGTTGATCAACAGCGTGACCAGCGCGGCATATCAAGTGACCGGAGACGGTTTGATCAGCCGCATAGATTGGAAATAAAAAAATATGGAAACAGAGGATACATGCGAATTCTAATCACAGGCGCGGCGGGCTTTCTCGGCTCACACCTCAGCGACAAACTGCTCGGCGACGGGCATGAAATTATCGGCATGGATAACTTCATCACCGGCAACCCAGATAACATCGCCCATTTGGCAGGCAACGAGAAATTCTCCTTTTACAAGCGGGACATTTCTAACTATATATTTGTGCCGGAAAAAGTGGACGCGATTCTCCACTTCGCTTCGCCTGCCAGCCCCAACCCGCAATCTAAATCCGGTTATTTCAACCTACCGATTCAAACGATGAAAGCCGGAGCGCTCGGCACGCACAATTGCCTCGGCATTGCGCGCGCGCATAACGCCAAATTCCTGTTGGCTTCCACCAGCGAAATCTACGGCGACCCATTAGTTCACCCGCAGACCGAAGATTATGCCGGCAACGTGGACCCAGTCGGCACGCGCGCCGTCTATGACGAAGCCAAGCGTTTTGCCGAATCCCTGACAATGGCGTATCACCGCTTTCACGGCGTAAACACGAGCATTGTCCGCATCTTCAACACTTACGGTCCGCGCATGGATTTGGAAGACGGGCGCGCCTTACCGAATCTATTGAAACAAGCGCTACTAAACCAGCCCCTCACCGTTTACGGAAACGGAAGCCAAACCCGCTCATTCTGCTATGTGGACGATCTAGTGGACGGCATCGTCAAGCTGTTATATTCCAGCGAACACCTGCCGGTCAACATTGGCAATCCGGTGGAGATGACCATTCTCCAGTTCGCCGAAGCGATCAATAAGATCACTGGCAATCCGGCGGGCATCACTTTTGTCGAGGATGCGCGCAGCGCCCGTGACCCGCAACAACGCCAGCCCAACATCACGCGCGCCAAAGAAATTCTAAACTGGGAGCCAAAAGTCAATCTCGAAGAAGGCATTCGCAAAACCATTCCATTCTTCAAAAGCAAATTAGGACTCGCATGAGAGCGCTGAGAGCTTCCGCCAGCAAAGAGCAAAAGCGCTTTGTCAAATTTGCCTTGGTCGGCTCGCTGGGAGCGGTAATTGATTTCAGCGTAATGAATCTATTATCGCATTTGTTCAACATGCGTTTAGTTTACGCCGGCACGCTTTCATTCGTCTGCGCGGTGATCAGCAACTTCATTTGGCATCGCCATTGGACGTATCCCGAATCGCGCTCGCGGCATTTGGTCAGTCAATTGGGCATGTTCTTCATCGTCAATCTGGCGGGCGTCGCCATCCGCCTCCCCATCCTCAAATATATTGAACCGCAGGTTTTAAACGCAATTGAAAGAATCTTCCATTCCACATATCTCACTTCCGAGTTTTACGCCCGCAACCTCACCCTCGCTCTGGCTGTTGGAATTGTAATGTTATGGAACTTCTTCGTAAACCGCTACTGGACTTATAATGACGTGGACGGTTATTACGACAAGGAGAAAACATGAGCGCGCCAAAACTAGTTGCCTTGATTCCCGTTTACACCACCAAAGGCGACGCCGAAGCCTTCATCGCTTATCCCTATCTCTACAATCGCGCCGGAGATTGGGTCGGCTTCATCACTCCTAAAAAAGAAATTTATTCCGTGATGGGCTATTATGTCGGCACGTTAACCAGCGACCCGCGCATCGTCCGCAAACGCGCTACCAGCACGCTCAAACCGCGCATCCAGCCGCCGCCCAAACCGCCGCGCGTCTATCCGCCCGCCACCGTTCCGCTTGCGCCGATGATGGGCGATCTATCGCTCTCATTGATTGACGTATTGATGGACGAGCCCGAAAGACTCCACACCGTAGATTCCGGCGAACAAAGACAAGATATGGATTAAAGCAAAACTCAACGAAGCAGAATCAACTCACGGGTAGAAATGAGGCGCGTTTTCATTTCTACCTTTTATTTTTCACTTATAATACCTCCACTATGACCCAATCAAAAACCATCAGCGCTTCCCGCATCCAACTTGCTCAACTTATGCACCTCGAACATGCCAATTTACTTGGCAATGTGCACGGCGGTTGGATTATGAAACTTGTTGACGAAGCCGGCGCGTTGGCGTGTATGCGCCACGCGCAATGCAAAGTCGTCACCGTCGCCATCGACTCAATGACTTTCCGCAACCCCATCCGCATCGGCGATTTGGTAACGCTCAACGCCGAAGTCTCTTACACCGGCAGAACTTCAATGGAAACCGAAGTTAAAGTGACGGCTGAAAATCCAATCACCGGCGAACGCACGATCACCAACACGGCTTATCTTGTTTACGTCGCCTTGGACGATAATGGCAAACCCCAACCCGTGCCGCAACTGATTGCCGAAACCGAAGAACACAAGCAACGCATGGAACAAGCCAAAGCGCGCCAAGCCTATCGTCTTGCGCAAAAATAATTCATGCAAAATAAATTTCGCAATCTGCCTTTCTATTTGCTTTTAACCAGCCTGCTTCTGATCGGCATTTTCACTTTCAAATCTTACGGCTTATCGTGGGACGAACCGCTCTACTACGATTACGGCAAATCGTCCTATTACGCCTATTCAATTTCAGCGCGGCTCAACCACACGTTTGACATTGAAAAATCTTTTGGCAAATCGCCCAGCGATCACGTCACCCGCGGACCCGCTTATCTTTTACTCGCCGGTTTGCTTGAAAATATTTTTGAGAGACTAGGCTTAGATTTAGCCTCTGCCTGGCATTTGACCAACTTCCTGACTTATCTCATCGGTCTAACATTTTTCTACGCCCTCGCCCGCCTCTTTCTGGACCCTTTACCTGCTACGCTTTCAACCGCATTTTTCGCCGCCCAACCCGTCCTCTGGAATCACGCCTTCATCAACCCCAAAGATATGCCCTTCTCGGTATTTTTTCTTGGCGCCATGTTCTTCGGCTTGCGGATGATTGACGCATGGGATGAAAAACCAAAATGGACGCAAACTATTCTGGCGGGCGTTTTGCTCGGCGTAACAACGTCCATTCGCTTCATTGCTCCATACATTGTTTTTTTGCTTTTCATTTATTTCATTACCAAAAAAAACTGGAAAGCCGTCTGGCTCTTTGTTCCTTATGGATTTATCGCAATTGTGAGCATGATTGCGTTATGGCCCTTTCTTTGGTCTAACCCTATTGAAAAATTCATCTTCACCTTGCAAGCCATGTCTGAAACTTCCGCCAATTTGAAAATGCTTTTCATCGGCAAAGAATTCACCGGCTACGATCTTCCCAGAAGATACATCCCCACGCTTTTCGCCATCACCTTCACCGAGCCGACTTGGTTGTTATTCTTCATTGGGCTATGCACAGCCGCATATCAAAGCCTCAAACAAAAATTAGATTGGAAGAAACCGCTCATCGTCTTCCTCTGGTTTGGCATAATCCTAACCTTGCTGATCGGGCTCAACCCGCCCAATGCCGATGGCTATCGTCATTATTTATTCATCTTGCCGCCGATCTTCATCTTCATCGGGTTCGGCATTGACCAAGTTCTCAAACGCCTTAACGCCCAATGGCTCAAATACGGATTCGCCGTTTTGATCCTTCTCCCAGCCATTTACAACAACATTCTGCTTCATCCATATCAATATACTTATTACAATTCTTTTGTCGGCGGAACAACCTCCGCCTTTCGGAATTACGAAACAGATTATTGGCTCACTTGTTACAAAGAAGCCGTTGAACAATTCAACCAACAAGCCGCAGAAAATGCCGTTTTATTTGTCAAACGCGAACCGTACATCGCCGCCTACTACGCCAGACCCGACATCGCTATTCTAGATTTCCGCACAGACTTAAATCAAGCCAAATCTGGCGATTACATTTTGATCAATTCGCGCAATAATGAAGACCTCAAAACCATGAAAGACGCGCCCGTAATTTTAGAAGCAGGCAGAGACGGCGCATTGTTTTGCGTGATCAAACAAATCCCATAATGAAATTTTTCAAATCCCCTCCTGTCATTCTCGCCCTCGTCACTCTCGCGGCTTATGGATTCCTCGTCCCATTCACTGGTTTTTATTGGGATGATTGGCCCTTCGCTTGGATCGCCAAATTTCAAGGTCCTTATGAATTCATCCCGGGCTTTATGCAATTCCGCCCATTTCTAGGACCGATCTTCTACGTCACTACCAGTTTAATTCCGCCACAGCCGATTTATTGGCAAATCTTCGCGCTGATCATTCGCTTTGCTATGGGGCTGGCGCTCTGGTGGAGTTTTGGAAAAATATTTCCAACGAAGAAACAACTGGCTTTGGTCGCGTCATTATTGCTAATCGTCTTCCCCGGTTACAGCCAACATTGGGTGGCGCTGACTCATATCAACCAAGAACTCATTCCTTTTATTTTCTACGTTCTTTCGTTTGGCTTCACCTTCCAAGCGCTTCGTTCTGAAAAAAAACTCAAATACACAGCCCTTGCAATTCTTTTCCAAATTTTGGGAATTTTCCCTACCGAATACTTCTTTCCGCTTGAAAGCCTGCGATTTCTTTTGCTCTTCTTCTTTTTCGCCGATGGGAACTTGATCAAAAGATTCGTCACAACCTTCAAAGCCTGGCGGCTCTATTTACTAATCTGGATTTCAAATGCGGCGTGGTTATTTTATTATTACAAATTTGGTCCATACGATTCTTACGAAGCAAGTACATTTGAAACGCTCGGCATTTCAAACCTGCTCATTGAATTGCTCGATACCATTTGGAAAGCCTGCTTTTATATTTGGATTCAAATCTTCACGTTACTCGCCAAATCTATCACTGCGCCCACGTCCCTGCTCGCCATTGGCTTAATTCTCGTTTCATTCTTCGTCTTCACGCGCTTATTGCCATTGCTAAATTCTGAAGATGAAGACAAAACATTTTCAATTTACTTGATCGTCACGGGCTTCATCAGTATTTTATTAGGGCGCATCCCTTCGCTCGCGGCGGGGCTTCCGCTCCGTTTGCAAACTGGCTACGATCGCTTCATGGTCTCGATGCTGATCGGCGCGATTCTTTTCGCAATCGGGGTTATTGAATTATTTATTCGCAATCGCAAAATAAAATCTTACGTTTACATTGCTTTGATCGCGCTGGGCATCGGGCAACAATTTTATACGGGCAATATCTTTCGGCGCGATTGGGCGAAGCAAAAAGAATTTTATTGGCAAATCACTTCGCGCATTCCCGCGCTCACGCCCAACACAGTCTTGCTCGCCTATCAACTCCCCACCGAATATGAACCTGACCTCTCGTACACGGGTCCCATCAATTGGATGTATGCGCCCGATTTTTCGTTAGGCGACGATCTGCCCTACGCCCTGATCTTCACAGAGAAAAGAATCGGCGGCTCGACCTTGCCCGCGCTCACTCCTGATTCTCCGATCCGCTTCAAATACCGAACGACTGCGTTCAACGGCAGCGCTTCGCAAGCCGTAGTGATTTACATGCCCGTCAACGGTTGCCTGCGCGTGCTGGACCCAACCCGCGGCGATGCGGATATTTACGCCAAAGAGCCAGACGCATTAACTCAGGCGATTCCATTGTCAAACCCCAATTTGATCATTGCCAACCCTAAAATTCCCGCCGCCCCAACTTTCCTGAATGAGCAAGCGCCCGTCAATTGGTGCGCGTATTTCACCAAAGCGGAATTGGCATATCAACTAAAAGAGTACCAAAAAACCGTCTATCTATTCGACGAAGCCACAGCGCTCGGTTATAAACCCGAAGACTTGAACGAATGGCTGATCTATATCGAAGCGTTGGCGCGCACAGACGAAATTGATTCAGCGCGGGAAAAATCTCTCGCATTGCTGAATCAAGATTCCCGTATGAAAAGAGGCGTGTGTGTCGTGTGGAAAAATCTCGAAGCGCAAAACGTCAACGCGGCGCAATTTCAAGCGCCGCTAGGATGTAATCAATGACTCCCACGCCTCGATTAATGCTGACCATTGATTATGAATCGTGGTACGCGCTTTCGCGCCGCTACGATCATTTGCCTGCCGAACAGCGCCGCGTATTAGATGAAAATTTTGCGCGCAACGCCATTAACCCGATTCTTGAAAAGCTAAAAGATAAAAAAACAACTTTTTATTTGGTCGGCGAGTTAGCGGAGTGGTATCCTGAATTGCCGCAAAAAATCTTTGACGCGGGGCATGAAGTTGGTTTTCATTGCCAAGTGCATCGCCCTTTGACGACCGTTGCAGATATTCAGCATGATTTTGAGCGTTCGGCAGAGTGGCGCAAAAAATACAACGTGCGCGGCTATCGCGCGCCGATGATCAAAACCATTGAAGATTTATATCCGCTATTGAAAGAAAATAATTTTGTGTATAGCTCGTCTTTATACGCGCCAACAGGCACGCGCCTAAAAAAAGAAAACGTCTGGGAATTTCCCGTCAGCACCTATCCGTTTTTTGGGCATCCCGAAAATTTACAAGCCTCGCGCCACATGACGCCCGCGCTTTTATTGGGCGGCGAATTTCCATACGCCTCAAGTATGATGAGCGGGTTGTTGCCAAAAACTATTTTCAAAATTATCGAACGAGAATTGAAAAAAGGTTTAAGTCCAATCATCTTTTTACATCCATATGAAATTATCAAGCCCGAAAAATGGTTTCGGCGCATCGCCCAAGACGTCGCCAAACATCCTTTATTGTATCCTTTCACCTTGAGCAAAGCCGCTTTTATGGACGAATTGATCAAGTCGTTTCCCATTTCTTCGGTGATTGATTTTGTAAACGAGAGTATTCATGCAGATCCAAAAAACTGATTCTTTGCAACCTTACGAACATAAGCTTGGCTTTGCAGGTTTAGACGCTTGGTCTAATTTCGTCTATAAAATGTATGGCTACAATATCCATCGCTTCAAGGTCATAGAAGCTGAAAAAGTTTTCGGCGCGCTGAACTTAGCGGAAATCAAGCATCCTATTTTCGGACATTATCTAACCACCGCGCCTTACGGCAGTTATGGCGGCTTCGCTTATGAAAATATCGAGGCGCGGGATTTATTGCTCAAAGCGGCAAGCGAACTTGCCGGCGAATTGAAAGTTAGTTACGCCGTAATTCGCGGCATTGCCGCCGCTTCGCCGCCGCCAAATTGGCATTCTCATCCGCTTTATTGCACCTATCTGATTGATCTGCCCGCCCAAGCGGACGACTTGCTCAAAACCTTTTCATCCGATCATCGCAACCACGTTCGCAAATCGCTCAAAAAAGGTTTGTCCATTCGTTTCGGGCATCTGGAATTGTTGGATGACGCTTACACAGGCTTAGCCAAAAGTATGCACGAGTTAGGTTCGCCTTATCACAGCAAAGCCTATCTCAAAACGATGGCGGAATATCTAGGCGACAGTTTAGAATTTGCGGTCATTTATGATGCACAACATAAAATCAGCGGCGCAGGGATTTTTATTTATCAAGGCGAGACAATCTCAAATTTACACGCGAACATTTTAAAAGATAAACGCACGTTATACGCGGGCGAGTTCTTTTATTGGTCGGTGATTGAACGTGGAATTTCCAAAGGCTTGAAAACTTTTGACTTGGGCCGGAGCTTAATTGGCTCGGGCAACGAAATCTTCAAAATGAAATGGTCGCCTAAGAAACAGCCGTTGGCATATTGGTATTGGCTGGCAGAAGGCGCTGAAATCCCCGCGTTGAATCAAAAGAGTCCCAAATTTCAATTGGTGATTGCGGTCTGGAAGAGACTGCCCGCGTTTATCGTCAATTTCATCGGTCCATATCTCATTCGCGGATTAGCCTAAAATCGCGCTTGCGGTTAATATTGGAGAGTATGAGCTACGCCATTCAGCCACTCAACGCATTAAAGCCCGAGCAATTGCCTGAAATCGCCAAACTGCATTTGGAAGATCACGGCTTGCTGACTCAACTCGGCTATCCATTTGTTTTACGCTACTTTGAAATTGTGATTCGAGATCCGCGCGCGATCGGCGTACTCGCCATTGACGATCAAACGCAAAAAATTATCGGCTACAACATCGCCTCGCCCGAGCCTTCCGCTTTAACTTCGCAACTCGCCGACGATAAATTCTGGTTCGTCAAAGAAATTCTCAAAGTCATCTTCACGCGCCCAGCGGCATTTATGCAATTATTAATTTCAAGCGTCACAATCAAAAGCCAAATGAAAGACGAAGCCGACGCGCTGGAAAGTTTATATCTCACCATTGACGAAGCCTATCGCGGTCAAAAAGTTGGGCGCACGCTTCAGCAAGGCTTGTTTGCCGAAGCGCGTAAAGCCGGGTATAAAAGAATCGTCGGCAGTATCGAAACTTGGAACGAAGCCAGTTTACGCATGTGTCAATCCAACGGCTTTGTAATCAAAAAAACATTCCGTGAAGGAAAATTCATCCGCTATCGAATCGAGAAAATTTTATGACCACACATCGAGAAAGAATCCAAACCACGCTCGCAGGCAAAACGCCAGACCGCACGCCGATCGCATTGTGGCGGCACTTCCCCAACGAAGATCAAAACCCTGAAACGCTCGTCAAAGCCACGCTGGAATTTCAACAAACGTATGATTTCGATCTCGTCAAAGTTACGCCCGCTTCTTCGTTCGCCGTTAAAGATTGGGGCGTGGAAGATGAATGGCAAAACAATCCCGAAGGCTCGCGGGCATACATCAAGCATGTGATTCAAAAACCGCAGGATTGGGAAGCGCTATCAGTCCTTGACCCAACTACCGCCCCGCATCTTTCTGGACAGTTAGCCTGCCTCCGTCTCATTCGGCAGAATCTCAGCCCAGACACGCCGCTCTTGCAAACCATCTTCAATCCGCTATCGCAAGCCAAAAATTTAGCGGGCAATGATTTGCTCATCGAGCATCTGCGAAAATATCCCGAAGCCGTGCATAAAGGGCTTGAAACCATCACACAGACTACAAAAAAATTCATCGAAGCCGCCATAGATACCGGCATTGACGGCGTTTTTTACGCCGTACAACACGCGCAATCTAAGCTTCTCACGTTAGACGAATATAAAATCTTCGGCGCGCCCAGCGATCAAGCGGCGCTCAAACCAACCGACGGTTTATGGTGCAACCTGCTTCATTTGCATGGAAGCGAAATTTATTTTTCATTATTGCGTTTGCTCAATTTTCAAATCGTCAATTGGCACGATCGAGAAACCTATCCATCCTTAAGCGAAGCGCAGAATCTCTTCAAAGGCACAGTCTGCGGCGGCTTGAGGCAGGATTCGCTCCTGCATGGCGACCCAGCCAAAGTTAAGGAAGAGGCGGCAGACGCAATTCAGCAAACCCAAAATCAAAGATTCATCCTCGGTACGGGTTGCGTGGTTTATTATCAATCGCCAGCGGAAAATATTGCGGCGGCAAAAAAGAGCGCGGCATGAGTCTGCGCGTTATCTCTGGCATTGCCAAAGGCAGAAAGTTGAAATCCGTGCCCGGCGATACCACGCGCCCGGTGATGGACCGCGTCAAAGAAGCGCTGTTCAATATTTTGGCAGACGATGTAATTGACTCAACTTGGTGGGATTTGTTTGCCGGCACAGGCGCAATTGGGATTGAAGCGCTGAGTCGCGGCGCGGCGTTTGCGCGCTTTTCAGATTTGAATCGCGCGCCGATTGAAACCATCAAAGAAAATGTTAGTCACTGCAAATTGGACGCGCAAAGTGAAATTCGGCGCGGCGACGCTTTCACAATGTTGGCAGGTTTGCCCGATAAAAAGTTTGAATATATTTATATCGCTCCGCCGCAATATCAAGAAATGTGGCTCAACGCCTTGAAGCATGTGGACGAAAATATCAATTGGCTCGGCGCAGACGGAACCGTCATCGTGCAAATTGACCCGAAGGAATATCAAGCCGTTGAATTGCAAAATCTGGAAGAAGGCGAACAAAGAAAATACGGCAGTACGCTGTTGATTTTTTACGATTTGAAATAAGCCGTTTTTTCTTTACCGAAAAACCACTTTCAATTGATCGTCTTCATAAAATGAGCGCGCTGAAAACGGCGCGTCGCCTTTGCGCATCGCGCTGATTTTCTCCAGCAGAATTGGCAAATCCTCAACGACGGGAAGTTGCGCGAGCGCATCGCGCGCAATCCATTCAACGCTCCCTTCTTTAGAAGCCTTCACCTCGCCCTGCACATTTTCCCCGCAAACAACAAATAGGCAAACGCCAATTTCCCCGGCATCCACAATCAGCGTGCCGCACAACCATAAATCGGCGGCCACGCCCGCTTCTTCCAGCAATTCCCGTTCCGCCGAAGAGAGCGCGTCTTCGCCGCGCTCCACATGCCCGCCCAAGCAATTGTATTTTCCCGCCCACAATCTTTTCGTTTCAGCGCCTTTGAGCAATAAATATTCGTCGCCGCGGCGCAGAAAAATCGCCGTGCGCGGAATGAGCATATATCTATCTTTGGTAATTCCCTGATCGGTTTGCGACATATTCTGAACCAAAAAAAGTTCAGAGGTCTTGCGACCTCTGAACTTCAAATTTATTTAATCGGAAAGGTCGCTCACGTCTTCAGCGGCAACGTCTTTCTTGACATAATCTTCCAATTTTGGCGCGACCTTGACGGGTTTGACATATTTTTCAACATAGGCTTTAGTATCTTTCACGCCTAGCAAGTTGAACAGTTTGTCAAATTGCGCTTCCCATGCCGCGATCAATTTATGCTTTGCATTTTCCGGCAAAGCATAAGATTTCGCCTTGAACGGACCGACTGCGTTCTTGCGGGTCTTGTAATAGAACTGTTCGTCGGTCATGCCGGGTTTGCGTTCGGCGGCAAAGTTCGCATCCAGCCAAGCGTACATCTCTTGCTTAAATTCGGCTGGCACGTTATCGAAGAACATCGTGGTGAAGTTCGTCGCCAAGTGGACTTCAATCGCTTCATGTTGCACAAATTTATGGAAGTTATCTTCCGCCACAGTGGAAGCGCCATGTTGTACCGTTCCGCCCATGCCATATTCCTTGCGCGCCACGCGGCTCAAATCGCGCAACACGTCGAAGGCAATCGTCACATCCGCAATCGAGCCGTCGGGGAGGACTGTGCCGCCGTGCGAAGTGCCAGTCAGCACGCTGATTTTGCTCAAACCCGCTTTGTCCGGCGCGATCTTCTTCATATTCTCGTTGTAAGCGTTCATATAAGCGCGCAATTCAAATTCGTTTGAATTGGTTGTGCCAACTTCGCCAATTTCGCCGCCGATGGAAATGGTCACGCCTTGCGGCTCGTGACTGCGGATAAACGCCGAAAGCTCGGCGGAAAGTTTGCTATTTAGAGCCTGTTGCTCTTCCACAGTCGGCAAATGAATATCTACCAGCGTGGATGTATCTACGTCAATATTGAAGAAGCCAGCCGCAATCGCCTCCACAGACAGGTCGCGCACTGATTGCACTTCCGCTTCAGGATTGGCTTGATATTTCTTGGCAGAGACTTGGAAGTGATCGCCCTGAATAAAGATCGGTCCGGTCACGCCTTCGGCTATGGCGGCGGCGAGGACGTTGGTCACATATTCAGAGGGACGTTGGGCGGTGTAACTCATTTCAGAACGCGCCAACTCAAAGATGAAAGCGCCGCCGTTAATTTTCTTCGCGGCGCGGAACATGGCGCGCGCGGCATGATAGGACAAAGCGCGCAAGTTGAACGCAGGCGTGGCGAAACTCATTGGGATTTCTTCGCGTCCGCGCGCCATGTAAAGCTCATGGATCGAAGCGGGATACGCGCCCAATTCCAAAGCGGCGGCGCGAATCAAATAGCGGGACCAGCCCGCAGTTGAGTCTGTGGCGAGGGCTGAACGTTCAACCAGTTTGTCCAGATTGGCGCGGAATTTGTCCGCATCCAGCACTTTTACGGTCGTTCCCTCCATAGTGAGGCTGTTTTCAATCAGCCCAAGCAATTCTTTTAATTCATTCGACATCGTACAACTCCTAAAAATTATGATAACGTAATAACAACCTGCATTGCGTAAGGTTGCGATTGGCGCAAAAAACGCTTAAACAGTTTGATTATAACTGCAATTAAACGATATAATTGGAAATACAGCGAGAGACGAAACGTTAGCTTGCGCGTATATCTTGGCAAGGAGACTAATCACATGAGCGATTTTTTTCAAAAAGTAACCAGTCAGGCAGACCCATTCAAAAAGCTGTTGGCTTATATCCCTGGCTTCAACGGCTATGTGGAACGGCAAAACCGCCGCGATGCAGATAAAGTTCTGCGCGAGACCGTAGCGCGCCGCTTTGAAGAACAATGGAGCCGCGTTTCCAACTTGCAAGTAGATTTGGTCAATGGCGGCATGATCCAATACGTGGACGATCTTGAAAAAGCCGCGCTTCAACTACGCACTTTCATTGATAAGATCAGCCACGCCGCGCGCGGCTATTCCGGCGTGTTCGACGCAGTCAAAATCAACGAAAAAGAACTGGAAGCCATCTATCAATTTGACGTAGCCTTCTTTCAGTTAGGCGATCAACTCAAAAGCGGCGTAGATAATTTAGAAGCCAGCTTGGCGGACGAAACCGCCCTGCCTGCTTCTATTCGCAACTTGGTGAGCATTGCCCGCCTCGCAGTCGAAACTTTTGAACGCCGTTCCGAAGTTGTCACCGGCGGAAATTAATTTGACCAAGGCGGGGAATTCCCCGCCTTGACGTTTATTGATATGTGGCATGAATATATAAACGCCGCTTCGCTCGAAGAAGCGCTGAAACTTCTGGATCAAAAAAGAGAACGCGCCCGCATCGTCGCCGGAGCGACTGATTTGATTCTTGAATTAGAACGCGGCGCGCGGCGCGATATTGAAACGCTGATTGATATAACGCGCATCCCCAATTTAAATCACATTACGCTCGACGAAGCCAACGTCATTCATCTCGGCGCATTGGTCACGCACAACGATTGCGCCGCCTCCAAACTAATTCAAGCCAAAGCCTACCCATTAGCCCGCGCCGCCTGGGAAGTCGGCGCGCCGCAAATTCGCAATCGCGGAACCATCGCCGGAAACTTGATCACCGCCTCGCCCGCCAACGATACCATCACCCCGTTGATGGCTTTAGGCGCGCAAGTCAAACTCGTTTCCCAACGCGGCGCAAGAAACGTCCCGCTCGCCGAGTTTTATACCGGCGTTCGCAAAACCGTCATGCAAGCCGATGAAATGCTCGTTGAAATTTCATTTCCGGCATTGAAGAAGAATCAGCGCGGGACATTCATCAAATTAGCTTTACGCCGCGCCCAAGCCATTTCGTTGACGAATATTGCGGTCATCCTTAATCTCAAAGCGGATACCGTCCAATCGGCATCTATCACGCTGGGAGCAGTCGCCCCAACCATCATCCACGCCGAAGCGGCGGAGAAATTTCTCGCCGCTAAAAAATTAAATGCAAAAAATATCGCCCAAGCCGCCGAGTTGACCCGTCAAGCCGCCGCCCCAATTGACGATGTGCGCGCCTCAGCCGCATATCGCCAAGAGACGGTGCGCGTCATTGCCGCCCGCGCATTAACTGCCCTGCTCAACAAAACTCAACGCACAGGCATGCCTAAGGAACCAATTCTGCTTGCCGGGAAACAGCCCAACGAGACGGAAACACAAAGCCTCAGCGAATTTCCCAATGCGCCGATTGAAACTACGATCAACGGGAAGAAATATTCATTCACGAGCGGTCACAACAAAACTTTGTTAAGGTTACTCCGCGAGGAAGGCGCACTCACCGGCACAAAAGAAGGCTGTGCCGAAGGCGAATGCGGCGCTTGTACTGTCTTTCTGGACGGCAAAGCCGTGATGGCATGCCTTGTGCCTGCGCCCCGCGCACACGGCGCAAACCTCATCACCGTGGAGGGTTTGGCAAACGGCGAAAAACTTCACCCAATTCAAGAAGCCTTCATTCAGCATAATGCCGTGCAATGCGGCTATTGCACGCCGGGGTTCTTAATGTCTGGAGCAAAGTTATTGGAAGAAAATCCCCAACCCAATCAGGACGAAATCAAACAAGCCATCACCGGCAATTTATGCCGTTGCACGGGTTATTATAAAATTCTAGAAGCGGTTGAAAGCGCGAGCAAAGCGCAATAGAAAGGCAGTGACGCATGGGTAAATATTCTTCAGTTAAGAAAAAGGAAGTGATCAAAGATAGAGCGCCGCACGCAATTTGGCGCGGAATTGGATGCTTTATGTTCATCCTCGTTCCGATCCTTTCCATTGCGATCGGCGTAGAAGCCGTAGACTACGCGCTTGCCAATAAAATCGGGCTTCCATATCAATTGCTTGGCTACCCAGCCATGCCGGATTTTCTGCGGAAGAGCAACCTCCTCTGGGCGGCGACGGAGCCGATCCGCACGACCAATAATTTCTACGCTTATACCGCCGCCTCGCTGGTGGTTATGCTTGTGTTAGGCGGGCTGATCTCGGTGATCTATGCTTTCGTTTATCAAATGACCGGGCCTTCACGCTATGGTCCAACTGACGTTCCGCCGATCAAGATCAAAGGCATGAAAAAATCACGCTAAATTCTAAAATCTTATGAAAAAAACCGCCATTGGCGAATCTTTCGCCCGCGTTGACGCATTGGAAAAAGTGACCGGCAAAGCGCATTATTCCGGGGATCTAATTGCGCCCGATATGCTCTTTATGAAGATTCTATTCGCCGAGCGACCGCACGCGCGCGTCAAGAAAATTCAAACAGCGCCAGCCGAAGCGGCGGAAGGCGTAGTTGCCGTTTATACGGCTAAAGATGTGCCGGTCAATGAGTATGGTTTACAAATTCCAGATCAGCCGGTCTTTTGCGGGCCCGGCTCCAGCAAGCCTTATACGGATATTGTCCGCTTTGTAGGCGATCAAGTTGCGGCAGTGGTCGCGGAAACAGAAGCGCAAGCCGAGGCGGCAGTTCGGTTGATCCAAGTTGAATACGAAGATTTGCCCATTTTGCCCGACCCGCTCACAGCGTTGAAAAGCGGCGCGCCAGTTTTACATCCAGATCGCGGCAGTGACAATATCTGCGTGCATTATAAAATCCGCAAAGGTTCGATAACTTCCGGCTTTGAACAAGCCGCCGTAATTGTCGAGGATGTTTATCAAACGCCGGTGCAAGAACATGCTTACCTCCAGCCTGAAGCGGGCTTAGCTTATATTGACGAAGCGGGCTTGATCGCGGTTGAAGCCGCCGGACAATGGACGCACGCCGATCGTGAAACGATTGCGCACGCGCTCGGCTTGCCGGATGAAAAGATTCGCGTGATTTACCCCGCCATTGGCGGCGCATTTGGCGGGCGTGAAGATCTATCCATTCAAATTCCGTTAGCGCTAGCCGCATGGAAGTTACAACGTCCGGTAAAAATCGTTTGGTCGCGCCGCGAATCGATCATCGGTCACGGCAAACGGCACGCCGTGAGCATCAAAGCCAAATGGGGCGCGACCCAAGACGGGAAATTAATCGCCGCCGAGCAGGAACTCATTGGCGACGGCGGCGCATACATGTACACGAGCAACAAAGTTTTAGGCAATTCAGCAATCACATCTACCGGTCCGTATTTCATTCCAAACGTCAAAACTGACGTGTATGGGGTTTATACAAATAATATCCCGGGCGCGGCTTTTCGCGGGTTTGGCGCGCCACAAGCTTTGTTCATGGCAGAGTTGCAAATGGATAAACTCGCGGAAAAACTCGGCATGGATCCGGTGGAGTTTCGTCTGAAAAATGCGCTTCGCAAAGGCGATACGCTGGGCGTTGGCACGCCCACGCCCGACCCAACCAGCGTGGCGGAATGTATCGAAGCGGCGCGCGCTAAATTTGGCTGGAAGCCAAAAAAGAAAATGGCTAAAAAGAAAAATTACGCGCCAATTGTTACGGGGCGCGGTTTTGCGGCTGGTTTTAAAAATGTCGGCTTCTCTTTTGGCTATCAGGAAAACTGCTGGGCAAAAGTTGAACTGCACGGACGCGGAAAAATTGAGCGGGCAGTGGTGCATCACGCCGGCGCGGAAGTGGGTCAAGGCACGCATACGGTGATGGTCCAAATGGCGGCTCATGCGCTGGGAATTCCCGCAGAATTAATTGAGTTGAAAACTTCGGATACAGCCACGCAAGGCAATCCGGGCTCCGCTTCCGCTTCCCGCCTGACTTTCATGGCGGGCAACGCTATCAAGGGCGCGGCGGAGGCGGCTTTGGAAAAATGGCAAGCCGAAGAGCGTCCGGCAGTTGCCGAGTTCAAATATCTCGCGCCGCGCACCACGCCATTTGACAAAGAGACCGGCTTTTCAACGCCGAATTTTCAATACGCTTATGCCGCCCAAGCAGTCGAAGTAGAAATAGATACGGAAACAGGTCATTTGCGCGTGACGCGCATCGTCTGCGCGGATGACGTGGGCAAAGCGATCAACCCGGATTTGGTGATTGGTCAGATCGAAGGCGCAATTGTGCAAGCGCACGGTTACGCGGTAATGGAAGAATTCAAAACAAAAAACGGCGTAACTCTCACCGACCGCTTTAGCACGTACCTCATCCCGACGGTTTTAGATATTCCTGAAAAAGTAGAATCAGAATTGCTGGAAATTGAAGACCCGAACGGTCCTTGGGGCGCGCGCGGCGTTGGCGAAATTCCATATCTGCCGGTTGCGCCCGCCATCGCCGCCGCCATTCACGACGCGACTGGCGTTTGGATCAACGAATTTCCATTTACGCCGGAGCGCATCCTGCGCGCGCTGGGGAAGATTAAGTAACTGTCGCCGGTACGGCACAATCCAGCATGTCTTTTCCCTATCTAGGCGAAACGAAAGAACTCAACATAGCTACGCGCCAAGCGTTAGGCGGATCGTTCATCCAACTCACCGATGGCATAACGCACTATGAGTTGAGCGGAGACGGAGTTGGGATTCCAATCGTGTTAACGCACGGATTCTCCGTTCCCTATTTCATATTTGATAACACGTTTGAATTTTTACGCAAATCCGGTTTTCGCGTTTTACGCTACGATCTATTCGGTCGCGGTTTTTCGGATAGACCCAAAACAAATTACGCTGTCCATTTATTCACTCGTCAATTGAAAGAATTGCTGGACGCGCTAAATTTCAAACAAGTCCATTTGCTTGGGCTTTCAATGGGCGGACCTATCACTGCATCTTTTGTTGAGCAATATCCAGAATATGTAAGAACGCACATTTTGATTGATCCGGCGGGCGTCAAGGCGCTTAAATTTTCAAAAGCTCTCAAAGCGGCGACTCTGCCGCTGGTTGGCGAACTACTTCTCGGTCTGTTTGGAAGCGAACGCATGGTCAAAAATATCGCCGCCGATTTATTCACTCCAGCATTAGTGCAGGTTTTTCAAGCCAAGTATAAAATCCAAATGCAATATCGCGGCTTCAAACGCGCAATCCTCTCTACGGTACGGAACAATATGCTTGAATCGTTTCTTGAAACGTATCAAGCCGTTGGACGGCTCAAAAAGCCGACTTTGTTATTTTGGGGCAGACAAGACGCGACCGTGCCTTTTACGCATAGCGAAACGTTGTTAACTGCAATTCCACACGCAGAATTTCATGCAATTGAAAACTGCGGACACATCCCGCATTATGAAAAGCCCGAAGAGGTAAATCCAATTCTGTTAGAATTTTTGCAAAGGAACAGCCATGAATAAACAAGACGTTCAATTATTGTTTGACTATAACCAATGGGCAAATGCGCGGATTTTGAAAACCGCCGCCGCCCTGACTGCCGAGCAGTTTTTAGCGGACGCTAAATTTCCGCATGGCAGTTTGCGCGCTACGCTGACGCATACGTTTCTGGCAAATTGGGTCTGGCTGAGGCGCTGGCAAGGCGAAGCCGCGAACGCTTATCCGCAAGCTGAAGACTTTCCAACTTTTGAAGCTTTGCAAACTAGCTGGTTGGCGGAAGAAAAACAATTGATGCAATTTGTTTCCGCCTGTTCGGATGAAGAACTCAAGCAAGTTATTCGCTACAAAAATTCAAAAGGCGAAGCGTTTGAACATACGCTTTGGCATTTGATGGCGCATCTGGTCAATCACGGCACGCAACATCGGAGCGAAGCCGCCGCCATCCTGACAGATTTCGACCATTCCCCCGGCGATCTGGATCTGATCGTCTTTTTGCGCGAAACCAAAAGGTAACGAATGTTTCTGAAAATAAAAAACTTCGTCTTCGCCAACCGGCATAATTTAGCGGTTTTCTTTTTGCTCAATACCGCCTGTTTGATGTGCATCTTTTTGGTAGCGGCGCGGGTGGCGTATAGCTCCTCCTCTCGGCACACGGGTTTGATCTGGAATCTCTTCCTCGCTTGGATTCCGTTCATCCTCGCTTATTTCGCCCACGCTATTTCTTGGAAGAAAGTTTGGCTGTACATCGCCATTCCGCTGATCGCCTTTCTGTGGCTGATCTTCTTCCCAAACGCGCCATACATGCTCACCGACCTGCAAGATTTAGCCCGCACGAGTCACAGCGCGCCGCTCTGGTACGATGTCATCATCGTAGGCTGGTGTTCGTGGACTGGGACCATGCTCGGCGTAGTCTCTTTATATTTGATGCAGGATATTATCACCCGCGCTTTCGGAAAAATTTCCGGCTGGCTCTTTGTCTTCGTCATCTCCGGCTTGAGCAGTTTCGGAATTTACGTGGGCCGGTTCGTGCGCCTCAACTCATGGGATATTCTCCAAAACCCGGCTGAAACCGCGATGGATATCTTAGGCTTGGTCATTGATCCCAGCCGACGCATGGCGGCGTTTACCATCCTCTACACTTTTTTCTTTCTTTTCATCTTTCTCCTGCTCTATTCATTCAGCCACATGCTCACCGAACAGACCGCCAAAACACAAGATGTCTTAGAAAGGCTCGCCACAACGCAACCCACAAATTCAATGGATAATTAATATCCAAGACGCTTCCTACTTTAGAATTCATGGGATTTAATCCTTAGCCCTTTTGAGCTATTCAAAGAATTCGCAAAGTATGTTTTAAACTCTGGTTTGCAAGCGGTTATGTTTATCTACACCACAGTTTACGCATTTGGACTTCTATCTCAGGAACAGGCGGTCTCACAAAAAATCATATGAACCCTCTCATCATCATTCGCGGCGGCGGCGATCTAGCCAGCGGAGTCGCGCTACGCTTACATCGCGTTGGCTTTCAAGTTGCCATCGTTGAATTAGAAAAACCTTTAGCGGTTCGGCGCACCGTTGCATTTTCAGAAGCGGTTTACGCAGGCACGCAAACCATTGAAGGCGTTACCGCTAGAATCGTCTCGGCAGATCAGTTTCAGGTCACGCTAGAAGCGCGCGAAATTCCCGTGCTAATTGATCCGCAAGCCAACATCCTGCGCAATCAATTTATGACCAGCCCCAAAGCCACTTTCGTAATTGACGCGCGACTGCTCAAACAGCCTGCCGAAATTTTAGACGTGAACGTGCCGCTACATATCGGGCTGGGGCCTGGTTTCTGCGCCGGAGAGAATTGCCACGCTGTGATCGAAACCCGCCGCAGTCACACCCTCGGCAGGGTCTATTGGCAGGGGCAACCCCAACCCGACAGCGGACAACCCGAAGGCGATCCGCGCCGCGTACTGCGCGCGCCCAGCGCCGGGATCATTATGTCCGACCTGAGTATCGGCGATACGGTCAAAGCGGATCAAATAATCGCCACCATTGAATCGAAAACTAGCGACCAAAAAGCTGAAATCAAAAGTCCCTTCGCTGGGATTCTGCGCGGCTTAATTCGCCCGGGCATTGAAGTAACTGCCGGCATGAAGATCGGCGACGTTGATGCGCGTAACGACTCAAGCGTGTGCCAGTTGGTTTCAGATAAAGCGCTCGCCGTGGGCGGCGGGGTTTTAGAAGCGATCCTGACAAAATATCCGCTGGCTGATTTTGGCGACGACTCAACAATCTAAATCAAAAGGCTTCGCGTTTGCGAAGCCTTTTGATTATTCAGAGGGGACGATCAGCGCCATCAGCAAATACACGGTAATTCCCGGCACGCCGCCCGGAACGAGCGCGATCAAAAACGCCAGCCGAAACCAGAATACATTGATCCCGAAAAATTCCGCCAGCCCGCCGCACACGCCCGCGACCAAACGATTGCGCCGCGATCTTTTGAGAGTTTGTCTTTGCGTTGTCATTTACGCTCCTTTTCTATAAATTCATATACGCGCCAAGTTTATAAAAAGTAGCAAGCGCCGTCAATGCAACATCTGCCGGTCAAAAACTGCCGGGTTGGTATATTGCTTATCGCGCAGAAGGTTTCGCGCGCGATTGAGATCCGCCATAATCATGGAGGCGTCTCCATATCCGGAATCGCACAATAAGATACCGATATTAACTTCAATTTGTAGATCGCGCGGTTCGGTATAAGTTTTCATTTCGTCGCCCACGCGTTTGGCAATCTTGAGCGGCGCATCGCCAGAGCCAAGTTCTTCGATCAGCGTGAGAAAATACCCATCGTCGTCCGACCAAGCCATGGTGTCCGTAGGGCGAAGCGTGCGTTTGAATTTTCCGGCTAAATGGCGTTGAAATCTTTCCAACTCATCCTGCGGCACGACTCTGCCAATCTCTTCAAGCCCGGCAATATCCGCAAACAAAATTCCAAAGCGCCGCGCTTCGCTTTGTTTGATGCGCTCCAACGCAAAGGTCAGCCGCACCAAGAAGAAAGACAGGGCATATAAGCCGGTCACGGGATCGTGCGCCGGTTGCTTCAAGCCGCCTTTCGTCGCCTTTAGCCGCTGAACCAATTTGCTCAAATGATTAATATCCACCGGCTTCTGCAACAGCAAATCCGGTTCTACGGTGAGCGTTTGCGGCAGTTGAGAATAAGCGGTAATGATGATGACCGGAATGTGCGCCAAGGCTTCGCTGGCTTTCATCTGCTTCAAAATATCCACGCCAGACATGCCGGGCAATTGCAGATCCAACAAAACGATATCAGGAAGCATGGTTTCAATCCGCTTCATCGCTTCAATGCCATCGAGGACAATATCTGTGCGATAACCGGCAATATCTAAAACCTGACGGAACAAAGCCACAATGTCACGGTCGTCCTCGACGATAATGGCTAACGGCGTATCTGGTGAAAATTGATCTTCTTGAAATGCAGGTTTCATTATGCCTCCTCGCGCAACTACTTCAGATTATACTTCGCTAAATGAATCTATTTCAGGCGCTTCGCTTACATAAAAACCCTGCCCCCATAATCAGTTTGCTTGGCGCGGGCGGAAAGACCACAGCCTTATTCCAATTAGCGCGTCAGTTTATGGTTGAAGGTCGCAAGTTGAAAGTTGAAGGTCACAAGTCGAAAGTTGAAGGTCGAGGGTCGCAAGTCTTTGTGACAACGACGACGCATTTGGGAGTTTGGCAAATAAAATTAGCCGACCAACATATTATCGTCCAAAGCGAAGCTGATTTGAAAAATGTCCCAAACGAAGGCGTTATTTTGTTCACCGGAAAAATTGAAAACGAAAAAGCCAGTTCCATTGACCAGACCGCTCTTGAGTGGCTACGCGAAAAATCACGGGCTGAAAATATTCCCCTGCTGATTGAAGCCGACGGCTCAAAGCAAAAGCCGATCAAAGCGCCGGCGGAGCATGAGCCGCCGCTTCCAGAATTTACCGACATCGCGCTTTACGTCGTTGGCTTAAGCGCCATTGGAGGAAAACTCAGCGCCGAAAATGTTCACCGCCCAGAAATTTTCGCGCAACTCACAAGTCTTGAACTCGGTCAAACCATCACGCCCGAAGCAATTGTCACGGCGCTCACCCATCCACAAGGCGGGTTGAAAAATATTCCGCCGCAGGCAAAACGAATCGCCTTGCTCAATCAGGCAGACACGCCTAAATTACAAGCCATTGGCGGGAGTATGGCGCAAAAAATATTGAAGCGCTTTGATTCAGTTTTAGTCGGCTCGTTACATCAGGATCATTTTCAGGCATTTGAAAAAACTGCGGGAATCATCCTCGCCGCCGGGGATGCGACTCGCTTTGGCGCGCCGAAGCAACTGCTGGATTGGAAGGGCAAGCCATTTGTGCGGCAAGTGGCGGAAACGGCGCTGAAGGCTGGACTTGAACCTGTTTTGGTCGTCAGCGGCGCGCACCACGCTGAAATAGAATCCTGTTTAACAGATTTGCCCGTGAAGGTAATTCAAAACCCAAATTATAAAAATGGGCAAAGCGAATCTATAAAATTAGGAATAACCAACTTGCCAGAAAATCTTGGATCTGCCATTTTCTTACTAGCAGACCAGCCGCAAATTCCCGTTGAAGCGCTCCGCGCCTTGAAAGAAAAACACGCGCAAACTTTAGCGCCAATCATTGCGCCGTTAGTTTTAGAAGAACGCCGAGCAAACCCTGTGTTATTTGATAAAACGACATTCTTGGATTTATTACAATTAACCGGCGATGTTGGCGGACGGGCAATTTTCGCTAAACATAAAGTGGAATATCTCCCTTGGCATGACGATATCTTAACCTTTGACGTGGACACGCCCGCAGATTATGAAAAGCTAAAGGCGCGCACATGATCAGCGCCATCATCCTCGCCGCGGGAAAATCCAGCCGCATGGGACAGAATAAAATGTTGATGCAGTGGGGAGAAATTACGGTTATCGAAAAAGTGATTCAGACGATTCGAGCTGGGGGGATTGAAGATATTGCGGTGGTGGTAAGTAGCAGGTTTCAGGTTTCGGGTGACGAGGGGGTGCGCGTGGCGATTAACCAAAGCGATCACGAAATGCTTTCGTCCATTCAAGTTGGATTGCAGAATCAAAATGCCGAGGCGGAGGCAACGCTGATTTGTTTGGGGGACCAGCCGCAGATTGAGTCCAGTAGCGTGCGGGCGGTCTGCGAAGCCTATCAACTGCGGAAATCCAATTTGGTGGCGCCGAGCTATCAAAATCGGCGCGGGCATCCTTGGCTGGTCGCCAAAGCGCTATGGGATGAAATTTTACAAATGGACGAAACCCAAACCCCGCGAGATTTCTTGAACGCGCACGCCAGCGAAATTGAATATGTCAATGTTGATAGTGAAAGCATTTTGCAGGATTTAGACACCCCCGCCGATTACTTGAAACACAAACCGCGCTTGTGATAAACTCGCGCCACTTCAATATAGGAGCGTTTTGTGAAATATTTTGTGATCGTCAACCCAACTTCCGGGCGGGGCCTCGGCGGAAAATCCATCCCGCAAATTGAATCCGAATTGACAGCCAATGAGTTAGATTTTACGCTGACCCAAACACAAAAAATGTGGCACGCCGCCGAACTTGCCGAACAAGCCGCAAGAGACGGTTACGATGTCATCGTCTGCGCTAGCGGCGACGGCACAGTGAATGAAGCGATCAACGGCATCATGCAAGCCAGAAAAAACGGCTTTACTAAAAGCGCTTTTGCGGTGTTGAGTATCGGCACAGGCAACGACTTTGCCGGCGGCACAGGCATTCCCACAAATTTGAAAGACGGCTTGAAAGCCCTCAAAGAAAATAAAAGAAAACGCATTGATATTGGGCTGGCGCAAGGCGGCGATTATCCGCAAGGCAGATATTTCGGCAACGGCATTGGCGCGGGCTTCGATGCGGCAGTTGGGCATGAGGCGGATAAAGTCCGCTGGACGCGCGGCTTGCCGGCTTATTTAATCGGCGTGATCAAAACTGTTTTTCTATATTACAACCCGGCGCGCATCGAAATTATTTTAGACGGCAAAGAAACCATCACGCAAACTTCGTTGATGATCTCCGTGATGAACGGTCAGCGCATGGGCGGCGGGTTCAAACTCGCGCCGCAAGGCTTGCCCGACGACGGCTGGCTGGATTTGTGCATTGCCGAAACCGCTTCCAAATTTCGCATTTTAGCGATGCTCCCCCATTTTCTTTTAGGCACGCAACACAAATTGCCCGAGATCAAAATGCGCCGCGCCAAAAAGATTTCCATCCGATCTTTAGATTTGACTTTTCCCGCGCACGCCGACGGCGAATTCATTGGACTGAACGCCTCTGCCCTAACCCTTGAACTGCTCCCCGCTGAATTAGAAATTATCTACGCCCAAGCATGATGAATTGGCTGATCAACTCGGCAATCCGTTTATACACTAATCTCACCTGCCGCATTGACGCGCCAGATCTAAAAGATTTTCCGCAACACGGTCCGTTGATCGCGATTGCGAATCATACTGGTCAAATTGAAGCGCCGTTGTTGTTTGCGCATTTGCAACCGCGCAATATCACCGGCTGGGCAAAAGCTGAAATTTGGGAAAATTGGTTTTTACGTTGGGTCTTCACCACTTGGGGCATGATTCCGCTCCACCGCGGCGAGGCGGATATGACCGCGCTCAAACTGGCGCTAAAAGCTTTGGCGGAAGGCAGAATTTTTGGGCTGGCGCCGGAAGGCACGCGCAATAAAACGGGCAAATTAATCCGCGCGATGCCGGGGACTGTGATTGTGGCTCTTCATTCGGGCGCGCCGATCCTCCCGATTGCGCATTGGGGCGGCGAGCAATATCTCGCCAATCTCAAGCGTTTCAAACGCACTGATTTTCATATTCGGCTGGGCAAGCCCTTCAAGTTGAATGTTACAGGCGTGAAAGTCACCAGCGAGATTCGTCAGGAAATTGTAGATGAGATGATGTATGAAATTGCGAAGTTATTACCCGAAGAATATCGCGGAGAGTATTGGGATTTGAGTAAGGCGACGAGGCGTTGGTTGAAGGTTGAAGGTCTAAAGTTTTAGTTGGTAGGCGTTGGTTTCGCGTTTTTGAAAGCCCATTCTTAAGTACAAACGATTGGCGGCTGTGCGCATGGGGTTGGAGGTGAGCGCGATGTTGCTGGCGCCTTTTTCTTTGGCGATCTCGATGGCGCGTTGCATCAGGGCTTCGCCAATCCCCTGCCCACGCGCGGACTGATCCACGATGACATCTTCGATGATGGAACGAATGCCGGTTGGCACGCGATAGACGGTGAGATTCAACGCGCCGACAATGCGCCGCGATTCGTCGCGGGCTACTAACAGCGTGGACGAATCTTCTCGGAGCAGAATCCGCAAAAAGTCCAGAGCGGGCGGCGGGTTATTGTGAGTCAACTGCGGGACGAGGCGCTGAAAGGCTTCATAGAGTTCGTCATCCGCTTGAACGGCGATTTCAATTTGCATGTTGCGCTTTGTGCTTGGGAATAAGACTCAAGACGATGTAATAAATCACATAAATAAACGAAGCTATGAGCAATGTGCGCGGATGATTGGGATAGGTGAGCAAACTCCAAATGCCGATGACGCCATAGAGATAGGTGAGGATGAGCGTGAGGCGGCGCAGATAATTATTGCGGCTGGGATAAATATATTTGATCGGCACAAAGACCAAGATATTGAGCGCCATCAACGCCCAAAAATTGATCCACGGGGAAAGCGCGAGCATGAGCATATATAAAGCGACGATGTTCCAATAAGAAGGAAAGCCTTTGAAGTGATGATCGTCGGTCTTGGCGTCGGTTTGGGTGAATTGATAGCCAGAAGTGATCAAAATAGAGCAAGCGCTAAATAAGCGCAAGTTTTCGGGCAGGACATCGGCTTTGATAAAAAATAAGGCTGGGAGCAAAACGTAACTGATGTAATCAAGGATGTTATCGAGCAGGGCGCCATCTATGCCGTTGGCGTAGGTTTTCACATCTGCCCAGCGCGCTAACATGCCGTCGAAGCCGTCTATGAGCATACCGGCGATCATCCAGATAATCATCATCTTCCAATCTTTATCAAAGATGGCGAGGATGGCGAATAAACTGCACAGCGCGCCGCTGGCGGTGAAGAGATGCACGCCCCAGGCGAGGACGGAACGGATGAGGTTGGGTTTAGGCGATTCGGTAGGCATGGGTGTCCTTTGGGTTTTAAGGTTACAGGTTACAAGTTACAGGTTGAAGGTTGAAGGTTGAAGGTTGAAGGTTGCGAAATTATAAATGAAAAAAGTTCTGAAATTTCTAGCGACCTGACAGTTTAGCAAAAGTAGATTGATCGGCAAAGTAATTCGGCAAACTCTTTCACGGTCAAGCTGATAAATGTCAGAAATTTTCTTGGCTTTGTTTTTAGTTCTTCATAAGTTAGCGCCCTATGGTCTTCTCAAAGTAGCTTGACAAAAACTAATTTCAGTACACGGATCGCACGGATGACACGGAACTCTCCCTGAAAAAAGGAAAAAATCCGTCCGTTCCGTGAAATCCGCGTACAAAAGAGCCTGAAATCCGGACTTTGAGAAAGCCATGGTTAGCGCCCTGACATCATAACGCTATTCTCGCTATTTCAGATAAAATCTAATGCATAGCCCTCAGCGGCTTAAACCGGATTTAAGCTTCAGAACCAACGGAAAAATAATACTTCTGAGAGGTTATCAAAATGAAAATAATTCCCAAGCCAATGGTAGATGAATATGCACCCTATACCATTATGTACATTGGACTATTACCTGACGACGGTCTCGTCTTAGAGCATTTACAGAATAATCTTGAAAATACGGTCAAGTTTGTGCGTTTATTGCCTCAAGAAAAATTAACCGTTCGACACGCCGCAGGAGAGTGGACCATTAAAGAAATTCTAGTCCATATCGTTGACGACGAACGAATCTATTGTTATCGGGCGTTGCGGTTTGCCAGAAATGATAAAACTGAATTACCCGGCTTTGAGCAAGATGAATATGTTCCGTATACCGGCGCAAACGATCGCGCGCTAGAAGCAATTATCGGCGAATTTACGGCGGTACGAAACGCGACGATTAAATTTTTCGAAAGCCTTGACGAAGAAGCATTGACAAGAAAAGGAATTGCCAGCAATAACATCATGAGCGTTCGCGCGGCGGCTTATCACATCGCCGGGCATGAGTTGCATCACATCAACAGCATCAAAGAGAATTACCTAGCAAATAAATGAATTAACCTTATCTGGAACAAAATCCGGCAGGCTATCAAGAATACAAGCGGCACGTTCGATATCGTTTGGCGCCGGGTATCTGGTAAAGCGGCGCGATTGCAAATATCCCTGACTAATCCAATGGATAAATAAAGAGACTTCGGAAGTTTTTTTCAACTTCCGAAGTCTCTTGCCAATTACCGCTTCACCAGCCCAGCTTTTACTTTTTCACGATCAAATTCATCTTCTACCACGCTTGCATTCGCCGGCGGATTTGCAAAGATTAATTTCGTGGTCAAGGTTTCGGCGGTGATGTAATCTTTATGCGCCTCAATTGCGGATTTCAACCCAGCGCTGGCTTCAACAAACAACTCAATTCGATCGGCTACGTCTAAATCCGCTGTCTTTCGTAAATCTTGTACACGCCGAACAAATTCTCTTGCCAAGCCTTCGGCGACGAGTTCGGGAGTTAAGTCAGTGACCAAGGCGGCGACGTACGCGCCATCTTCGGCAACGGCAAAACCTTCTTTGGCGAGCGCTTTCACTTCCACTTCATCCGCAAGGATTTGGTAAGTCTCGCCGTCTAATCTAACTTCCACAGGTTTATTGGCGCGTAAGGCGCTAGCCACTTCTTCTGGATTCATTGTCAGAAGCGCTTTTTGAAGCGCAGGAAATTTGTTGCCATATTTTTGACCAAGTTGTTTGGGCAACGGCTTGACCGTATGCGATACGGCTTCAGTGGCGGCATCTAACAAGCGGACTTGTTTTACATTTAATTCATCTTGAATTACATCTACATTTTTGGTCAAAGCGCTTCGCTCGCTCGGATTACCAACCGAAAATGCGGCTTCTGCCAGCGGCTGACGAACCTTGCGATTCGCTTTTTGGCGGGCGGCATGACCCAACGAAACCAACTTCATCACGAGTTGCATCTCTTTATTGAGCGTTTCGTCAATGAATTCGTCCATCACGGGGGGCCATTCGGCTAAATGCACCGATTCTGGCGCGGTCTCGTCCACCGAACGCACCAAATTTTGATATAGCTCATCCGCTAAGAAAGGCATGGCTGGGGCGATCAATTTAGAAACCGTCACCAAAGCGGTATATAAAGTTGAATACGCGGCTTGTTTATCCGCCGATGAATCGTTTTTCCAGAAGCGGCGGCGCGAGCGGCGCACATACCAAGTGGAAAGCGTCTCGACGAATTTCTCAACGGGGCGTGTGGCGTTGGTCACGTCATATTCTTCGTAGGCTTTGGTCACATCGCGCACGAGAACATTTAATTCAGAAAGCAACCAACGATCTAATTCATTGGTCGGCGCGGTCACGGTCAAGGCTTGCGGTTTATCCAAGTTGGCATAGGTGACAAAGAAGGAGTACACATTCCACAAAGTCAAAGTGAAACTGCGGATCACATCCCCAACCAAATCGGCGGAGAAGCGGCGTTCTTGTCCGGGCGGCGTGGCAGTATACAGATACCAGCGCAGGGCGTCCGCGCCATGTAGATTTAACACGTCCCACGGCTGAACAATATTGCCCAAAGACTTAGACATCTTGCGCCCTTCGCCATCTTGAATGTGACCCAAACAAATTACATTTTTGAATGAAACTTGGTCATTAAGCAATGTAGAGATCGCGTGCAAAGAATAGAACCAGCCGCGAGTCTGGTCCACCGCTTCGCAGATGTAATCAGCGGGGTACTGCGCTTTGAATTTATCCTGATTTTCAAATGGATAGTGCCATTGCGCGTACGGCATGGAACCAGAATCAAACCACACGTCAATCAAATCCTTGACGCGCGTCATCTTGCCGCCGCATTGGCTACACTTCCAATGCACCTGATCCACATGCGGGCGGTGCAAATCCAATTCAGTCAAATCTTTGCCAGCCTTTTCAGAAAGCTCCTTGACCGAACCCACGCACTCGCGCTGTTTACAATCCGTATTTTCACATTCCCAAACTGGGAGCGGCGTGCCCCAATAACGCTCGCGTGAAAGCGACCAATCAATATTATTTTCCAGCCAATTGCCAAACCGCCCGTTCTTGATATGCTCTGGAACCCAATTGATGGTTTTGTTCAAGCCAACTAGTTGTTCTTTCTTCGCGCTGGTGCGAATATACCAAGATTCACGCGCATAATACAAAAGCGGAGTTTTACAGCGCCAGCAAAATGGATAGGTATGCGTAAAAGCGCTCGCGCTGAATAACAAACCGCGCGCGTCTAAATCTTTGATAATTTGCGGGTCGGCATCTTTGACGAAGATTCCGCGCCACGGCGTAATCTCAGGGATGAACGTTCCGTCCGGTTGCACGGTCAAGAGAATCGGCAAATCATTTTGCTTCGCCATTTCCATATCTTCTGCGCCAAAGGCAGGAGCCTGATGCACAAGTCCCGAGCCGTCTTCAGTAGTCACGAAATCGCCAAGCACGACAAAATAAGCGGGCTTATCCACAGTCACAAAGGTGAAGAGCGGCTGATACTTCACGCCTTTTAGTTTCTTGCCTTTGAAGGTTTCAACAACCTTCACTTCTTCGTCTTTGAAAATTTTCTCCACCAAATTCTTGGCAAGGATTAATTTCTCCGTTGTGCCGTTGTTATCGCGCTCAATCGTCACATAATCCACTTCGGGGTGCGCGGCAACCGCCACATTGGCGGGCAAGGTCCACGGGGTGGTCGTCCAAACTAGCAAGGAAGTATCCGGCTTATCCACCAGCGGGAAGCGCACAAAGACCGAAGGGTCTACTGCGTCATCGTAACCGAGCGCCACTTCATGGTCAGAGAGCGGCGTGCCGCAACGCGGACAATACGGCACGATCTTATAGCCTTTGAAGAGCAAATCTTTTTCCCAAAAATTTTTGAGAATCCACCACACCGATTCGATGTATTCATTTTCATAAGTCACATAGGCAGTTTCCAAATCCACCCAAAAGGCAATGCGGTCGGTCAGTCGTTCCCAATCTTGAATATAAGTAAAGACGGACTTTTTACAAAGTTCGTTGAATTTATCTATGCCGTATGCTTCAATTTGTTGCTTATTGTTAAAGCCCAATTGTTTTTCAACTTCAATCTCAACCGGCAAGCCGTGCGTATCCCAACCGCCGCGCCGCGAGACGTTAAATCCGCGCATGATTTTATAACGCGGAAACATATCCTTAAATGCGCGCGCTAAAACATGATGTACGCCGGGTTTACCGTTCGCCGTCGGCGGGCCCTCATAAAAAACATATTCAGGCTTACCTTGGCGTTGTTCGGTTGTCTTTTTGAAAATTTCTTGTTTTTTCCAAAATTTCAATACAGCGTCTTCCATCGCTGGCGCGTCTAGTTTTGGGTTTACAGGTTTAAACATGGTTCGTCTCCTAACTATTGCCTCGTTTACTAATTATTAAAATAAAAACTCTCATCTCATAAACAGAGACGAGAGCATTGCTCACGCGGTACCACTCTGATTTCTATCCAACGGATAGACTCTCAATTTGTTTTGATAACGAAGACGCATTACTTCGGATTTCTTAATATCAGCTAACTAACCAACCAGTTAACTAATTTCAGATTTCAACTTCGGGATGATTTTCAACTGCCTTTCGGATCCGCCTCACACCTGACCTCGGACTCGCTGTGCCGACCTGAACAGTTTACTCGTTCCCTGCAACGTTTTTAGGAATTGGCAAATTATACCCATGGAGCAATCAAAGAGCAAGAGTTGGTTTACGCTTTTGACATGTTACAAATTTCACGTTGACGATTAACCAGTCGAAGGGTATAATCCTTCTTCGGCATTATTTCAAAAACAGTACAAATTTAGCAGGAGTATACTTATGGCAACACCCGATACCGCGCCAGCCGTAGCGCTTGAACCTAAAACCAAACTTAGCGGCAAAATTTTGAAGACCACGCTCGCGGGGGCGCTTGTAGACATTGGTCAACCTTTACCGGGCTTGATTCACATCTCACAGATTCAAGAGACTCCCGTCAACAAGGTCGAAGACGTAGTCAAAGAAGGGCAAGAAGTCACCGTTTGGGTCAAGCGTGTGAAAAAAGATCGCGTCGAATTGACGATGATCGAACCGCTGGCTTATGATTGGAAAGAAATTCAACCTGATTTAATCGTCAAAGGCAAAGTCGTGCGGCTTGAATCCTACGGCGCGTTCGTAGATTTTGGCGCGGAACGCCCAGGCTTAATTCACGTCAGCGAACTCACCCACGGTTACGTCAAAACCGCCAGCGAAGTCGTCAAAGAAGGCGATGAAATCGAAGCGAAAGTCCTCGAAGTAGATCGCCGCAAACGTCAAATCCGTTTGAGCATGAAGGCATTACAAACTTTAGTCCTAGAAGAAGAAAAGCCCGAACGCGAAGAACGCAAATCCAAAGGCAGAAAAGGCAAGAAGGAAGACGAAGCCTATGAAATGCCGGTGGAAGATATCACCAAAGAACCCGAATACACCGCCATGCAAATTGCTTGGCAAGTCGCTTTAGAAAAATCTCAGAAGCCCGGCAAAGTTCGCCGCAAATCTTACAAAGAAGCGTCTGAAGAGCAGGAAAATTTACTGCAAGACACTCTGAAGAAACGCCTTCCCACCGGCGGATAATTTTCAAAAAAAAAAAATGACAGTCGCCTCAAAGGCGACTGTCATTTTTTAATTCCTGCAAAAATTTTTCTTTATTTGCCGAACGCGCCGTCTTCCCGCTGGACGTTTTCAAAATCCATTGCAGACCCACCACCTTGACATAACGCAACGCAATCGCAGAATTTTTGGTCACATGCTGGCGAATCGCATCGGCAATTTTTTCGCGCTCGCTCAAATCTTCCGTATCCGCCTCGGCGATAATCACCACGTCTTCCGTGCCTTGCTCTTCGTCAAATAATCCAAACGCCACCGCGCGCCCCGCGTGAACGCCGCGCACTTCATAAGTTAACAATTCTAAATCTTGCGGATACACATTCTTACCGCCGACAATGATCAGATCCTTCTTGCGCCCAACGACGAACAACTCCCCCGCCAGCATAAATCCATAATCGCCAGTCAGATACCAACCATTTGAAAAAGCTTTTTCAGTCGCGTCGGGTCGGTTGTAATAGCCCGTCAACATACAATCGCTTTTCAAAGTCACTTCGCCAATTACGCGCTCAGCCAATTCATTGCCAGACTCGTCCACAATTTTGATTTGAACATTAGGAAGCGGCGCGCCAGAAGACATCACTGTGATTGCATTTTCAGCGGCGGATGGACGCACGACACGCTCTGCGATAAAGGCTTCGCGCTCGCACCTTTCTACCCGCGGCATGTTCGCCAGCGCGGACTGAGTCACAGCGAAGACATTTTCCGCCATCGCATAAGAAGTTTGCAAAACATTTTCGCGCAAGCCATAGGTTTTGAATTTTTGATAAAAGGCTTCGTGGCTTTCATAACGCACAGGTTCTGAGCAATTGATAATCGCCCGCCACGAAGATAAATCCACGCCTTCCAGATGCCGTTCCCTGATTTTTTGCGCGCAAAAGTTATAAGCAAAATTTGGAAGCCAAGTTATCGTCCCCTTGTATTGCGAGACGGATTGCATTAAGCGATACGGCGCGCGAATCCAATCAAAGGGAGACGCCAAAACTAAATGAATGCCGTATAAAATTGGCAGAAGAAAGCCCGCAATCAACCCCATATCGTGATACAGCGGAAGCCAAGAGACGATTACGTCTTTCTCGTTCAGACCTAATGTACGGCTATATACATCTAATTGATTGAAGACCGCCTGATGCGAAAGCGCCACGCCCTTTTGCAAACCCGTTGTGCCAGAAGAATGCTGAAGCAAGACCACATCGTCAGGTTGGCGGGCAAGCCCGAGCCAGAGAGTGGCGTCTATTGCGCGAGGGGAAATTGAATCCGCGAGAATCACTTTGCGGACGGAAGAATCCGCTTGAAGCGCGGAATTCACATCCCCTTCAAAATCTTGATAAGTAACGATCGCGGCGGGCTGAGTAATGGAAAGCAATGCGGAAAGATCGGCGCGATATCTTTCTGGCGAAAGTTTTTCGGTGAGGAAGGGCATGATGGCTGGAATTGCGCCGTGAATGATCGCGCCAAAATAAGCGTGGATGAGCGCTTCGCCGTGTTGCAAAATGAGCAGGACGACTTCGCCGGGTTGAATATTATTTTGAGCGAAAGTTTTTGCAAAGCCTTGCGCGCCTTGCAAAAGTTGTTCAAGCGTCATGGGCGCATCGGCTTGACCCGCCTTCTGCACGGTGACGGCGATTTGCGTTGGCGACGCCTGATAACGCGCCAACAATTTTTGAGCGAAGGTCGTCATTTATTTGCGCGCTTGAATAAAGTTGGCGAGTTGATCGAGCGTATCAAACGTGTTAGCGTTTAATTCGGTATCTTCAATCCGCACGCCATAAGTATCTTCAATGAAGAGGGCTAAATCCATCAGGCTGAAAGAATCAATTAACCCGCTGGAGATGATCGGCTCATCTGGGCTGATGACGCGCTTGGGTTGCTTGAGAATTTTTTCGGCAATTTGTTTTGCCAGAGCGGAGGTAATTTCAGTAGTCATGTAATTTCCTTTGGTTAGTTGTTTATTTTGAGCAGGCTAATTTTTGAATTTGCGGAATTATATACTCGGCGAGTATTTTTTCGCCTTTGGGCGTGCGGTGAAAGGGCGTATCGGTAAATTCAGAGGACGGTACTAAATTCCATGCGTCGAGGTATTCGCGCTGATGAGCGCTCATCCAAGTTTGAAGGTATTGCAAATATTCGTCATACGCCCAGCGCGGATAAAACTCATTATAGCGAATCTCGCTATTCACGCCAGCGGCGATGAAAATTGGCTCATTAATCACGAGGACTGGCGTTTGATCCGCCAGTTGATAGCCCGCTTCTAAAACGTCAAAGAGCATTTCATCCGCCAAGCCAAGCTGACCTTGCGGCGTTTCAAAAAACGCATCGTCGGCAGATTGATCTTGCGCGAGCGGCGGATAGCTTCGATAGTCATAATCCAAGTTTGTCGCCGACCAGCCCAGCCCGTGCAATTGTAAGAGGAAAATCTTTTTCAAAGCGTCGCGCTGACCGATGATGGTTTTATCCCAGAATGTGGCTTGAGTCATTTGGGAAGTATCGAGATTTTTGATTTGATACGCATCCACAAGTTGCCGCACTCTGCTTGAATATGGATCAAGAAAATAGTTAGTAAAAATCGTGCGGTTGCGGAAGCCGTCCAAAGTGATCGTCCACAAAAATAAATCGGGGTCATACTCGCGGACTTTATCCATAATGAGCAAGTCTTTCATCACATACGGCAAAGGGAAGGCGGCATTGTAAGCGACGATTCTCTTACCGGCGCAAGTTTTCAAATGCAAAGCGTTGAGTTGACCGACCAACGTCTCTTCAGGGCGAAGTTGAAAACCCCAAGCGGAAGAATCGCCAATCAGGAAGATTCTAAATTCATCCGCTGGCTTGGGCTGAGAAAGCGTCGTAGATTGATACATCGCGTCCATGTTTTCATAAACGGGAATGGTGTGCGCGATGTTGTAATACTCCGCTTCTCGTTCATAAGGCGCGCGCTCGCGCCCAGAGATTAGCCAGTTATATAAAGATAATTTTCCAACCGGCGGGTTGAAATACGCAAACGCTAAATTGGCGAGCGCGTATAAAAACAAAGCCTTCATCAAAACATAAAACGGGCGGACTTTGTTCATAAGCCAAATCCAAAAAGTTTGACGATGGCAGTTAATGCAGATTGCGGCGTAGGCAAAGTGAAGAACAACCAGCCCAGCGAAACAAAATTGAAAGTGAGGAAAATGCCCAACGAATCAAAAATCAATTTTCGGCGCGGCGAGGGCGGCGTTTGCATCTTACCGCGCATCCATTCACTCCAACGGTTTTGGATGAAAAGTCCCAGCCCGTGCCACGCGCCCCACGCCAAAAAATTCCACGCCACGCCATGCCACAGACCGATCAACGCCATCGTGCTCAGTTGAGTGATGAAAATAATTATTGGAATAGAAAAGTTTTTTGTACGCAATGAGCGCGTAAATGGATTGAAGAAATAAGCGCGAAACCATTGCGTGAGCGTGATGTGCCATGCGTTCCAAAACTGCATGAGGTTGGGTTTGAGATACGGCGCGGAAAAATTTTCAGGGAGGCGAATGCCCAAAATGCGCGCCAGCCCAATGGCAACGTCGGTATAGCCGCTGAAATCAAAATAAAGGCGTAAAGAGTACATATACAAAAAGAGCCACAACCACGCGGACGAATGAACTTGCTTGATCAAAATCTCGTTGATGGAGATCAGCGCCAGCGAATCGGCAATCACAAATTTCTTGAACAAGCCGATGAAAAAACGCCGCCCCGCCTCCGCCCAATCCTGCTCGGCTAAAGCGACAGGGTTGCGCAACTCTGGAACAAAGCGCTCGGCGCGGTCAATCGGACCAGCGACCAGCGTTGGGAAGAAGATCACATAATTGACGTATTCGCCTAGCGTTAACGCGGGCAATCTGCCTGTTTGAAAATCACGAATGGTATGAAGCAAACGAAAAGCGATGTATGAAAAACCCAGCCAAGTAAAAATAATTTTGGTTGGCGCATCCGTTCCGCGCAGGGCATAGATCAGCATGAAAGATTCCGTAACGAGATATGGCGTTTTGAGATAAATAAAAATCAAAAGGATGCCGATAAAAAAAACGCCCAGCCAAAGCTTGGGTTGTTGAATACGCCAAAAAAATATGTCTGCCGTAAAGACAAGCGCCAAAGCCGCGCCCAGCATCCAGAGGCGCGGCGTAGTGGACATGTAAATTTGATCCAAGCCGAAGAATTGGTTCAGGTCAATTAGCAAGACGACGGCGCTCATTACCAGTATCGTCTGCCAATTGATTTTCCAAGCGCGGGCTTCGGGCGCGGCGATCAAAAGCCAAAGCAAAACGATCAGCGCCAGCGTGGCGAACGGAATCCAGAAAACCAAGCTGACGAATTGTTGCGCGGGCTGAAGCCAAAAGAGGAAGAAAATGCTTATCGCTAGCAGAGCCAGTTCACGGTTACGTTTGAGGCGGTTAATCCCAAGGGCGGCGAGCGCGAAAATCCCAAGTTGAAGGATGGTCATTTAGAAGCCTTGATAAATCCAAGTTGGGGATGTATCGGCTGTGGCGATGGTAAGCGCAATCAAGATCAGACAAAGCAAAATTGCATATAGATTTTCGCGCGAGAAAATTTTCTTCATCTTATTTTTGTCTCAAATAAGCTTCCATGAAGCTGGTGAGTTTGCCGTCTAAAACGGCTTGGGCGTTGCCGACTTCATGTTCGGTGCGATGATCTTTGACCATTTGATAAGGATGTAAAACATAAGAACGAATCTGACTGCCCCACTCGGCTTTGGTATATTCGCCGCGCAGAATGGCGCGTTCTTCTTCGCGCTCGGCTTGACGTAACTCAAGCAAACGCGCGCGCAGAATCTTCATCGCAAATTCGCGGTTTTGCGTTTGCGATCTTTCATTTTGACAAGTGACCACGATGCCCGTTGGGAGATGCGTGATGCGGACTGCAGTTGCGTTCTTCTGCACATTTTGCCCGCCCGCGCCAGATGAACGAAATACATCGAGCTTAATATCCGCTGGGTTGATTTCAAGATCCGCCTCTTCCATTGAAACTTGCGGCAGGACTTCGATCAGCGCAAAGGATGTATGCCGACGATGCGCCGCATCAAATGGCGAAAGCCGCACCAAACGATGCACGCCTTTTTCAGAACGCAAATAACCGAAAGCAAATTTCCCGCCAACTGCAATGGTGACGGATTTAATACCCGCTTCTTCGCCAGGCGTTGAATCGATGATTTCAGCCGTGAAGCCTTCATCTTCCGCCCAACGCAGATACATACGCTGAAGCATGAATGCCCAATCCTGCGAATCGGTTCCGCCTGCGCCAGCATGAATGGCAAGGATCGCATCATCATGGTCATACGGACCAGAAAGCATTGCCGCAAAGGCTCTCTTCTCCAAATCAGCTTCGAGCTTGGAAACTTCATTTTCCAAATCGGCGCGCATGGAGTCATCGTCAAGTTGCGCGAGTTCGGTTAGGTCGTGCAGATGTCGTTTGAGTTTTTGCCAAGTATGCACATCATCGCGCAAAGTTGAAAGAATTTTCATGGTCTTTTGCGCGTTGGTGGAATCGTTCCAGAAATTGGGGTTTTCGATTTCCGTTTCTAATTCGCCGAGTTTTAATTCTTTGTCGGCAAAGTCAAAGACGCTCCAAAAGTTGTTGAGTTAGTTCATTTGCAGTCTGTAAGCGGTTTAGTAAATCTTGCATGGTTATTCTCCTAATCTTGCCAGAAAGTTATCGAGCGAGTATGCCATCCACAAAAGCGTCAGGGTCAAAAGGCGTTAAATCTTCGGGCTTTTCGCCCAAGCCGGCAAATAAAATCGGCAAGCCAAGTTCGCGCTGAATGGCAAATGCCATGCCGCCCCGCGCGGACGAATCTAGTTTCGATAAAATCACGCCGGTTACATTCACGGCTTCTTTAAATGAACGGGCTTGTTGCAGGGCGTTTTGTCCGGTGGTCGCATCTAACACAAGCCAAACTTCATGCGGCGCGCCAGCCTGCGCCTTGCCTGCCACGCGATACACTTTCTTCAACTCTTCCATTAAGTTGAAGCGCGTGTGCAATCTTCCGGCTGTGTCAATCATGACGATGTCTACGCTTTTAGCGACTGCGGACTGAATAGCATTGAACGCCACTGCGCCCGGGTCGGATTCAGGCGCGCCCGCCACAACCTCAATCTCAAGCCTGTCACCCCAAACTTGAAGTTGATCCACCGCCGCGGCACGGAAGGTATCCGCCGCGCCGAGCAGAATCTTTTTTCCTTCAGCCTTAAAACGCGCAGAGAGTTTGGCAATAGTCGTAGTTTTGCCTGCGCCATTCACGCCCACGACGAGAATAATTGTCGGTTGGTTCGCAAAACTTAACGCAGGCGGCGTGACGAGTCGGGAGCGGAGTTCTTGCTTCAGCGTAGCCGAAAGCTCGTTGGCGCGAGTCAGCCCTTCGGTCCGCACGCGGCGTTTGAGCGATTCTAAAACGGAGGCTGTGGTTTCGAGTCCCAGATCCGCTTGGACGAGCAGAGTCTCTAAATCATCCCAAGTTTCAGCGGTAATTTCAGAAGTTCCCAGCAAAGCGGCAATTTGCCCAAAGGTGGCTTTGCTGGTCTTGGCGAGTCCGTTACGCCATTTTGTAAAAATGTTATCCATAACCGCGCGATTATACCTGAAGTATTCGCCTGTTGTTTTATGATATACTCTTTTGGCTAATCAAACAAAATAACGTTTTACTTGTCGTAACGAAAGGAAAAAATAAAAAAAATGAGCGGCGAACCTATTCACGTCACTGACGACGCTTTTGAACAAACTGTTATGCAATCTGCATTGCCTGTGCTGGTAGATTTTTGGGCGCCTTGGTGTAATCCATGCAAGATGATCGCGCCGACGCTTGAAAAATTAGCGAAAGAACAAGAAGGCAAATTGATTGTCGCTAAAATCAATACGGACGAAAACCCCGAATGGATGACCAAATTTGGCATTCAAGGCATTCCCACTTTGCTCTTTATCTCCGGCGGAAAAATTGTCCATCGTCAAACCGGCGCCCTGCCCGAACGTATGCTCCGCGACGCCGTAGATCAATTTATGGAAGTTGTCGCTAAGAATTAAAATCAAATACAGGAGACGGGATATGAAAAAGATTGCCGCATTGACGCTCGCTATTGGATTCGTACTCACGGCTTGTATGCCCGCTCCTGCCACCAACCTACCTGCCCCAACCGTTGACCTCAACGCCACCGCCGAAGTTTTTGTTCAGCAAACGCTTCAGGCATTGCCAACCATGACGACTGCGCCAACGAATACGCCGGTTGTGGTGACTGAAACGGCGACCCTCGCCCCAACTGAAACTGCTACTGCGACTTCAGATATTACAGCCACCGCGACAGTTTCAACGATCGCAACCACCCAGCCTGCCGGCACAGTCACGAGTACGGTAAGCGCTTCAACCGGAACGGTCAGCGCTACGCTTGGGAGCGCAACGGTAATAACCACGACAACAACTGCCACGTTAACGCCTATTCCAAACGGCATACCCAGCGCCACAGAAACGCTTCATCCGAGATTTTACGGAACGCTTCCGCCGAATGTGCCGTACAGCGGCATTGAGTTGGTCAATAAATCAAAAGCGGAGGCGTATATTTCTCTACAAGTTACGCTTCGCGACGGCTCGATTTCTATTCTGGAGTATCCAGTTGGCGGGCTGTTCGCCATTCGCGCGCCAGCCGGAAAATATAAATACGTCGCTTGGGTTGGCGGAAACAAAATTATCGGCTCGTTCGTTTTAGATAATAGTAAAGATATCCGTATCACGATCTACAAAGATCGTGTGGAAATAAAAACAAGGTAAGTCATCAAGAAAATGGAGATAAAGGATATGTTCAAACGTTTTTCAATTTTAATATTAGGCGGCGCGCTTTTGTTATCCGCTTGCGGAGCGCAAGGGACGCCAACTTTAGCGCCTGTAGATATCAGCAATACAGCTTTTGCCGCGGCTTTCACGAATGTGGCGCAAACGCAGGAGGCAATCCCCACCAATACGCCCGTTCCGCCGACTGAAACGCCCACCAACACGCCGGAACCAACCTTCACCGCCCCTCCGCCCCCAACGCTGGAGCAATTGGTCAGCCTGCCTACGGCTACTCAGGCGGTAGTTTCCTCCGATCCAAATAATTGTATTAAACCTTTGAACATTGGCGAAGCCGGGGCTTTAAAAAGAATTCGAATTGAGAATCTAACTGACGGTTCGGTCAACTTCTCTTTGAATCTTTGGACGCCAAACGCCTTTGGTCAATGCGGCGCGTTGTCTTACACTTTGCAAAAGAATGGAAAGATCAACGTCTCTGTGCCGGTAGGCTCGTATTACGGCTATGCCTGGATCACGCTCAAGAACGGAAAAACCAGCACTGCATCCGGCTCATGGGTGATCAATCAGGGTTATGACGATCTCGTCGTGGTCAGAATTGGCAATGAAGTAGTAACGGCTCACTAAATTTAACTTTAGAAAATTCAAACGCTAACCATTAAAGCGGATACTCTTCAGCGGTATCCGCTTTATATATTTCAAACAAAGCCGCCAGACTTGACAAAGGCACATTCGGCTGAACCGTCGTATAATTATTAAAATCTATTCACTAGGGAGCAATAAGCATGTCCGCAGATTTTTTCAATGCCATCAAAAACGGGGATTTGAAAGCTGTCAGTTCGTTACTATCGCAAGATTCAAGTTTGATTTATGCAAAAGCAGGCGGAATTAGCCCGGTATTAATCGCGGCGTATCATCACGAGCCCGAAATTGCAAATTTCCTCGCCGAAAAAACCGGCGCGCTTACCGTCTTTGAATCCAGCGCATTGGGCAAGTCCAATCAAATTATGCGCCTAACCGCCTACAACGCAGACCTCCTCAACGCCTATGCCGAGGACGGCTTTCAGCCGCTTGGGCTGGCTTGCTATTTTGGGCATTATGCCGCCGCAGAATACTTGATCAAAGCCGGCGCAAATGTCAACTCGCAATCAAAAAACGCGCTCCAAGTCGCGCCGCTCCATTCCGCCGCCGCTCAGGGACACGCAGACATCGTCACGCTTCTGCTCAATCACAACGCCAACCCAAACGTGCGCGAACAAAACGGATTTACGCCGCTCCATACCGCTTCCCACAATGGGAATTTAGAAATCATTCGGATATTATTATTCAACGGCGCAGATATGGCGATTGAGAGTAAGGCTGGGAAGCTAGCGCTAGACGTCGCCAACGAAGCCGGTCATTTAGACGCTGTCGCTCTGCTCAAAGAAGGCATCACTCGCAGGTTTAGAATCCAAAAGAGAAGCTAAAGCGCTACGTGATTTGTTATAATCCCCGCCATGTTTTTAATCATGCACAACCGGCGGTTAAGTGAATAAAAGAATTTTCCTCGAACGTTTGCAAAAAGAACGAGATGCGTTTGAAATCCTGCTTAATAAAGCTGGGTTTTCGCGGCGCATGACTATGAATGGCGTTTTAGGAAATCTATCAATCAAGGATCTATTGGTAGATATTCTCGTCCGCGAGCAATTCATCGCAGACCGCCTCGCCGAGATTATTCACGGCGGCGCTTACGCGCCAGCCGCCTCAAACCATGCTTTCTTTGAATTTGAAGAAACCTACGGCTATCCAGATTACGAATCGCCGCTCTATCAAAAGGGGCAAATTGACCATCTGACAATCTACAAGCATAAAAATATCGGCGTGGACGAGATCGTTGCGCAAGAACTTTCCGCCTTCGCAAACATCGTCTCCTGTTTGGAAAAAATAACTCACGAACAATGCCTGGACTTTGATCTATATCATCGCATTGCCGAACAGACCTACCGCCCCTATCGCCGCACCAGCCTTGAAATTCGCCGCTGGCTAAAATCCATCAAAGCCGAATCGTAATAATACTCACGAATTTCATAGGCGTTACCCCCAGCCCAATGGACGGGAGTCTTCCACGGCGGAGTCGGGAACGCAAAATTCCTTATCAAAAAATCACACTAATGGAGAATTCTTTATGGCGCTTTTAGTCGCAATTCCAATGGCTTTCATCCCCGCTTTTTTCTTTTCATGGTTTATCTACTGGCTCGATCGTTACGAAAAAGAGCCGCGCTGGCTACTGCTCATAACTTTTTTCTGGGGCGGCTTTATCGCCATTATCGGCGCGCTGATCGGAAGCCTGATCATGGAAGTTGGTTTCACGGCAGTTCTGCGCGACGAATCTTTGGTAGATATCGCCGGAGGCTCCATCACGGCGCCGTTCGTCGAAGAATTTTGGAAAGGGCTTGCAATCCTCGCGGTCATCTTGATCTTCTATAAAGAATTTGACTCAATCCTCGACGGCATTGTTTACGGCGCTATCGTTGGGCTAGGGTTTGCCGCCACCGAAAATGTTTTATATTTTACGAGTCAATACAGCGAAGCGGGCTGGGGCGGGATGTTCGCAAATTTCGCATTGCGCGTTGGCGTTTTCGCTTGGGGACATCCGTTCTACACCGCCTTCACCGGCATCGGCTTCGCCATTGCGCGCATCAATCGCAACATCCTAATCAAAATCATCGCGCCAATCGTCGGATATACCCTCGCCGTCCTCGCGCACAGTTTTCATAACACCTCGCTCGTTTTTGCGTCAGGCTACGGCAGTCTTGCGCTGATTATTTTAGCCGAATGGTCTGGCTGGGTTATTTTCCTCGGCTTTATTTTTTGGATGGTACGCAAAGAGCAAGGCTTGCTCAAAAAACATCTCCAGGAAGAAGTTGCCAGCGGCTTACTGACTCAAACGCAATATCAAACTGCCGTTTCTTTCTTTCAATTTGGCGCGCGCTTTGCGGCATTGAGCGCCGGCGTTTATCGCGCAACGGATCGTTTCTATCAAGTTTGCGGCGAACTCGCGCATAAAAAAGAACAACTCGCCAAATTTGGAGATGAGCGCGGCAACGCGGCACTTATTCAAAACCTGCGCGCTGAACTCGCTGGATTAAGCCCAAAAGCAAAAGCCTAGGATGAAAAACCCGCCGCTTTTCTACCCCCAAACTGGAGACGCTTCCATCAGCAGTTTCCCCCGCTGAAAGTTTTTTGGTAAAATCGTGGCTGTTTGTATCGCCCTCGTAGCTCAGTGGACAGAGCGTCGGCCTCCGGAGCCGAAGAGCACGGTTCGAGTCCGTGCGAGGGCGCTGAATAAAAAACTCACAACTTGCGTTGTGAGTTTTTTATTCAGCGCTTCAAATTGGCTTTATTGTTCAGGCTTCAGGCTGTTGGCAATATCGCTGGCGGCTTGGCGATATAGATCGTCAAAATCGTCTTTCCAAACAAAAATCCAGACAAATGGCTTCAAAGAGCCGGATTTTTCAAACGCATACATATAACCGCTACTTTTTTCAGTGGCCGCTTTCCATTCATCTAATACCCCATTAGATTTTTCCTCGCGTTTAATTACGTTCGGAATACCCTTACCCGCCAGCAACGGCTTCACCGAGCCAAGCCCAAATTTCTCCACGCTAGCCAAATCACCCGCTCCAACCCATGCGTCTATTTCTGAAAGGACCTGGATCGAGGCGTTTCCATCCGGCGAGACAAAGGTTTCTTGAGAGCCAAACGTGCCCATATCTTCGTACTCATAGCTCCAACCCATAGGGAAATAAAACTGATAACCATTATCTCTATATCCCGCCCACAATCCATAAGCGGGCAAGGTCGCCACCGCTTCCGCATCTCCGGTAATGGACAGAAAAAACGCATTGAAGATCTGCTCGTAACTTGGGTTGCTTAAGATCAGGTCGTTTATTCCGGTCATCTCGATAATAAAAACGGCTTGTCTAATTCTTTGATAAACCGAATGGGTGAAATAAGTCGTCCCATCGCTCATCGGATAGGTTTTTTTGATCGCCTCCAAGCCAATTGCCGGGTTGGATTGACGATCCAGCTCTTTATATCCGTCTCTATACGAGTAATACCAGAACTCCGTGTTGTCGGCAAAAGCGGCGAGTTGCTTCGCGTCTAATTCATACCCTGTATTCACAAAGGCGACATAAAACGAAACGCCCTCTGGCGAATCAATAAATATCTCATTATCATCCGAGTCAACCTTCCAGCCTTTCGGCGGATAAAAACTAATCGCGCCAGACTTATGCGTAAACAGCGTCGTTTCTAAAGCGTCTTTCGCTACGCCGTCAGTATACAATGTAATTGGGGTAGCCGCAGGTTGCGGCGTATTGGTTGGAAGCGAAGTAGGCAGAGGCTTCTGCGTCTGCGTAGGCGCAGGCGTAGCGGTAGCAGTCGGCGGGAGGGTCAGGTTCGAGCAAGCCAAACTAACGACACACAACAGCGTTACAAATGACAGAAAAGGTTTGATTTTCATTTTTCGATTCTCCTGATGATATTTACTCGTCAGCATGAAAACGACATCACATGCAAAACAAGTCTCGTGATGTTATAATTCTATATGGCTGAGACGCAAAAAACTGCCAAAAAATGCCAAGTTATCATCGTTTGATATGCTTTCTTTCTCAACCTATCTCATCATTCTTATTTCAATGGGCGGGGCGTTATGGTTAGCCTTCTACTTTTTCGCGCGCGGCTTTCCTAACCCACTGGCTATGCGCGGGTCGCTGGCGCTGTTATCTATGGCGGCGTTTTTTTGGCTCACCTACAACAATTTCTTCGGCGCGCAAACCCAATTCAACTATCTAAAATTAATTTTATTAATTATAGCCATGGCAACTTGGTATAGCCTTACGTACCAATTGCTGGAAGAAGACAACCAACGCAAACTACGAATATTGAAACGCGGCATCTATTCGTTATTCCTGTTAATCGTTATTTTGCTGGCTATAACCCAGCCTGAACTTCCGCGGCGTTTTAACAACGACTTGTATGTGGCTCAGTTAGAAGTTAATTTCGTCTACTCTTTGTACAGCATGACCCAGCTAGCGCTAACCGTTGGATCAATTTTCAATTTAGCGCTCGAGAAAAAAATCCGTTTCTCGTCACAGGGCAGGCTGTTCCTATTTTCTTCGTTATTCATCACGCTGGCAGTTGGGTATGGCGTCATCTCGTTCTTCACGCCTAATCTGCCTTTACCGCGCCTCGTCCAAGACGGCTTGGTGTTCGGGGGCTTTTTCATGCTCGGGCTTTCGGCGCTTAAATATCAAAGCTTGCTAGAGCGCCGCACGATTTATCAAGATTTTCCGCTGACGCTTCTCGTCATCGTAAGCGTCTGCTTCGTTTATATTTCCCTGCTCAAACAAGAGACTAGCGAACTCGCTAATCTTGTCGGCTTGGTTATCATCACGCACTCTGTCTACGATTTAGCGAGAGAGTTTTTAGAAAGATATCGCGCCCAGCAAGAAAAGAAATACAGAAGGCAGGTATTACAGTTTACGCCTAGCGCCTCTCAGTCCTATTTACAAGACGCACTAGCTCTCTTCTGCGCTCAAATCAAAACCACAGCCGGGATTGTAGCAGTCCAAAGCGCGGAAAAATTCGTCGTAACGGCAACCCACAATTCGGTCGCCAGCGGAAGCGTAGTTCCGCATCCAGAATTTACAGACGCCACGATTGAAAAATCGGACGGGAGCATCCAAAATATCGCTTGGGTAACGTCTATATTTGACGGCGAAAAGCAAATTGCCTTCATTGGGATTGGCGCGCCGCTCAAACGGTTAGATTATTCAACCGGCGAATTAGATTTATTACAAGAATTTGCAGATTACGTAAACCTGATGTTGCTGGTAGAAGGCGGGGCGAAGAAAGATAACGCTACAATTTCTTATCAAGCCGCAACCGAAGATATGATCGAAAATCTAAGCAATACGCCCGATGAACAGGTCGTTCGCATGACCGAGGACGGCTTGCGAAAATTTCCGGATGTTGTGAAGTTGGGTCAATCCGAATTAGCGAAGTGGTTGGACGTAGCCGGAGCAACGCACATTGAAAGAGGTAAAAAAGTACAACGCATCTTACGCGAAGGCGTGGATGCTTTGCGCCCGCTCGGCTCTCGCCCCGATGACGAACCTCTGCCGCGCAACTGGTACAACTACGCCGTATTGAACGACGCTTACATAAGGGGCGTAATGAACAAAGAAGTGATGGCGCGTTTATATATTTCAGAAGGCACATTTAACCGCACGCGCCGCAACGCATTAAGAGGCGTAGCGCGCTGGTTGACGGAAAAAGGCAAAAGCAATTAGAAACGTCCCGCAGATCAATCAAGTTTCCGGCGGAGCGTTTTTTATTTTTCTAAAAACCCTATCATTTACATCTACCCCGCCCCTTTAGAATATGGTATAAGACCCATAGCCCTGCTGTGTGCGTGATATTGCCTCCACGTTTTGAGCCAATACCTAATACAAGGGTCCTTAACTTAACAGAAATAACGCGATAGGCCTGAGCCAAGGCGGCGTTTCTCAGTAGGGACCCACCTGCGAAAGCAGGTTCAAAACCTGGCGATACACGGCATAAGCGGGGTCTTTTTTTATGCCGCAACTGAGCAAGAAACGGGTCGCCGCAACGTTAAGCGCCATATACAATTTCACACATCCTAAAGGAGATTGATATGGAATTCAGCCTCACAACGCACGACTCAAACCTCACTCAAAATTATCGGCTCGTCGAACAAGCCATCCAATACATTGAAATCAACGCGCACAAACAGCCCGAGTTAGCTGAAATCGCCTCGGCAGTTGGGCTGAGCGAATATCACTTCCAGCGCATCTTCACCCGCTGGGCAGGCATCAGCCCAAAACGCTTTCTCCAATTCCTCACCAAAGAACACGCCAAACAACTGCTCGATCAATCCAAAAATCTATTGGAAACCGCGCATCAAACCGGGCTTTCCAGCGTGGGGCGGCTCCACGATCTTTTCATCAACGCGGAAGCCATCTCCCCCGGCGAATATAAAACGCGCGGCACGGGCGTAGAAATCCGCTACGGCGTTCACGCCACCCCTTTCGGCAAATGTTTGCTCGCCATAACCGGACGCGGCATCTGCAACTTAAGTTTCATCAATCAGAGCGAAGGCGCCGCCATTGATAGATTAATCGCGCAGTGGGAACATGCGGATTTGATCGAAGATTACAAATCCACCGCCCCGTTGATTAAACGCATCTTTCTGGACCGTCAGCCTGCTTCACCTTTCAAACTTCATCTTCAGGGGACAAATTTCCAAATTAAAGTCTGGGAAGCGCTGCTTCACATCCCCAGCGGCGCAGTGACCACTTACGAACAAATTGCCGCGCAAATTGGTAAGCCGCGCGCAGTTCGCGCCGTCGGAACTGCGGTAGGTCACAATCCGATTGCCTATCTGATCCCATGCCATCGCGTCATCCGCAAAACCGGCGAATTTGGGAATTATCTCTATGGCTCCGCTCGTAAAAAAGCCATGTTGGCAAAAGAAAGCATGGAAATTATCTCAACGCTTTAAAAAGGATTTATGAAAACAAAAACTTGGTTGGCATTAATTACGCTTTATATCGTCTGGGGTTCAACATACATCGGCATAAAAATTGCAGTTGAAACCATCCCCCCATTCCTGCACGCCGGAATTCGCTTTCTAATCTCCGGCTTGATCTTGATACTTTGGCAAAAAGCCGCAGGCAACGAACTCCCCACTAAACGGCAATGGCTCTCCGCCGCAGTCGTTGGTAATTTTCTGCTCCTCGGCGGCAACGGGCTGGTCGCTTGGGCAGAACAGACCATCCCTTCAGGAATTGCGGCGCTGATCATCGCCTCCACGCCTATGTTCTTAGTATTGCTGGAAGCGTTTCGCAAAGGCGGCGCAAAACCCACTTGGCAGGTTCTGGTTGGCTTGCTGATTGGGTTTATCGGGATTTTTATCTTGGTTGGTCCGGGAGAGCTTTCCGGCAGTGACTTAAAGCTCAATCCGCTTGGCGTTATCGCGCTCCTTTCCGCCAGCGCGCTCTGGGCGAGCGGCTCGATCTACAGCAAAACTGCGGATCTACCAAACTCCGCGTTGATGACCACCGGCGCAGAAATGCTCATGGGCAGTATCGGTTTATTCATCGTTTCGTTCGCTATGCGCGAAACACAAACTTGGAATTTTACGGCTGTCTCTACCCGCTCAATTTACGGGCTGATCTACCTCATTCTAATCGGCTCGATCGTTGGGTTCGGTTCGTACACTTGGCTGTTGAAGAACGTCCCCATTTCTCTCGTCTCAACCTATGCGTATGTCAATCCGATTGTGGCGGTTTTGCTCGGTTTTTGGTTACTCCATGAGCCGCTAGAATCGCGCATTTGGCTGGGTACGGCAATCATCCTCGGGTCAGTCATATTTATCAATAGCCGAGGCAAGCCCAAAGTTAAGCAAGAAGCGCGTCAAATCACGCCGGAAGAAATCACTTAAATCAAAAAGTCCTCAAAATATTTTTGAGGACTTTTTTAATTTAGTCTATCCGCTATGCAATGTGCAGAATAGATTTTTTTATCTTGCTTCCCACTTTTTCCATGCGCCGCCAACTGCTGTTATCGTTGAGCGAAATCCAGCGGCGTTCTTCCGTGCGGTAGAACCAATCTTTATCTTGCTGATAGTGAACCAACACGCCCGCCGATTCCCAAATGTTAAGAATCTCGTTGCTATGCGCGTGCGTATCGTCAAAGTCCGTCGTTGCGCGTTGACCCATCTCGCTATACAACTCATTCAATTCAAGCAAGAGCGTGTTGATTTCAGGCGCAAGGCGATCCACCTTCAAGCCAATTCTACGAGCTTCTTCAAACAAAATCGGATACCCATGCGACGGATATTTTGAATTCAAGGTCGCCGCGATTTTTTCGGCAACGCCTTCGTCTTTGATGTGATACGCCAGCAATTCTTTGCACAACATGATGGACAAAGATTCAGCGCGATCCACCGCGCCAATCACCAGCGGATGCACATGTTGAAATAATTGTTGATAAGGATTCTCGCTCTTATCCGACCCCTGGGCTTGCCACAGCCTCACGACGCGATTCAGTTCATCCAAGCTGACGCTCACGCGATCGTTATCGCGGTCAATTGGCGAGAGCGCGTGCGTCAAAGAAGTATCCACCGAGGTGAGATACGCCATGGGTCCCATATAGATTTCATTCGCGCCGAGGGTGATCATCGTCGCGGCGGAGGCGCATTCCAAAGGCGCAACTGCCACCAAATGCTCGCAATATTGACGAATCAAATTCACCAGCCGTAAAGAGGCTTGTCCGTTTCCGCCGCTGGATTTAATGAAGAGATAAATCTTCTTTTGCGGTCCTATTTTTTCAAGCAATTCAAACAATGCCAACACGTCATCGTGACAAACGCTCCCACGCGGGTTGTTGAAGTAAGTCACCAGCGTGCCGCCCAATTTTTTATTGATTTGAGCGATGATCGCCTGAGTTTTTTCAAAAAGAATCGGGGGTTGCTTTTCTTTATTCTGCTTGGCTTGCTTGGTTGGGGTCGCCATAAATTATTCTCCTAATTTTTGAGATAAAAGCCAATTTCAATTTTATTTACCAAATCTATAAACACGCGCCCATGCCATGAACGAAAAGCTATCAATCATCCTTCACTTTTGCGTTTCTCCCGTTGCGCCTGCATGGCTTGGGCAATCATCCCGGAATATTCATCGCCGCGTTTTTCAAGCTCGCGAACAATGTTTTCGTGATCTTCATCGTCCCTGTTTTGACTCAGCTTATATCCTGCGTCAATTTGCGTAACGTCTATCGCGAAGCCAAACACGCCCTTCATCTGTTTCTGCACAAAATCTTGCGGGAGTTCTTCCAGCCGATAGGCGGTAGCTGATTCGTGGTTTTGCACCAAACGGCTGAGCAACGCGTACAAGTCGGCGTTTTGTATTTCGCGCGCCTTCCCGTAAACATGGACGATCTGATAATTCCAGGTTGGCACATTGATATGGTTGTACCAGCGAGGCGAGATGTAGGTATGCGCGCCTTGAAAGATAAGCAATAGTTCTTGTCCGTCAAAAGATTTCCATTGCGGGTTTGCGCGCGAGATATGGCAGTACACCACAAGTTTATTTTCAAATTCCGCCACTTCTACGGGCGCGTGTGTGGCAAGCGGTCTTTTTCCGTCAAAGGTGACAATCGCCGGAAAGTTATTCCGCTGTAAAAATGGCAGGATGGTTTTAATGTCTTCTTCACGATAATATTTCGGAATGTGCATTTCAAAACCGCCTTATATTTAGTTTTTAGATTTAAAACTTAGACCACACCCAACCTGCCGCAAAACCAATCGCTTCTCCGAGAAAAACAAAAGTCATCAAGCCTGAAAAGCCGGTCGCGGAAAGCCAATTGAAAATCCCAAATAATCCAAAGGCTAGGTAATTATATGCCAACAAGCCCCCTAATGTCACGCCCAAAGCCCAGCGCAAAGCGGAGCGCGGATCCGCCAGGCGAATTCCGGCGCTATATGCCACCCAAACGCTAAAGGCTAAAAAGAGCATCGTTAGAAACCAAGAAGCAAAACGCGGGTAGCCTGCCTGCGAAATATATTCGCTAACTTCCTTAACCGCTTCCGGCTCAGGCGTCGCTTCAACAGGGGCGGTCAATTCCGGCACAATAACCGTCACGGCAACGGCGCCGGACTGCGAAACATCCAACTGCAAAACTGTGGATATATTCGCCGGTTCGCTCGCCGCTTCAATTTCCAGCAGGCCGGGCTTATCCAAGCCGAAGGAAGAACGGGCAATGCCTTGCGTGGTCGTCACGTCCGTTTGCTGGAGGATGCCGCCGCCTTCCCCAGTGAGGATGGTTGAAAAGCGCACAACCGTGCCATCTGGGACGGGATGCCCGTTATTATCTTTGATTACGCCGGTGCGAATGGCGATTGTATCGCCAATTTGAAAGAGCGGAATTTGAGTCGCTTCAGGCGTGACCGTTCCGTCAGTTACAACAGGCACAGGTTCAAGGTCCAGAAAGAGCGGGATGATCTGATTCGGATTCGGCGCGGTGGCGGTGATCATGTCATAGCGAATCCCGGCAATCGAAACCGGCGAAGCTCCAACTGGCGTCAACTCCTGAAACAAAAGCCGCGCGGCAACTTCGACAAATTGAGGTTGTTTGCTATACAGCGCGTAATACGCAGTGAATTTGGAAATATCGGTTGCGTCAAAATAATAGGGCGCGTCAAAAGAAAAGACAATCACTTTTTTGTTACGCACCAGATCGGCGCGTTCCGCGATGAAGCGGCGAATTAAGGCGGGCTGATTTTGGCTGGCGTCCGTAATAGAAATTACCAACCAACTCGATTCGCTAATATCTTTTTCAATGAACGGCGGATCGAGTTTATCCAACAGCGATTGCAGGTTTTGCAAAGAATAGGATTTCAAACGAAAATCGGAAGTGAGGTTGGCGCTTTGCGGTCCATATAATTGCAAGCTGGCTTTTTGAAGCGCATCCACCGGAATTGACGACATTTCTGAACAAGCGGAACATTGGCGCGTAACGGCTGTATCGGTAATAAATGTGATTTGTTCATTCGCCTGCGGCGGATTCGGCAAAACGGTGGAAAGGTCTTGCAAATTGGGGCTGATCAACGTTGCGGAATTTCGCGCAACTTCAAACGCCAGGTCGGTTGCCGAGCCGATATTATTCAAGCCTGCCAAAACCGGCTTGACGCTGATAATTGAAAAATTGCCGTAGAGCTTATGCTTCATCGCCAAGATCCGCAGGACTGAAGCGTCCACGCGTTGGGCAAAGGCTGGGTCTTCGCGATATTTCTGCGCGAAAGATTCAAGTACGCGCTTGGTCGTTGAGTAGGCGTCTGCCACATCGTCCGAGACGATGTTTCCTAAATATAAAAGATCGTTGCCAGCCAGAAAAGCGTCGCGGGCGACGTTACGCGCCGAAAATTTATCCCCGTTTTGAACGTAGAAATCGCGCACCGAATTTGTGCCTAAATCGTCGCTGACGATCAACCCGCCATTTGCGCGCCAAGTTGAAAATTGGGGCAGTTCCAAAATTTGCGCTAGGGCTTGCGGGTCAAAACTGATCGGCTTGGTAGTTGCGCGAATGTTTCCCTGAAAACCTTGATAACGAATATGCGAGACTAACAAACCGTCCACCGTAGCTTCGGGCGTAGCCGCATTACCGGTGACTGAAAAAAAAGGCGCCAACTCAATCTGCTTCAACTGTTCCAAAGATTTGCGAACTGTGGAAACCTCAACCTCCGGCAAACGATCCGCGCCGCCTACGCCGGGGAAATGTTTGGCGATCACGAGCAAACCGTTTTCACTGCCTTTGTGCAAACCGCTCACATAAGCGCGCCCCATCTCGCCCACCCAATACGGATCGCCGCCAAACACGCGCGAAGCTAAATCTCCGCCGGCTGGGTTCGGCGATTCCAATACGTCTAACGAAGGTCCAAGATATAAATTAAAGCCCAAGGCGGCGAGTTCACGTCCGCGCACTTCGCCTACTTTTTGAGCCAATTCTGAATTCCAGGTCGCGCCAAGCGCCAACTCGCTAGGCAGGGGCGTCAATCCGCTCAAAATTTCATCGGTTGGCGCGCCATTGCCTTCTTGAGCAACGCCAATCAACAAAGGCACATATTCTCTCGGCGCAATCGCGCCTGTCACTGGGTCGGCGGGCGGGTATAAGGAAGAATCCCAATTGAGGGTTTGCAAAGCGCTAATCAAATCGTAAGCCTGCGGCACAGTCTCTGGAGCGGCTGTAAAATTATCGTTAGCCGAGCGTAAGACCACGCCGCCCACGTGATAATTAACGATCAAATCATAAATCTGCGAAGTCTCGCTCGTATCCACGCCGGTAAAAGTCACCAAAAATAATTGCCCCACGCGCTCTTCCGGAGACATCGAATCCAACAGCGCTTTGACGTCGGCAGGCGGTTCAAGCGTTTGCGCCCGCGTCGAAGCGGGTAAAAACAAGCTAATCAATAAAATAATAAGGATAATTTTTCTCAATTTCATCAACTCCCCTTATAACACATTTCTTTCTGGGATTAAATTCGCCGCCCGCTCACCGATAATTGATTCTGTTATGCTGATAGTTTTACAATTTCCGATTCAGCGTTTGAACCGCAAGCCCCGGGTCGTCGGTGAAAAAACCGTCCACGCCCCACTCTTTGAGTTGAAGCATCTCGGCGGGAGCGTTCGCCGTCCAAACATGCACGCGCCGCTTGAGCCGATGCACGCGTTGAACCTGCTCTTTTGTCAAACTGGAAATATGCGGATGCAAAGCTTGATAAGCGCCGAAGGTAAAGCCAAAGGAGCGCGCCCAAATGCCGATCATGCCCGGCATGGCTAATAAACCGCGCGGAATTTCCGGTAAGAGTTGACTGGCGCGTTTGAGATTAGAAGCAAAAAAAGACGAGAAAATAATTTGGGCTTGATTATTATGGCGTTTGATCAAAGCGCAAACTTGATCGGTCAACCCGTCACGCGGGGTGGCGTAGTTGGTGAGTTCGATATTGATCAGTTTGTCCTTGCCAACCATTTCAAAAACTTCCGCAAGCAGAGGAATTTGCATCCCTTTGAATTTCTCGTCAAACCAACTGCCTGCATCTAATTGACGCAGAGAATCTAATTTGAGCGAAGAGACTTTTCCGCTCCCGTTGGTGGTGCGGTCGAGGACGCTATCGTGAAAGACGATGATCTGGCCGTCGGCGGTTAATTTCGCGTCTAGTTCTACGCCATCGGCGCCTTTTTGGATGGCTTGCTGAAAAGCGGGTAGCGTGTTTTCCGGGGCGTGTTTCAGATCGCCGCGATGGGCAAGAATGATGGGGCGGGGAAAATGTTCAAGCATGGCTGGCAGGTTTGAGCGGGGAAAGGGGCGGTTTTAAATATCCACAAAGTAGGCGCGCGCGGCTTGGTCTAACATCTCACGCGACATCACGGGTTGAACGGCTAGGTACGATGAAATGTCTAAAATTTGGTCGCAGAGATCGCGCGGATGCGAGGCGCGAAGTTTGCGGTTGCGTTTGAGATACCATTCCTGAAGCAGATAGGCTAAGCCTTGATCGCTGTATTCCACGCGTTTATCGGCGGCAACGCGGCGGAAGATTTCGCGATATTCTTCGTAGGATGGATCGCCGATTTCAATTTTGTGGCGTAAGCGGCGCAGAAAGGCTTCGTCCACTAAATCTTTTGGCGGCAGGTTGGTTGAGAAAACAATCAGCACGTCAAACGGGACTTCAACTTTACGCCCAGTATGCAAGCGCAAATAATCTACGCGATTTTCCAGCGGCACGATCCAACGGTTGAGCAGATCGCGCGGGCGGACTTGTTGACGACCAAAGTCGTCAATCAGCAGAATGCCGCCATTGGCTTTGACTTGGAACGGAGCTTCGTAAAATTTGGTGGTATCGTCAAAGACGAGATCTAAACCTTCGAGGGTGAGTTCGCCGCCGACGACGATGAAGGGCCTGCGAATTTTTAGCCAGCGCGGGTCGCGGCGTACATTGGAGCGGAGATGTCCGGTGGCGTTGCCGCCGTTCGCCGCATCGCCTTCTGAAACCAGCGTATGGCTAACCGCATCATAGACTTTGATGACTTGCCCATCCAGATAAAGCGCGTAAGGGATATACATGGCTTGGCTAAGCACAAGATTGCCAAATGCGCGGGCGATGCTGGTCTTGCCGTTTCCGGGAGGTCCGTACATAAAGATAGACGTACCAGAGTTGAGGGCTGGTCCTAAGCGCTGAAATGAGTTTTCGGAAATTACCATTTGCGAAAGGATTTGGCGCATGGTGCGCGTGGTGACGGTCATGCGTCCGCTTTTTTGGCGGCGAATGGCTTCGTTGTAGACTTCAAACGGCACGGGCGCAGGTCCGGCATATTGACTGCGATCTAAGGCTTCGCGGGCGCGGATCATGCCGGCGGTGGTGATGCCGTAGGTGTAAGCGCCATCGCCCAGCCCGCTCCCCAACCCGCCGCCTTGCGTGGATTTCACCTCGATGAATTTTTCCTGCTTGAGCACAGCCAGCAGTTGATCGGTTACGCCAGCGAGCGGCAGGCAAATTTCTTCCGAAATTTTGAAGCCGGTCAGATAACCGCGAAAATACAGCACTTTGAGGATCAGGTCTTGCAACCAAAGCTGGGATAGACCGGTATCTTCCAAACTATTAATTTGCGGCGGAGCAAACCCAACTGAAGCGCCAGAAAGCGAGCCCGTTTGTCGTGTCATAAAAAATCACCATTGAAAAAAAATAAATGAATTGCCGCCCAAACGCTTGGGCAAGCTAATTATACTTCTTTTCGTTTATAATCCAATTCTATGAAACTCTCTGTAATCATTCCGGTTTATAACGAAGTTGAAAGTATCCAAGAGATTTTGAAGCGCGTGAATGCCACGCAATTGGTGAGCGAAATTGTCGTGGTGGACGACGGCTCGAAAGACGGCACGCGCGATAAACTCAAAACGCTGGACGGTAAAGATAACGTCCGCGTTATTTTGCATGAGAAAAATCAAGGTAAAGGCGCGGCGGTGCGGACGGGTATGCAAGCCGCCACTGGCGATATTCTCTTGATCCAAGACGCAGACCTTGAATACGATCCGCGCGATTTTCCCGAATTGCTCAAACCAATTCAGGAAGGGCTGGCGGATGTAGTTTACGGCTCGCGCTTCTTGGGGCGCGCGCATCGCGTGACGATGTTTTGGCATTTGGTCGCAAACAAATTGCTGACTTTTATGACCAATATCTTGTACAACACGATCTTGACCGATATGGAAACCGGCTATAAAGTTTTTCGCCGCGAAGTTATCGAAGGCATGGTCATCCGCGCCAACAGCTTCAATTTTGAGCCTGAATTCACCGCCAAGATCCTCAAACGCAATCATCGAATTTTTGAAGTGCCGATCACTTTCAATCCGCGCGATTATTCGCAAGGCAAAAAGATCAAACTCCGCGACGCATTTGAAGCAGTTTGGGCTTTGCTCAAATATCGGTTTGTTGATTAATGGAAAACTGGGAAACTCAATTACGGGCAGAGTTTGAAAAAGCGACGCAAGCCCGCATCAAACACAATGAAGGTCAGGCGCGCGTTTGCGCGCGGCGCGCGGCAGGCATTGCCGTTCGGGAATATTTTGCGCGGCAGGGAAACAAGCTCCCGAATTCCAGCGCGATGGATTTGTTGAAAATTCTACGCGCAGAAGCGCCGCTGACTACCGATTTGCTTGAGATGGTTGACCATTTGGAGTTGCGCGTCACGACGGAATTCACGTTGCCGATTCCGGTGGACCTAATCGCCGAAGCGCGGATTTTATGCCGCTGGCTATTGCCAGATTGGCGCGGCTAATAATAAAAAACGTCTCCAAAATGGAGACGTTTTTTGCTAGCAAGTTTTAGCGTAAATTAATTACAGCGTATGTCTGCGACCGACAAAATAATACAAAGCGCGCGCAATGGTCACAAGCAATAACATGCCAGACATCACTCCGCCAAACACAAAGAATAAAGTTTTCCAATCGTGCAGGCGCAGGGTGATGGTTGCGCGGGTTGGGAGGGTAATTCGTTCGCGCAGGCGTTGGACAATGCCGTTCGGAGGCGCAACCCGTTTCAAAGTCCCAGCCAGATGCGTTTCAAGGCGGTTGAAATCTTCAGCGTGTGAGTCTGATCTACGAGTGGTCATAATTTCCCTAATTTATTCAAATGGATACAAAATCAAACCGACGGTTCCGGGACCGAGGTTGGCGGCGATGGAGACTGATAAATCTCCGAGCATGGCTTCTTTGGCGTTGAAGTGCGGCTTGGCTTGCTCCAGCAGAGCCTGCCCAGAATTCAGATCGCGCGCGTGGACCACCGCCAAATAAACCGGTTTATCGCCGACTTCTTCTTTTGCCATTGAGATAACGCGCTCCAATGCGGCTTTGCGCGTGCGGACTTTTTCAACAATATTGACGACGCCATCGCGCAATACTGCAATCGGCTTGACGTTTAAGACAGAAGCCAAGGCGGCTTGTAAAGTCCCCACCCGCCCGGATAATTTGGCGTATTCCAAAGTATCGAGCGTGAGAATTACGCAAATTTTTTCTTTGGCGGCTTCAAGGCTGGCGACAATCTCTTCCGTGGTTTTGCCTGCCCGCTCCATTTTGCGGGCTTCGCGGCAAAGCAAGCCAATCCCCAGCGAGCCGCTGGCTGAATCAATTGGGATGACGGTGAATTCGCCCTTTAATTCTTCAGCCGCAGAAATGGCCGAGGCGTAAGTGCCGGAAAGTTTAGAGGTGATGTGAATCGAGAGGATCGTATCGCCTTTTTGGGCGATCTTGCGATAAAACTCAATGAACTGATGCGGCGAAGGCTGAGCAGTCTTCGGTATTTTACGACTTTCGTCAACCAGTTTGTAAAAGCCTTCGTTGTCCAAATCCACGCCTTGCAGGTAGGATTCTTCGCCAAAGAGAATGTTGACCGGGATCATATCAATCCCGTATTCTTTTTCCCACTCCGGAAGAATGTCGGCGGCGCCGTCCGTCACAATTCTCAACATGGCTCAATCTCCTTCAAGATTTAAGTTTTGATCTTCCAATTGATCGCGCAAAGATAAAAGCGTGCGATGATACAAACTCTTAACTGCGCCTTCGCTACGTTTCATAATTTCGCCAATCTCCGCATTGGACATATTCTCGACGAATTTCAAGATCAGCAAATTTTGTCTTTCAGGCGGCAGGCGGCGAATCATTTTCAATAACGCTTCCTGCTCCTGCGAGTGGACTAAATTCTTTTCAGGATGATCGCCTTTGTTAGGCAAAGAGGGCAATTCATCCAACGGGACTTCCTGCTTGCGCCCGCGATCGCGGTGCCAGTTAGCGACGAGGTTGTGCGCGATCCGATACAACCAAGCGGAAAACGGAACGCCGCGATCCGTATAATTTTTGATGTGGTTCATCGCGCGTTGAAAGACGCGGGCGGTGAGGTCTTCAGCTTCGTGTACATTGCCGGTGCGGTAATATACATAGTTGAAGATACGTTCCACATAGCGCTCGTAGAGTCGCCCAAAAGCGTCTCGGTCGCCTTGTGAGGCGCGCGCTAAAATTTCGTCTTCGTTGTAATCCAAGTCGGTCAAGAAAAAATTCCTTACCGTTGTCAAACTTAATAACACCAACGGGTTTTAGAAGTTTCATTGAGTATATCAAACAATGAATTTCGTTCATTGAGCGCGTTCAATTTGGGAAGTAGACAAAAACGCTTTATGCCGAAAATCTTTTTGCCGCCAACTTCGCAGATTGGCGAAATTTTTCAGCAGTTCCTTTCAAAGCTGATAAAACGTTCAATGGTATAATTCCCGCCCGTATGACTCAAGAAAACTCATCTAACAAAACAAAAGTCTGCCCAACCTGCGGGACGCGCCTCAGCGAGAATGCCGCGCGCTGTTTGGTTTGCGGCACAGAATTCGCCTCTAAAAAACCGGAATTAAAGCTGACGAAAAAGGCGGCTGAAAAACCGCTTCAAGCCAGTCGAATGCCGGAAATTCGATTGAGCTTGCCGGCGGCAGTCGGCATTTTAGCGGCGGTCATTGCAGTAGTGGCGATTGTTGTTGTTTTCGCATTCAGACGCGGCGGCGGAGAAACTGCCAACAATCCGCTCGCGCCGGAAGAATCGCTCACGCCGACTTCCACCCCCACAGAAACGCTCCAACCCACCAACACGCTCCCGGCTACCGATACGCCGACATTCACGCCTCAACCTCCCATTGAATATACAGTTCGAGAAGGCGATGGCTCCTGCTCGCAAATCGCGTTCACTTTTCAAGTATCCGTTCAGAGTATTATCATTTTGAACAATCTGGCGTCTTCCTGTCCAATCAGCGTCGGACAGGTGCTGAAAATCCCCTTCCCCACGCCAACCATTCCACCGCCGCCAACCAACACGCCGCTCGCGGCAGACGCGACAAAACAAGCTTGCGAAACCGTGCCAGTCACCGTGCAAGACGGCGATACGCTTTCCAGCATCTCCTTGAACTATGCAGTCCCGGCGCAAGCCATCAAGGATTGGAACGGCTTAACTACGGACAATGTTTTCTTTGGAACGACGCTTGAAATTCCGCTATGTATGCGCGCGGCGACGCCTGGTCCCACTCCAACTGCAACGATTCCGCCGCCTTACCCCGCCCCCAACCTGCTCTTGCCTGCGGACGGAGCCGCCTTCTCCCTAGCCAATGACGTGATCACTTTGCAATGGGCATCGGTCGGCGCCTTACGCACGGGCGAGGCTTATCAGATCGTGGTTGAAGACCTCACCGCCGATCAGACCCGCCGCCTCACAGATTACGTTACCGATACAAAGTATATCGTCCCGATTACTTTCCGCCCGAAAGATAACGTGGCGCATATCCTCCGTTGGTGGGTTGTGCCGGTTCGTCAGGAAGGGTCGGACGATCAGGGTCAGCCAATTTGGACGAATTCCGGCGCGGCCAGCGTGAAGCGCGTCTTCACTTGGGTGGGAATAGCAATCGAAAGCACGCCCACGCCTTAGGTCCAGAAAAAGAGGCGCAGAATTTCAAAATCCCTGCCAGTTGTGGCGGGGATTTTCTGTTTAACCCTTGACAAATCCATTCATTCAATTATAATATTTGAATTATTCAATAAATTGAATAAAAAGAATATCATGGAGAGTGAAACATGTCCCCTGTTAATTTGAACTTGGAAAAAGCGCGAAACGAAATCGAATATGTGGTCGTAGAACCAGCGATTAACGCCTTCAACAGCTTAGTACTCATCGCGAGTGCCGAAGAAGGCGACCCCGGCTTGCACGAGTGGGTTTCAAAAACCCGCGCAAAAATGACGCAGGAAGAGTTGTTTCGTCATAAACTCGTGACGCTTGGCTTGCACTATTCCATTCTGCCTACGCTGGCTTTCAACTCGTTTGAGGCATATATGGCTCACCTTGAAGCGACGCCGGCTTCTGAATTTCGAGAGGTATTGCTAAAAGCTTATTCCGACCCGGAGACTTGCATCACTGAAGATTGTCGCAAAGCCAAAAACAAAACAGTCAACTGGGACGAAGTTCTCGCCTCGGCGAAAAATTATGTTGATTTTCTCAAGTATCGTTTTGGCGAAGAAAAAGTTGACGAAGAAATTGAAAAGCGAGCTTATGAATATGTAATTGATCCTGTGGCGCTGAAGCAATTAACCACCAGCCACATCCGCTGGTTTTGGAAGAATCATCTAAAAGCGGAATGGCAAAGAGTAGCGCCCACGCTGGAGCAAACTGCTAAAGCGTTCAATAAACTCGACTTCACGAAAATGACGCGCCTAGAAATTCTTCAATCCATAACGGGCAAAGAGACGATCGAAATGAAATGGGAAGAAGAACTCGAAAGCGCAACTGAGTTGGTTTTCATTCCAAATCCGCATATCGGCCCATATCTGCATTCTAAAAAAGCGGGCAATTTGTTTTACATTACTTTCGGCGCGCACATGCCTGAAGGCTCAGATGTGCGCGCTCCAGAATTGGATCGCGCTGAAATTGTGAGCAAACTCTCGGCGCTGGCGGACGAAACCCGCCTGCAAATTTTACAAATGATTTCGCAAAACGGCGAAATGCGCGCCACCGAACTGATGGAGGCTACGCAATTAAGCCAGCCGAGCATTTCACGTTATCTCAGTCAGCTAACTGCAAACGGCTTTTTACAAGAACGGAGAGCAAATGGAGCAAAAATATACGCCCTGAATTACGAAAGAATCGAAAAAACGCTCAAGGCAATTTCCGCCTTTTTATTGGAACCAACAAAGGAGTTGTAACTATGAACGCAAAACTTGAAGAACAATTATTGAAAGAACACCGCCGCGATATTCAAAATGAACTAAAAGACATTCGCCTCGAAAAAGCGGCGCTTCGCGCAAAAACATTTCAGCCGAATCTATTTACACGGATGATGGAAAAACTTGGCGAATGGCTCATTCTTCACGGCGAAAAGTTGGTCAAGCAGTACGAATCTCCCGCGAGGCAGTGCAAGCCCGCCCGCCGTAAAAGCTACGCTCATTAAGCGGAGAACAAGAATGTTCGCTAAAATAAAAAGTATTTATCGCGAATACCCAAAAGCTTTTTGGGTTTATAACATCATCGTCTTTATTGATCGGTTTGGCGGCTTCATGCTCTTTCCCTTTTTTGCGCCGTACCTCACCAAGAAATTTGACTTGAGCATGTCCACCGTTGGGATCATATTTGGCATATTCTCCGCCTCTGGTTTCATCGGCAATGTCCTCGGCGGCGCGCTAACAGATCGGGTTGGCCGTAAAGGCATTATCGTCTTCAGCCTCGCGCTTTCATCGCTCAGCGCTTTAGGGATGGGCTTTGCGCCGACAATTGATCTTTTTATCATTGCCGCAGTCATCGTGGGGACGCTCTCCAGCATTGGCGGACCCGCTCAAGAGGCGGTCGTGGCGGATTTACTTCCTGAAGGCAAGCGCGCCGAAGGGTACGGGATTATTCGCGTGGTTTTCAATTTAGCGGTGATTATTTCTCCGGCGGTGGCCGGGGCGCTCATCGCAAAATCCTACACGCTTTTGTTTATCGTAGACGCCGTGATTAGCGTCCTCGCCGCGGGCGTGGTGATCTTCTTCCTGCCGGAGACCAAGCCAATGGCGCAGGCTCACGCCAAACCAGAGAGCATGGCGCAAACTTTTGCAGGTTATGGGAAAGTCTTCAAAGATGTTCCATTCATCGCTTACATCGCCATGACTGCGCTCACCTGCATCATTTACATGAACTTCAACACAACGCTGGGCGTTTTTCTGCGCGATCAACATGGCATTCCAGAGATTGGCTACGGCTATCTCATCAGCATGAACGCCGTAATCGTGGCGCTTTTTCAATTTTGGGTGGCGCGTAAACTGGAAAAATACAGGCCGATGTTGATGGTCGCTTTGGGCGCAGGGCTGTACGGACTGGGCTTTGCCATGTATGGGTTCACGTCAACGTACTTCATGTTTGCTGTGGCGATGATAATCATCACCATCGGAGAAATGACGGTCAGCCCATTTCATCAAGCGCTTGTGGCGAATTTTGCGCCAAAGGAGATGCGCGGTCGTTACATGGCGATTGCCGGACTCTCCTGGACGCTGGGGCTGGCAATCGGCCCATACATTGCAGGCGTGTTTTTAGATAGCCCCTCCCCCAACTGGTTATGGTACGCCTGCGGTTTGCTGGGCATTGTTAACGTAATTGGCTACGTGGTTCTCGATAAGTTACATCATGCTCCTGCAGAGCTAGCCGCCGAAGCCGCCACGGCGCATTAAATCGCTTTTTCCTCATTCTGGCTTGTCGCGTTCTACGCAAACGCGACAGCCTTTACGCCCACCACCACTAACGAAAGCTATTGAGCAGTTAAATTTTTCAATGGAGATAAAACATGTTTAAACCTGAGTTTCTTCTCACTTCTCTTATCGTTGTGCTAATTCCCGGAACTGGCGCGGTTTACACAATTACGACTGGAATTACCCTCAAGTGGAAAGCCAGTATTGCCGCCGCTATTGGATGTACGCTTGGAATTATTCCTCATATCTTAGCGAGCATTCTAGGTTTGTCAGCGATTCTTAATATGAGCGCGCAGGTTTTTTCAGCGCTGAAACTGGCTGGCTCTGCATATTTACTTTATCTCGCGTGGAATATGTGGCGCGAAGCAGGAAAACTGGAACTCAACAAGAAAAACTCAGAAACCAACATTTCACAAATAATATTAAAAGCAATTGCAATAAATTTGCTCAACCCTAAATTAACGATTTTCTTCTTTGCTTTTTTGCCGCTTTTTGTCCCTGAAAACTCCTCATCTCCTACATTGGAAATGATAATATTAAGTGTCGTCTTCATGGGTATTACACTATTAGTATTTGCGCTGTATGGAATTTTATCAAGCGGAATTAGTGCGTATTTGATAAATTCATCGAAGGCAGTTAAGCGAATGCAACAAGCATTTGCAATAACGCTTGCTGGATTTGCAGTTCAATTGGCAGTGAGCGAAAAATAAACAAGTTCAAAACCGTCTTGCAAAACCTGCCCAACAAAGCGTTCTAAGAAACAAAACAAGTTTATTTGCAAAGAGAAATCTGCTAACGAGTTAATCGCAAAAAGGCGTCCGCCAGTTTCCAAAACCGACGCCTTTCCGCTTGTCTCGATTTTTTTAGGGCAGACCCGATCACTTAAGGGAGAGAGGGGGGAGCTTTCTAATCGGGATCATCGCGCCAAGACGCGACGCCACCAGTGGATATATCATCTTGATCGACAACCACGGTGCAACTCAGGGCTACGACAAGTGCGCGTCTCCATTGCTAGGGCAATCGCATTTGAGAAAAATCACGCCTCGGTGCGGGCTTAGCCCCGCAGGCGCTTTTTTATGCTGAGGCAGGGGGTATCCCGCCGATTTTCGCGACAAACTGTTCTAATGCAATTACCCTGCTCCACTGCTTTGTTCGGCTGGTCAGTCTGCCATTTGCAGTATACTCCTATTGCACCGCTGTTTCTTTGGTGAAACATGATGGCTCGCTATCATACGAGGGCGTAGCGGACCAGCTTCGTCACCTGCCCGCCTAATAGGTTTTGGGCATAATTCCGTTACCTTATCATGATCATGTCGCTTTTTCGTTCCGCTGTGCCGCTCACGCTAGCCGTTGGGCTTCTAATTCAATTTCATAAGGAAGCAAGACCCCTCCTTGCAAAATAAAGCCTTAAAACCTGCCTATTATTGGTGTAAAATAAATTCAGGTTATCCGCTTTTAGTGAATAACGGAGTAAAAAAGCCATGACACTTGATGAGAAAATTCACCAATACATACAAAAACTTCCGCTTTCATTTCAGGAAGAATTGTTCGATTTTGTTCAGTATTTACTTATAAAGGCTGAACAACAAGAAAAGCAAGACTGGGCTTCTTTATCATTATCATCAGCAATGCGAGATATGGAAGATGAATCTGCTTTGTATAGCATTTCAGATATTCGGGTGAGTTTTGCATGAAAAAATCGGGACGAGTTGTTGTCTTTCGATTTCCTCAAACTGACCTTGAAGAAGGTAAATTACGTCCCGCCCTTTTATTGGGTTAGCAGTTGCGTCAGGCGAAATTCTCCTTGGCGCAATTGGTGAAATTTCAGGTGAACGCTTAAGCCGTGTCAGAAAAAATTTATCCAATTGGTTATCTGAAAAATAAAACGGGGTCTACCGATGAACAACAACAAAGCGCGCACTTAACGGGTGAGATTGCGGCCTTCGGCGGCGTGCGCCATTTTCAGGCATTTTTCTAGCTTCTATTTTTTTCTACACCCAAGCAGAATCCCAGCCCGCCCACCCGCAAGTAACGCAAACCGTTGGGCGGCAACTTCGCAGAATAAATAAGGAGAAAAATGGCAAACGTTCCTGTTGAAAATATCGCTATCTTTGTAGGGATTATCATTCTATTAGTTTTATTCTTGCTTTTTGTTTTTATTGTTGTGCTTTTCTTTCAACTCCGAAAACTTCAAAGCAACAAAAGTGACCCTTCAGAAATTGCGCCCCAAATCGCTGTGTTAGGCGAAAAACTATCTCACATTGAGCCAGTTACACAAGCAGTGAATTCCATGCAGTCTGAGATTCGGGGATTAACGGAGAGAATTGTTTCGGTAGAAAAAAATCAAGACATTGCCAATCGAGGTATCGGAAATTTTGCGACAAACGCTTTATCTTCAATGACAGAACTCAAAACGCTTACAACGAGTCTGTCCGAAGCAACTGGAGCAATGCGAAGCGAGTTATCGAATACCAAAAACGATCTAACAGAACTTCACGCTCACGTAAAATCAAAGCAAGAAGTTGAGCGACAAACAGCAGATTCGATTCGCAGGCTGGAAACCATCATTGCAGGCACGCAAACTAAAGGCTCGGCAGGCGAGAATGTTTTGGAAGTAGTTTTCTCCAGACTTCCAATTGAATGGCAAGTTCGAGATTTTAGAATTGGCGGAAAATCTGTTGAGTTTGCACTTCGATTACCAAACAATTTGATTATGCCAATTGATAGCAAATGGGCGGCTACAAATCTGCTTGAACAATTTATCAATTCCGACGATATTCAAGAACAACAAAGACTAAAGAAGGATATTGAAAATGCAGTTTTGGCAAAAGCAAAAGAAGTTAGAAAGTATCTTGACCCCAGCGTCACGGTAAATTTTGGCGTCGCCGTTGTGCCAGACGCAGTTTATGACTTATGTGCAGGCATCCAGTCAGAGACTTTTCAACACAACATTGTCCTTGTAAGTTACAGTATGTTTGTGCCTTATCTGCTTTTAGTTTTCCAAACTACATTGAAAAATAGCCAAAATGTAGATTTACAGAAATTAGACGCATATTTACAGACTGCCCAAGAAAGCATTACCAATTTACAGGATGAGCTAGATGGACGATTTTCAAAGGCTATCACGATGATGAATAATTCACGGGATGATATGCGGGCAGTTTTAGGTAAGTTGAGCGGTAGCCTTACAGGTTTACAAATTGGCGCAAGTTCTGCGCCTTCATTGTCAGAGCCAACAGAAAAAGCGATTGAACGCTAAAAACCGACTACCGATGAACACCGATGAACAGCAGTGTCAAGGGGCGCGGGGTTATGATAAGTCTGCCTACGTCAACAACGCACCAGTCAACTTCAGCGACTCGAGCAGTACAATCGCAAAATATGATGGAGCTTACCCTGAGCGTGTCAAAGTATCCGCGTCCAGAAATAATTTCTAATAGCGAAGATTAAGATAACAGCGTTTACAGGAGCAGATATGAAAATTCTAATTGCGGCAGACATGGAAGGCATAACCGGAGTTGTAGATTGGAGTCAGGTGATGCCCGGAAGCGCCGATTATCCCCGCTTTCGCAAGTTGATGACCGGCGACGTGAACGCCGCAGTGCGCGGCGCTTATAGTGGCGGGGCGAGTTCCGTCGTCGTGACCGATGGTCACGATAGCGGGAGAAATATACTCATCGAAGAATTAGATTCGCGCGCTACGCTCAATAGCGGCACACCCAGTCCGCTTTCCATGGTACAAGGCGTAGAGGGCGCGCAAGGCGTGATTTACATTGGCTATCATGCGCGGATGGGCGCGATCAATGGCACTCTCGATCACACTTGGTCTGATGAAAGAGTTTCCGGCTTATGGATCAACGACCGCGCATTTGGCGAAGCCGGTTTAAACGGCGCGGTCTGCGGTTGGTTTGATGCGCCAATTATCATGGCGAGCGGCGACCAAACGCTCTGCGCCGAGGTCAAAGATTTTTTCGGCGAGAAAATCGAAACGGCGCAGGTCAAAACGGCAACGGGAAGAATGTCCGCCGAATGCGCGCCGCCGGAGCAAACTAGTCAAATCATTGAAGAAGCCGCCAGGCGCGCCGTAATCAACTTACGGAGCGGCAAGGCGCCGAAGCCCTTCAAAGTTTCCGTCCCAATTAAATTAGACCTTGAATTTGTGCAATCCGAAATGGCGGATAAAGCCAGCTTAATGCCGGGCGCCAAACGCGCGCATGATCGCCACGTGGAATTTACCTCCGACAATATCGTGACTGTTTACCAAGCGTTTCGCACAATGGTCACGCTGGCGCGATGAAGCACAATGAAGATCAAATCCAAATCGGCGACTCGGTCAAAATTCGGCTGGACGAAAAATTTGGCGAGCAAGCCGGTTGGTACGAAGGAGTTGTAACTCGCATCGAACCATATTCCACGCATCGTAGTTTTTATTGGATAGAATTATCTTTGGCGGCGCAGGCGCTTCTAAAAATTAGGGAAATCTCGGTTTTCAACCCTAATAATTTACAAAAACTAAAGTGAGTTGCATTCAAGTCTTTTTTGCCGCCGATTTTCAAACCAAATTGCCGAATGCCGGCAAGGGCGCGTTTCAACTTTAGAAACTCTTATCATTATTTAGCAAGGCTTATCTTCACTATCTGCCTGTATAATTGACCCGATGCAAAATACTCCGCTCCTCATCCCGTGGCTTATCTCCTTCGCTTCAACTTTTGCAATGGGCGTTTACACGCTCCGCCGGCGCCGCAAACACGGCGCTTCAATTCCATTGGCGCTGATGTGCTTCTTTGCGAGCATCTGGGCAGGTAGCTATATTTTTGAACTTGGCGGCAGTACGCTGGCGGTAAAAATCTGGAGTCTCAGAATCGGCTACATTGGCGTGCTTGGCGTGCCGCTTTCTTGGGCGGCTTTCGCGTTCGCCTTTTCGGGCCGTACCAAATGGCTGACTCGCCGCAATATTCTGCTGGCGCTGATTTTTCCGATCGCCACGCTCATCGTCATCTTCTCCAGCAAACTCGAACCCTGGTTTTTCGCCAGCATGACCTTGAATCTCAATCCAACCACAGGTTTGATCACCCTTGATAATCCCAAAGGTTGGTGGTTTTGGTTTCACGCCGCATACGCCTACGCTTTTCTACTTTTAGGAACCTACTTGCTTCTACAGGAATATTGGACGAAAAAAGAAGTTTACCGTTCGCAAATCTTCACCAATATTCTGGCAATCCTCCTCCCCTGGATTTCAAACGGGATCATCGTCTCAGGCGTGCTCACTGGACTTCCCTTTGACTTTACGTCGCTCACCTTCTCGGTCACGATCCTAATTCTAGGCTGGAATTTTCTCCGCTACGGCTTTTTAGATTTACTGCCCGTAGCCCACCGCGCCATTGTGGAGAGCATCTCCGACGCCGTGATCGTCCTCGATACAGATTTACGCATCGTGGACTTAAACCCCGCCGCGCTGGAATTATTTCGATTAAATGGAAAGACTGTTATCGGCAAATCTTTTGAAAGCGTTTTTCAACCGAAAATACAAATTGATACGCAAGCCCTCCGCCGGCATGGCTACCATAAACAAATCACGCTTGAAACGACCGGAAAACGCGTCAAATGGCTGGACCTACACATCAGCTCGTTACGCGATCCATCCACGCAAGGCGGACAAATCATCACCCTGCGAGACGTGACCAGCCTAAAAGAAAATGAAGAAGCCCTTGCGATTGCGCGCGATGAAGCTATGCAAGCCAACAGTTTCAAAACGCAACTCCTCGCCAACGTCAGCCACGAACTCCGCACCCCGCTGGGAATCATCATGGGCTACACCGACCTGATCGCTCGCAAATCCTATGGCGAGATCAACGAAAAACAATTTGCCATCCTCAGCCGCATTCGCGGAAGCACGGAATATCTAGACGGTCTAGTTTCAGAGTTATTAGATCAAGCGCAACTCGACAGCGGAAAATTAAAACTTGCCGAAACGCCCTTTGAGCCGCGCGAAGTGTTTGGAAAAACCAGCAATCAACTAAGCGTGCTTGCGGAAGCGAAAAATATTGAATTTCAACTGCACATTTCAGACGATCTGCCAATTGCAATTGTCGGCGATAGCCAAAGGTTAAAACAAATCCTCGTGAACTTGATCAGCAACGCAATCAAATTCACGGAAAAAGGCGGCGTCGTCGCCAAAATTTCTAAAATCTCCGCCGCAGAATGGAGAATTCAAGTTGCCGATACCGGACCCGGTATGCCCGAAGAAGCATTACGCACGATCTTTGAAGCTTTCAAACAATTGCCCGAAGCCAATAAAGTCGCCAGAAAAGGCTACGGCTTGGGGCTATCCATCACCAAACAACTCGTTCACTTAATGAACGGCAATATTAGCGTTGAAAGCAAACTCGCCGTTGGAACTACATTTACCGTCATCCTACCTTTAATCACAGAAGTTGAGAAACCTCATGCGCAATAATCCCCCGCTCGCCGTCATTGTTGAAGACGATATTTTTTTAGCAGACATCTACTCGGATACCTTGAAAGGCGCCGGCTTCAACATCCAACTCTTTCACGATGGCGAAATCGCCATGCAGGAAGTCAAAAACCTAAACGCCGATCTGATCATCCTCGATCTCAACCTCCCCCACTATTCAGGCATTGAAATCTTTCGCGACCTGCGCGCCCACGCGGCAACTCTTGAAACCTGGGTATTAATCATCACCGCCAATCCAGCCCAAGCCGCCGAACTAACCAAAAGCGAAGTGGATACGCAAAATCTGCTGGTCCTATCCAAGCCGATCAGCGTAGATCAAATTGACCAACTAGCGCAAAGACTCGTCTTTCGAAAATAAATGACGCCGATTCTTTCGCTCTTAGAAAATGCCCGCGCCTCTCGCCTAAGGGAAATAGAGTCAAGTCACGAAAGCGCTTTCCGCCTCTTCAACGGATTCTACGAAGGCTATCCTGATCTCGCTGTGGATATTTATGGTCATACTTTCGTTCTGCAGGATTATGCCCATGAGCCAAACCCTGCTTTCATCCGTGAAGTCATAAACTGGCTACAAAGCTCTCTAGAGTGGCTACGCGCAGGAATACTCAAAACGCGCAACGGCGCAACCCCAACCCAAAAACGCGGACAATTAATCTTTGGCGATGCGCCCGACCAAAAAATAAAAGAACATGGCATTTGGTATGCAATTGACCTTGCCATGAATCGCGATACAAGTTTTTATCTGGATACCGGCGCTTTGCGTCAATGGCTCATTGAAAATATGCGCGGCAAAAGTTTACTAAACACCTTTGCCTACACCGGCAGTTTCGGAGTCGCCGCTCTGGCAGGCGGCGCCAGCCAAGTCATCCAAACCGATAAAAACCGTCAATTTCTAAATCTCGCCAAAGACTCTTATCAACTGAACAATTTTCCAATTCAGCCTCAAGATTTTATCGCGCAAGATTTCTTCCCAGCCGTATCCAGACTCAAAACTGGCAAACAACTCTTTGATTGCGTCATTCTCGACCCGCCTTTCTTCTCCTCCACCGCTAAAGGCAAAGTGGATATGGAACACGAAAGCGTGAGAATTATCAACAAAGTGCGCCCGCTGATTAACGACGGCGGAATTCTAATCGCCATCAACAACGCAGTCTTCCTCAGCGGAAAAGAATACATCCAAACGCTTGAAACTTTATGTCAAGATGGCTATTTACAAATCCGGGAATTGATTCCCGTGCCAGATAATTTTATCGGTACGAACAGAGTCGGCAAGCCAATCACCGACCCAAGCCCATTCAATCATTCCACGAAGATTGCCATTTTAGACATAAAGAGAAAATAATCATCTCCGCAGATCCGCCGCGCGCGCGTGAGCTTCCAAATCCTCCGCCCGCGCCAACGCCGCCGCAGACTCAGCCAATTCTTTGCCGGTAGATTCGTTCAGCCCAATCAAACTGATAATATGCACAAAGTCCCACACATTCAGCGGCGAAGCAAAACGCGCCGTGCCGCTGGTGGGCATCACATGGCTCGGACCCGCCACATAATCTCCCAGCGCTTCAAACGAATGCTCGCCCAGAAAAATACCGCCCGCCGAATTGATCTTCTCGCTCCATAGCAATGGTTCTCTAACAGATAAGCATAAATGTTCAGGCGCATATTGATTTGAAAGCTGTACCGCTTCGTCAATATCTTTAGTCAACACGATGCCGCCGCGATCTTTAAGCGCCTGCGCAATAATTTCCGCGCGAGGCAAAGTTTCCATTTGCTTACCTACTTCAATTTGAACCGCTTCGGCAAGGCGTTTTGAGGGCGTAAGCAAAATCGCCGAGGCTAGAACATCATGCTCGGCTTGCGCCAATAAATCGGCGGCAATCCACGCCGGGTTGGCAGTATCATCGGCAATCACGACTGTTTCAGTAGGTCCCGCCAGCCCGTCAATGCCGACAATGCCAAAAACTTGTTTCTTTGCCAAAGTCACAAATAAATTACCGGGTCCAAAAATTTTATCCACCGCCTTAATCGTTTCGGTACCGTATGCCAAGGCGCCAATCGCCTGCGCGCCGCCCAGCGCATACACTTCGTCCACGCCCACCAGCGCGGCGGCGGCTAGAATAATTTTTGGGATTTCACCCGTGCCCTTTTGCGGCGGCGTGACCAAAACGATCTCTTTCACGCCCGCCACCTTCGCAGGCACAGCGGACATCAACACTGTAGATGGCAATGGCGCAGTGCCGCCGGGGATGTACAAGCCCACGCGCTCAATCGGGCGAATCAACTGTCCCAACATGCCGCCCAATTCTTGGGTGATCCAAGTGGTGAGCGGTTGTTTTTTATAAAAGGCTTCGATTCTTTTTGCAGAGAGTTCTAAGGCAGTACGTTCCGCTTTTGAAATTGAATCCAATGCGTTTTGCAAAGCTCTGCTTGAGATGCGGAAACTGCTCGGGGATTTGCCGTCCAGTTTCTCGGTCCAAGAATGAAGCGCTTGATCCCCGTTATGTTGAACGTCGCGCAGAATCCGCCGCACCGCTTCCTCCGGGCTGATTCTTTCTCCAAATATTTTCTCCACCCGATCCAAAACAGAAGCGGGGATGGATTCCTCGCCCAATAAGGCGCGGCGCAAAATGGTCTGTTGGGCTGTAGCTGAATCTAAAATTGAAATCATGTTCACCTCGTGAAAATAAAAACTCCCGCGCTGGCGGGAGTTTAGAAATTGATGTGTTAGAACAACACAGCCCTAAGCCGCCCGACCTGTGGAAGTTAACGTATGATGTTGGCTGGTTGAGTATGCGTTCATATTGTTTGGATTGTATAAAAAAGCGCGAAGCCTGTCAAGAGATTTGTCATAAAAAGATATGCTGATTGTCACTTGTCCATAAGATTCGCGCCATGATATTTATAGGGAAGCTCTGACTCTTTCTCAGGATACGCACACATGTATAAAGTAATTCTTGTACCGCTAGACGGCTCCGCCTTGGCAGAGGCAATTCTGCCGCACATCGAAGCTTTGGCAAAATCCGAAAACGCGCAGGTGGTTCTATTGCGCGTGCCGGTGACTCCTGCGAACGAGTTTGTCTCGCGCGATCCAACCGTCATCTCTAAAGTTCTAAAAGACACCTGCCAGCAAGCCAAAGATTACATTGATTCAAAAGTTGCCGAACTCGCGCAAAGCGCGGCGAACGTGACTGGCGTAGTTCAAGAAGGCTCCGTTCCCGATACGATTGCCGAAACTGCCAAAGCGCTTCACGCGGATTTAATCGCCATGTCCACGCATGGGCGTTCGGGTCTGCAAAGAATTTTGATGGGGAGCGTTGCCGAGCAAGTGGTGAGTATCTCGCCCGTGCCGGTGATGTTATTCCGCCCGCAGATGGCTTAAAAAAACAGTCCCGAAGTCATAAAGACTTCGGGACTCTATCATCATCTACGCCCCATACGGCACCCAGATATTTTTCACCTGCGTGGCATGTCTCAAAATTTCATTCATTTCAGGCAACTCGCCGCTTGCGGATAAAACCCAAGTCTGCTTCATATTTCCAGTGGACAGCGTTTGAACAGCTTTGCTACCTTCTTTTGAGCCTGCATACCAAACCACATCCACATCTTCATGCTCAGATAATGTCTTTGCTAATTCATCGCGATTACCTGTAATAATATTTATCACGCCATCTGGAACATCGGATGTTTCTAGCACTTGATAAAAATCTGTGGCGCTCAATGGTGAAATTGGAGATGGCACAACAACCAAAGCGTTGCCCATTGCTAAAGCAGTTCCAGCCAATTGACATAATGCCAGCAAAGGTTTGTCGTCAGGCAAAAGAATCGCCATCACGCCAATCGCTTCGGGGACAGCAAGAGTGACGTTGCGAATCGGCGTGTTGTGAATCGCGCCGTCATATTTATCTGCCCAAGCGGCGGCGGTGAATAAAGCCTCAATAGATTGTTCCACTTCTTGATTCGCGGAGTCAGCGTCAGCGCCTGTTTGTTGAACGATTCGTTTTGCAAATTCATCAGCACGAACGGCGAGGTTTTCAGCGAGATAATATAAAATCTGCGCCTTGTTGTGACCAGTCGTCTTAAACCATTTTTCTGCAACACCACGCGCGGCTTCTACGGCATTGCGAATATCTTTGCGATTGCCAGCGCCTACTTCAGCAATCAAATTTCCATTCACATCTTTAACTTCAAGTGAATATCCGCTATCGGGTCTGGCTTGTTTGCCGTTGATGAAGAGTTTGGCGGTACGGTCTATGGAAGGCAGAATGTTGAATGTAGAATGCAGAATATTGGCTTGCTTTTTCTTTTTTGATTTTTCATTCTGACTTCTGACTTCTGAATTCTGAATTTTCTTCACGTACTCAAACAATCCTTCCTTCCCACCTTCTCTCCCAAATCCCGATTCACGATAGCCGCCAAAGCCCGAAGCGCCATCAAATAGATTCGTTGAATTAATCCAAATCGTGCCTGCTTTGATTTGCGTGGCAATATCCAAAGCCAAATTTATATCTTCGCTCCAAATAGAGGCGGCGAGACCGAAGCGCGTATTATTGGCTAGCTTAACGGCTTCATCAGGAGTCCTGAACGTCATTGCGGCTAACACGGGACCAAAAATTTCAACTTGCGCAATTGTGGAGGCAGGCGCTACGTTTGTAAATAATGTCGGCGGATAAAAATATCCATCCGTTGGGCAAGACCAACTCGGTTGCCACATCTCTGCCCCTTCATCTTGACCTTGCCGGACTAACATTTCAATTCTCTTTAATTGCACGGGCGCAATGATTGCGCCAATATCAACGGCTTTATCTAATGGGTCGCCGACTCGCAATTTCTCCATGCGGGCTTTTAATTTCTTATACATTTTTTCAGCCACGCCTTCTTGTACTAACAAACGCGAACCCGCACAACACACCTGACCTTGATTAAACCAAATCGCATCCACCACGCCTTCAACCGCGGAATCAATATCGGCATCGTCGAAGACGATGAACGGCGACTTACCTCCAAGCTCAAGAGAAATCTTTTTAGCAGTACCAGCCGTCGCCTTGCGAATGATGCGCCCTACATTTGTTGAGCCCGTAAAGGCAATCTTATCCACATCAGCATTGACCAAAGCCGCGCCAGTTCTTCCATCGCCTGTAATAATATTTACAACGCCAGCGGGCAAAATCTTTTGACAAATTTCCGCAAACAACAACGCCGTCAGCGACGTAAATTCAGCGGGCTTCAACACAACCGTGTTACCCATTGCCAGCGCAGGCGCGATTTTCCACGAAAGCATGAGCAACGGAAAATTCCACGGGATGATTTGCCCGACCACGCCAACGGATTCGTATCCCTGCATTTCGCTGGACATGAGTTGCGCCCAACCCGCATGATGATAAAAATGCCGTGCCACAAGCGGAATATCAATATCGCGCGTTTCACGAATCGGTTTGCCGTTATCCATTGTTTCGAGGACGGAGAATAAACGCGAATGTTTTTGGATTTGACGGGCAATCGCATACAAATAACGCGCTCGTGCGTGACCTGATAACTGACTCCATTTACTATAAGCCTTTTTCGCCGCTCGAACAGCCTCATGCACGTCATCGTCACTGGCTTGGGCAATATCCGCTAATTTATTTTTGTTGGCAGGATTTATCGAATCAAAATATTCTTTCGGAGATGGCTCACGCCATTCGTTGTTGATGAATAATCCGAATTTATGATCATGTTCTTTCAACCATTCTTCGGCTGGCTTGGACGCTTCAGGAGCGAGTCCGTATGTGAGGGTGTTGAGAATTTCGGGGATTGTCATGACGATTCCTTTACAACGACGGCTATGCGGCAATTTCAAAGTTTTAATAACTACAACATTAGACTTTATCGGTAATTAGCCAAAGTTATTTTATTGGACGCAGATGAACGCAGATTGACGCTTATCAAAGAAAAAATCCGCGCTTTCAGCGTCAATCCGCGTCCAGAAATAATTTCCGACAATGTCTATTATATAGCATTCAACAAATCAAAAAAAGAAGTGATATACTTTTTTCATATAGTAAAAGTTTAAAAAAGGACAAGGGAATATGAAAATCAATAAATTACTCGTTAAGGGCTTTCGATCTTTACAAGACTGCACCATAATGTTTGAGAGTGACCTAACTGTAATTGTAGGGGAAAACGACGGCGGAAAGACTTCACTTATAGATTGCCTTAAAATCATAACTCAAAACCAACCAGTGGAGATAGATGATTTTAATTACAATTCTCAAACAATAGAACTCCAAGTTGAAATTGAAGACTTCATTTTCAAAAAAGTGTACAAAAAAGACAGCGCCACAATAGACAGCTTGCCAATGGAAGCCAAGCCAACACGAAATTTCCTTGAAAGACTAAAAACAGAACTCGAGTCTAATGAGTTTAACTTAACAAACCAAAGGAATCAAGAAAAAATTGTCAGGTTCGGACAGGAGTTCGGACAGGGTAGTGCACCAAAGCAGTAAAGGTAGTCAAGGTCTGCTGGATGATGATTTCGAGTTGGTCGTTAGATAAGGTCAACTTCTGACGCAATAAAATAAAC
>WBZO01000214.1_pt1 | contig 147277 bp, 129 predicted proteins | sample 5204261 | NCBI WGS metagenome assembly WBZO01 (sample SAMN12412400, study PRJNA552823) | activated sludge metagenome | isolation source: activated sludge from anammox sidestream of wastewater treatment plant... | place: USA: North Carolina | collected 2017-09 | reverse complement strand
CGGAGATCACGCACGTAGCATAGCGCACGGCGCTCGAAGGGCAGGTGAGGCAGGTCGGGAAGGGCTGGAAGGTCGGGAGGGTCGGGAAGGTCGGGAGGGTCGGGAAGGACGGGAGGGTCGGGAAGGACGGGAAGGTCGGGAAGGTCAGGAGGGACAGGGAGGGCGGACGAGTACGTAGGGTCGGGTCTTCAGACCCGACCGGAACGATCGGACGTCGGAAGGGGGCAAAGAGGGCAGGTGGGGCGGGTGGGGCAGGTAAGGCAGGTCGGGAAGGACTGGAGGGTCGGGAGGGTCGGGAAGGGCTGGAAGGACGGGAAGGTCAGGAGGGACAGGGAGGGCGGACGAGTACGTAGGGTCGGGTCTTCAGACCCGACCGGAACGATCGGACGTCGGAAGGGGGACAAGTAGGGCAGGTGGGGCAGGTGGGGCAGGTGGGGCAGGTAAGGCAGGTCGGGAAGGGCTGGAAGGTCGGGAAGGACTGGAAGGTCGGGAAGGACTGGAGGGTCGGGAAGGACTGGAGGGACGTGTGTGGAGGCCGGCTTCAGCCGGGCTCACGGGGAGTGTCGGTTGCCTCGTCGTGAATCTTCACCCGCAGCGCATCGAAGAAGACGACCGGATACTTCGGCTCGAGCGCCGCTGTTCCCGAAGGAGGGCGTCGGCCGGGTCTGAAGACCCGGCCCTACGTACGGGTTCCCTCCCGTCCTTCCAGCCTTTCCCGCCCGTCGGCCGTCCCCACCAGCCCTACCTGCCCCACCAGGCTTTCCCGCCCCTCCCGTCCCTCCTGTCCTTCCCGCCCTTCCCGCCCTTCCAGCCTTTCCCGCCCCACCCGCCCTAAGTCTTTAGAACCGCACGCCGAAGCTCATTCGGAACGTGCGCGGCGTCGTGTACGCGAACCGGTTCAGCGCCTTGCCGAAGTTCGGTCCGTAGTTCCAGTTCACCCCCTGAACGGGCGTCGTGGTAAACGGGTCGAACGGCGCGTACAGCGCCGGGTGCGACACGCTGGTGCGCACGGTCTGATCGATCCGCGTCTGCGTGACGCCTCCGCCGTGCGTGCTCCCGCTGCCGAAAACGGTCCCGCCGCAGCCGCACAGCTGCGACTGGTCGAACAGGTTGATGACGTCGGCGTGCGCGAACAGCTCGAGCGACTTGCGGCCGGCCGGAATCCGGAACGCGTAGTTCACGCCGAGGTCGGTGCGCTTCTGCCCCACGGTACGGAACGCGTCGCCCTGCCGTCCGCTCGTGCAGCCGAAGCCGGCCTGGGTCACCGCGGCAGGCACGTTGTCGCAGTCGACGGTGTAGAAGTAGCTCGTCTCCGTTCCATCGGGCGGCGTGAGATATCCCGGGTTCACGACGTACGGGATCGGGTTGACGCCGTTCGCGTTCGCGGCGTTGATGTTGTTCGGGCCGAACGGCACGCCGCTCTCCAGCGTCTGCAGCAGACTGACCGTCAACCCCTCGATGCGCGGCACGCCGGCGTTCAGCCAGAGCCGTGCGCGATGCCGCTGGTCCACCTGCAGGTCGCCCTCGGGAAACGCCCACGACGCCTCGGCGTACTCCGGGTAACTGAGCACGCCGCTCGGCACCGGCCCGCTGACCACGTTCTCGCCGTTGACGTTGCCCCAGGTGCGCGACAGCGTGTAGGTCGCGCCGATGTCGCTCCTCGCGCCGAACCTGTACGTCCCCTGCGTCGTCAGCCCCTTGTAGCGCCGCTTCAGGAGGTTCGTGTTCTCGATGAGCGCGAGGTCGAACGTCTGGCCGAGCTCGTTGGTGACCTGGCCGGTCGTGGTGTCGGTGCGTTCGGCGTAGAAGTCGCGGTACTTCCGATAGACGAAGTCGGCCCGGAGCGCCGCGCGGCTGCCGAACTGCCGGTTGACGCCGGCGGCGTACTCGAGGACGTTCGGCGACTTCAGGTTCCCCCGGATCTGCGGGCTGACGCCGGGCACCTCGGGCTGGCTGACGTACGGCAGCGTGTCGGCACCGTTGGCGAAGTACCAGTCGAAGATCTGCCGAATGGCCTGCGGCGTCTGCACCAGGTTGGCCGCGTTCGGATCCGCGTTGATGTCGGGCCCGCGGTAGGCGAAGCGGAACGTCTGCGGGTTGCCTGCGCCCGACGTCAAGTCGGCCACCGCGTTGTTCAGCGCGGCCACGTACTGCGCGAAGCTCGCGGTGAGCGACCACTGCTGGTTGCCGAAGGGATCGACGATCACGCCGAGACGCGGGCTGAACGCGCTGTCGTTGGCGACGAGCGACCCCTGCTGATCGCGCCCGTGGTTGCGATCCCAACGGAGACCGAGGTTCGCCGTCAGCCGGCCGTTGACGCGCCAGCTGTCGTTGACGAACCCGGAATGCGTGCGGAAGTTCGCCCCCTGGCTCACCAGCGGAATCGGGTTCCACTGGATGAACGTCGACCCGTCGCCGAGCGACACCGGATAGATCTCGGCGCTCGCGCCGGTCCCCCGGATGATCGTCCCCGTGTTGTAGATGCGGTAGTCGCTGCCCGACTGGTGGTTGTTCGAGAAGGTCTTGTCGTTGAAGCTGTCGACGCCGAACGTCACGTTGTGCGAGCCGGCATTGCTCGTGGAGAGGAAGTAGGTCGCCTTCACGAACAGGTCCATGTTGTCGCGCGTGGTCGGATCGCAGATGCCGCAGAAGGTGGCCGACCAGAAGCGGTAGCCCTGCGAGTTGTCGATCATCAGCGTCCCGTCGACGAGGTCGGTCGACCGCGCGCCTTCGCCGTCGAAGGTGAAATGGCGCTGCGAGAAGAGCGCTTCGACGAACAGGTTGCCGCTCAGCACGCCGTTGTAGTCGACCACCGACAGATCCTGCGGCGTCTTGCGCGTGTAGAGGCTGTTCAGATCGATGGAGGCCGACGTGTTGAACGTGTTGTTCTCCTGCTCGTCGATCACCTTCGAGTAGGTCCCCTGCACGCGATGGTTCGACGTGATCGACCAGGTGCCTTTGCCTTCGTAGCGCTGCGTCGGGCGCTTGAAGGTGTAGGGGATGTTCGTCGCCACGAGCGTGCGTCCCTCCGACTGCGTCTGCAGCCGGCCCGCGGTGAAGAACCACAGGCGGTCGCGCAAAACCGGACCGCCCAGCGTGTACTCGTGTGACGGCACGACCGTGTCCACCCGCAGCTCGCGATGGTTCGGGTCGTTGGCGATGGCCGTCTCCTCGAACGGCGTCAGCCCGCGCCATCCGTCGTTGAACAGCGACTCGCGGAACGACCCCGAGAACGCGTTGCCGCCCGACTTCGTCACCACGTTCACCACGCCGCCGCTGAAGCGGCCGTACTCGGCCGAGATGCCCGCCGTGGCGACCGTCGTCTCCTGGATCGCGTCCTCGATGTACAGATCGTTGGCCTGGCCGCGGAGGTTCTCGTTGATGGTGACGCCGTTCACCAGGTACAGGCTCTCGTAGGTCGGCGCGCCGGCGATGGAGTAGGCGCCGTTCGGTCCGGTCGGATGCACGGCCGGCGCGAGGAGGAGGTACGCGTTGATGTCGCGATTGGTCGGCAGGCTCGCAATCAGGTCCTGCTTGAAGTTGGTCGCGACCTGCGCGGTCTGCGTCAGCACGTCGGCGCGCTGCCCGACGACGGTGACCTCTTCGCTGATGGCGGCCGGCCCCATCTCGATCTCGATCGGAAGGTCCTGGGTCGGGGCGAGTCCGACGCTCCGCGTCACCCGCTCGAAGCCGCTCAGCTCGAATGTAACCGTGTAGGTGCCCGCGGGCAGCAGCGTCAGGACGTAGTCGCCGTTCCCGGCGGTCACGGCGGAGCGGGCGCCCTGCAGGTTCGGCGAGGTCGCGGTCACCGTTACCCCCGGCAGCGCCAGCCCCTGCGTGTCGTTGACGTGCCCCCGGATCGTCCCTGTCGTGCTCTGTCCGCGCGCGCTGCCGCCGCCGCACAAGTACAACGTCGCGAGCAGCACGAACATCCCCTTCATCAGTCGCATGTCGACATCCTCCCTGGGAAAAAGTCGTGCATCCCAGCGAGTATGAAAGGTCGATTCCGTTGCTCGTCACAGCGCCGACCGCTCGTCCCTGCAACTCGTCACGCATCCAAAAAGACGGTTGTGACGAGCGTCCTGTTTTCGCGGACGAACGGTGTGGAACGCGATGGCGACTCCGTGCCGGCGCGTCAGACGGCGATGTTGACGCCGGTCCCGGTCGCGGCGACGACCTCTGGCCAGGCGGCATCCGCGCTGCGCACGAAGCAGTCCACCACCTGCGGATCGAACTGCGTGTGCTTCGACGCGACGAGACGGCGCAGCGCTTCGTCGACGGGAAGCCCCTTGCGGTACGGCCGGTCGGAGGTCATGGCATCGAAGGCATCGATCACCGACACGATGCGGGCCGGAAGCGGCACCTCCTCGCGCGCAAGCCCCGCCGGGTAGCCGGTGCCGTCCCAGCTCTCGTGGTGGTGCAGGACGAACAGGCTCGCTCGCTCGAAGTCCGGCAGGCGCCGGAGGATTGCCCATCCGTACTCCGGGTGCCTGTCCATCAGCCGCCGCTCCTCCTCGTCGAGCCGTCCAGGCTTGTGGAGAATCGCGTCGGGGATGCCGATCTTGCCGATGTCGTGGAGCAGCGCGGCGATCTCGACGTCACGGAGACAGCTCTCCCCGACGCCGAGACTGCGGGCGACGCGGACGCCCCACTCGGCAAGGCGCGTGCTGTGGCAGCCGGTGTTCAGATCCTTCAAATCCAGGAGCTGGTTGAAGGCGCAGATGACCGCCGCGCGCGTCCGGGCAATCTCCGCGTCGAGCTCCTTGACGCGAAGCGAGAGGTGTTGAATCGAACCGCTGCGATCGATTGCGCTCATTCGCCTGCCAGACGCGCGTCGTCAGCGCATGCCGAGGGCGCGACGCCAGGCCGCCACGGCCTGGTAGACGTCGAGACGTCCTCGCCCGAGATCGCGTGTCAGCGGCACCGCGTGGCCGATCGCCGCCTTGGCATCCGCGTTGTCCGCCGTCGCGTTCACGTCGAGCAGCAGCGCGGCGGTGCCGGCCACGAACGGCGTGCTGAACGACGTGCCCCAGACCGCCGCGTATGTCGACCATGGATAGGTCGTCACCACCCCCTCGCCGGGAGCCGCGACGAAGACCAGCGGCGTCCCGAAGTTCGAGAACTCGGAGCGCGTGTCGTTATTGGCCGTCGACGCGATCCCCATCACGGGATCGGAGTAGCCGGCCGGGTACACCATCGTCTTCGTGCCGTCGTTGCCCGCGGCGGCCACGGCAATCACGTGGTTCAGCGACGCCCACGCCATGGCGGTGCGCAGCGCCAGCGACGGCCGATCGAAGCTGAAGCTCATGTTCAGGACCTTCGCGTTGGCGTTCACGGCGCGATAGATGGCGCGGATGACATCGGAGGCATAGCCGCGGCCGTTCGCATTGAATGCTTTCAACGGCAGGATCGTCGCCCGCGGCGCCACGAGATGGACGATGCCGGCGACCATCGTGCCGTGTCCGTATGCGGCATACTGCGGACCGTCGATCACCGCCGCCGTCGACTGATCGATCACGGCAGCCGTCGACTGGCTCACCCACGCCGAGCCTGCGCCGTCGATGACCGCGGCGGTCGACTGCTTGATGTCCCCTTTCTCGTCGGCCGAGTCACGGTTCCGCGTGAAGTCGTACCCGGGCAGCAGGACCGGCATCAGCGCGGGATGCGTCGGGTCGACGCCGGTGTCGATGATGGCCACGATGCCGTAGCCGCCAACCTTGAACGTCGACTGCGCCCTGGCCAGCTGGACGATGTCGACGGCGGGCTGCCTGACGTACCCGCGCCGCACCGTCGTGCCGAAGTAGTCGACCGGCGTGGCGTCCATCAGCGCGGGCGGCGGCGCGGTCGTCGCCGTGTTGCCGCCGAGAATCTGTCCTTCGGCGTCGATTTCGACGTCGAGCACCGCCGTCTGCAGCTTGAGCGTGCCGATGAGGGCGTTCACGAGCGGTCCGGTGCCGGGCAGCGTGATGAGGAACTCCTGTCCGGCCGGATCCTCGAGGCCGTACTGCACCGTGCAGCGCAGCAGCGCGCAGATGCGCTGAAGCGCCGGCAGGCCGCCGTTCACCCGGACGATGACGCGGGTCGGTGCCGCGGTGGCAGCCGTCGCTGGCAGCAGCGCGAGAAGAAGGAACGCGATGACGACGTGAATACAGCGCTTCATCATGACCTCAGTCGGGGTGTGCCCAGCCAGACCACTGCACCCTCCTGCCGCAGGCCGAGCGCGACGGAGAGATCCTGTGACGGTCCTTCGAATTCAACGGAGAACTCGCCGCACGCGTTCGTCCGCGCCTTGCCGAGCACGAGCAGGTCGCGCAGCAGCACGACCGGCACGTCGTGCACCCCGCGGCGCGGCTCGTTCGCATCGACCACCTGTCCGATGACCAGCGTGCGGTCCGACGCGCGCAATGCTTCGATGTGCAGGTCGACGAGGAAGTCGCCGGTGGCGTAGAGCACCTTTCGTCCCTGCACGCTCCCGGCGGCCCGCACGCCTGCGGCAGCCGGCATCAACTGGCTGTCGAAGAGCACCTTCACGGCGTCGACGGCCCTGGCGACGACGCCCGGCTTCCGCTGCGACGTGAACAGCGCCCGGGCGAGGCTCACGGCTTCGTCCGGCGGTGCGCTCGCGGACGTACCAGCCGCCGTCTCGCGCAGCATCGTCCAGTCCCTGTATGCGTTGGTGCACTCGCGGCAGCCGCTCGCGAGATGGCTATCGATTTCACGTCGGCAGTCGATCGGCGAGATGTCTCTCACGTAGTCCACCCACTGCTCCGGCGCGAAGTGGTCCGGGTCGGGCATCGCCTCTCCAGATTTCGTTTCTGTCATTCCGATGTCGTTTCCGTCAGTGTCATAAGGGACGGTACGAGGCGGAAAAATATAGGAGGGCGAATCTTTTTTATCGCGCGGCGTCGTCGGCGCCGATCAGGACGAAGGGGGCCCAGTAGTACGGGTGGGGACGTTCGGTCCTGACGCGTGCCATCGCGTGCTGAAGCGCGGCAGCCCTGGGTATTCCTGCGTTCAGCGCCTGATAGAAGTGACCCATCAGGTCGGCGGTGCTGCGATCGTGCACATCCCAGAGCGACAGCATCGTCGAGCGGGCGCCGGCGGCGAGGAGACCGCGAACCAGCCCGCGCAGTTCGTCGCCGGCGGCGACTACGTTCAGGCCGGTACCGCAGCCGCTGAGGGTGACGAGATCGACCGGGAGCTGCAGATCGTAGAGATCCTGCACGGTGAGATAGGAATCGCCCAGCCGTACGCCGGAGAAGAGCGGGTTGTCCTCGCGGAAGTACCCGTGAGTCGCGATGTGCACGATGCGTCCCGCCGGGCCGAGGTCGCGCAGGCTGTCGACACCCGCATCGGAACCGATCCGCAGGTCCGAGGGCTGCAGCAGACGCGCGATCGTCTCCACCTCGTCGCGGATGAACGGCGCCCGCTCGTCGGGCACCCCGAGCACCAGGGAGCTGGATCCGCCTCGCGTGGCGCGGCGGCAGCACATCGCGTAGATGCTCGCGCTCGGCGCATACGACACGGTGTGCGTGTCGACGAGGTACGCCTGTCCGTCGAACAGCGCGTGCACCGGCACGTAGTGCAGCAGGTCGTGCGGAACGACGACGAGGTGACCATGCGGAGGAAGCGCAAGCGGCGCCAGGAGCTCCGTGTGCAGCGCGTGGAGGTGCGCCTGTGTCGCGTCGAGCAGCGCCGCGCCGGCGTGCGCCACGTACTCCGGTCCAAACTGGAACTTCGAGAGCTGGAACTGCAGCATCCGCAGCAGCTCGCGCACGCGCGAGACGGTCGTCACCGGCACGACCGTGAGGTCGTCGCGTGTGAGCACGACGGCGATGACCCGTTCGCCGGTGCGGAAGTACTCGACGAGGGTCGTCGACGAGCCCATCGCGGCGCGGATCTCGTCAGGCGTCGACGCGGCGGTGTCGGCGAGACCGACCACCTCGCGCGTGTTCCGCGGCATGTCGCGCAGGACCCGGATGAACGAACGCTCCCGATCGCGGAGCTGCGACTGCAGCTGCTCCAGACGGTCGGTCGACCGCTCGTCGCGAGTGAGCTGCTCGAGCTCGACGCGATGGTAGTACCAGTTCAGCTCTTCGCGCAGCGATCGGATCTGGCGGACGAGGTCGCTCTGACCGGCATCGTCCGCGCCCGGGGTCGCCGCGGCGCGGCCCGCGAACAGATCTCTCAGCCCGCGAGACTTCGCCTGCTCGATGTACCCGAACACCTCCTCGACCGGCGCAGGCCTCCCGTCGTCGCGGGTCATGCAGAGGTGGACGAGGCGTTCGTAGACGGCGAGCTTCGTCTTCATGAAGGCGATCTTGAGATCGTCGCCCCAGAGGACGCTGCGGATTGTCTCGAGGCGCTCGCGTGCCGCGCGGTAGGCGTCGTAGGCGCGCGACGTGTCGCCGAGCGCTTCGTGAATCTCGCCGTGGAGGAAGTGGGCCTGGTACTCGAGGACGCCTGCCTCGAAGTCCTCGGTGCCTGCAATGGCGCCCCTGCAGTGCTCCAGGGCGCCGGCGGTGTCGCCTGTGTTCATGGCGAGGCGCGCCATCAGGAGCTCGCACAGGAGCGCCTTGCGCCGGAGTCCGGCGGCGGTGAAGAACGCCAGCGCCGCGGCACACAGCCTGCGTGCCTCGAAGAACCGGCCGGCGTTGCACAGGACGAGCGCGCGATAGAGATCGATCACCGACGGCCAGACGACGTTCTGTTCGCGTTCGAACCTGTTGCGCACCTCGGTGAACAGCTCGAGCGCGCGGAACAGCTCCCCCTGCTGGCCGAGCGCGATGGCGAGGTTGGTGAGGCTCCGCGCCGCTTCGAACCCGTTGCCAAGCTGCTCGAAGCCAGCCTGGGCTTGCTGCGCCATCTCCGCCGCTTCCGCGCTGAGATTCAGATCGAGATAGATCTCCGATTGATCCAGATTGCAGAGCGCCGCGTGGTAGCGATCGCCGACCGCGGTACACGCGGCCCGCGCGGCGCGCAGCAGCTCGAGCGCGCGGCTGTAGTCGCCGCGGAAGTAGTACAGGTAGGCGATGTTGTAGTCGGCCTGTGCGACCAGCACCGGCATGCCCGCGCCGGCGCAGTGCTCGCGCGCACGCTGGTAGGTCGCCAGCGCGCGCTCGAAGTCGTTGAGCACGATCAGGCAGACCGCCTGGTTGTGCAGCGCGACGCCGATCGCCTCGGTGTCCTGGTGGGGCAGCAGGCGCGTGTACGCGCGTTCGTAGGCGTCGAGCGCTTCGGTCAGCCGATCCTGGCGATGGAAGATGTTGGCGACGTTGATGTCGAGTCGTGCCAGGCGCCGATCGTCTCCGGCCCGCTCGAAGATGGCGCGTGCCCGATCGGCCGCCGCCAGCGCCCGCGCGTACTCGCCGAGGAGGATCAGCGGCTGGATCGACGAGCTGAGCGTCCGTCCGACCTCGACCTCCTCACCGGCATCGTCGAACAGCGCGATAGCGCGCTCGAACAGATCGACGGCGGCTTTCAGCTCGTTTCGGTGCCATCGTGTGTTCGCGCTCGCGCGGAGCGCGTGCGCCATCGCCACGTCCGAGCCCAGCTGCCGTGCGACGAGCACGGCGGCGTCGGCGAGCGCCGAGGCACGACGGACGTCGACCCTGATGTGCTCGCGCACCGCATCGGCGAGAGAGGTGACGGCGGCGATGTCGATGAGATCGGCGCGGCTGGCGAGAAAGTCGAGGCGGGCCGTGTCGGTGTCGAGCGCCGCGAGCGCGGCGAGGTCGTCGGCGCTCACCGACGGCGCGACCGCGGGCATCACCGGAAGCCGCGATGTCGCAGTTCGGCACGCAGACAGGCGAGGCAGCGGCCGCGAATGAACCCTATCGAGCCGCACGACACGTTCAGCTCGCGGGCCACCTCGCGGTACGGGCGGGCCGGGGTCTCGAAGAAGAGGCGCTGAATCAGCTGCCGGCAGCGTGGCGACAGCGCGTCGACTGCCGTCCTGAGGGTCTGCTGACGCTCGGCGTCGAGCAGCACCTCCTCGATTGCCGGCTCGTCGCCGGCGATCCGTTCGAGCGGATCGAGGTCGCCCGCCTGCGTCCTCTGGCCGAGCGCGATCTGCTTGAGGCGTGCGCAGCGGTGCGCAGCGACCTGGGCGATCCATCGCGGCAGCGCGCGCGGCTCTCGAAGGCGCGGCAGGCTCGCAATCAGCTCGACGCACACGTCCTGGAAGATGTCGTTCGCCTCCTGCGGCGAGAAGCCGTAGCGGAGCGGAATCGAGTAGATCAGGTTCTTGTAGCGGGCGAGCAGCGCCTCCCACGCCGCATCGTCGCCCTCGATGCAGCCGCGTACGAGGCGCGCGTCGATCGGATCGACGGCAGGGTCGGGCTCGGCAACGGCAGGCGTCGAGCCAGGTGAGGAGAGGAGCGCAGTCGACACGTCCATGCTGTGCCCGTTCTCGGTGGCAACCGGCAGGCCAGTCGAAGGGCGATCGGATCTGCAGATCTCCGCAACGAATTTCGTGCGCCGGCATGCGAAGGTGCCGGGTGAATGGGCGCGCAGCGGTCAGGAACGGAACACGTGAACGACGAAAGCGTCATTGTGCTTTTCAGTCGTGTGTAGCCGCGGACCTTCGGGTCCGCACGGAGCCGATCTGCGGGTTCGATCGGGCCCGGCTGAAGCCGGGCACTACACGGTTCGACGCCACACCTTCGGCGTCAGGCGCCGAGGGCGGCGACGAGATCGGTCGTGAACTGATCGAGATGTGTGATGACGACGTCGGCGTCGGCAGCGAGCTCCGAGGCAGGATAGGTGTGGGTGAGGCCGACGGTCTTCAGCCCCGCCGCGCGCGCCGAGACGAGCCCCCACTTCGAATCCTCGATTGCCACGCACTCGTGCGGCTGCAGCCGGTCGACGTCGGCGCCGAGCATCGCGACCGCCCGCAGGTACGGCGCCGGATCCGGCTTGCTCTCCGGCGTGTCCTCGGCCGAGACGACGATCGGCACCAGCGGGCCGAGCCCCTCGTGTTCGAGCACGCGCAGGATCTCCGCCTTCAGCGCCCCGGAGGCGATGGCAACCGGCCATCGTGCGGCCATCCGCGCGATCGCGTCGCGCGCGCCGGGAAAGAGCACCGAGCCGTCCTTCTCGAGCGCTTCGAGGCGCACCGCCTTGCGGCGTACGAGCTCCTCGATGTCGCTGTCGCTCAGCGGCGCTCCAGTGTCCGCCGCGATCGCCTTGAACGCTCCGACGTCGTCGTACCCGAGGTACCTGTCGTAGTAGGCGGCTTCGGTCAGGACGATCCCGCGATCGGCGAGGACGTCGCGGTACGCACGGAAGTGGAGCGGCTCGCTGTTGGCGATCACCCCGTCGAAGTCGAAGACGACGGCGCGGATCATCGTGCGGGAGCGGCGGCTTCGGCCGGCTTCTTCATGCGTTCGCCGGCGTGAATCGGCACCTTGAGCCGGTTCTCCGGCGGCGGATACGGACATTCGTACGACGGGTTGTAGTAGCAGTACGGGTGATACGCGAGATTGAAGTCGAGCGCGTAGATCTCGCTGGCGGTGCGCGTCAGGTCGATGTACCGGCCGGCGGCGTAGGTCTCGGTGCCGCTCGTCATGTCGCTGAACATCAGCGTCAGGTGGTTCATGTCCGGCGCGCCCACTTCGTTGAACGCGACGAGCGACATCTGTTCTCCCTTGAGCGTGAACTCCATCATGCCGACGCGCCGCATCTTGCGGCGTGTGCCGGTCGAGGTCGGCATCTCGACGACGATCTCCTCGGTGGCAGGCTTCAGGCCGGCGAGCACGTCGTAGGCAGGGTCGATGGGGAAATAGGCCAGCGGCAGGAACTCCGCTTTGCTGGCTTCGGGAATCGGATCGGTCGAGGCCTGGAAGTCGGCGTCCTTCGCCGCGCGGGCGGCAGCAATCCTGCGGATGTACTCCTCCGGATCGTCCGGCGGCCTGTTGCTGCAGGCGCCGGCGACGATTGCGATAGCCAGCGCGAGGAAGAGACGCATCCCTTCATTCTAGAGCGAGTCCGGCTGAAGCCGGACGTCGAGCCAGGCGCCACCCGAGATGTTGACTCTCAAAACACGTAGGCTCCGCGGGAGGTGGCTTCGTCGGCAAGGCGCCGCCGGAGCGCAGCCGTGTCGATCGGCATCTGCTTGAACAGCCGCCGCAGCCCCGCGATCGTCGTCCGCAGCGCGTCCCCTTCCAGCATTGCCGCGAGCGCCTGGCGTGCCGACGCGTCGATGCGCATCGCCGCGTCGTTGACGAACACACGAGCCGCGTCGACCTGAAGATCGGCGGAGGCGCGGCGTGCGTCGACCGCGGAAGCGGCGCGAAGCACCGCGCTCTCGGCGGCGTAGGTGTCGATCAGCATGTCGGCGATGTGCAGCAGGATCTCCTGCTGGCCGGACAAGGCCTCGCGGTACTGCTGCATCGCGAGCCCGAGCAGCATGAGACACGCCTTCTTGAACGATCCGACGGCCCGGCGCTCATCGGCGAGCGTTCCCTCCTCGCTCGAGGCCATCGACGGTGGACCGAGCAGTTCGTCCTGCAGCGCGCGCGAGGCGGCGATGAGCCCGATATCCCCCTTGGCGGCGCGACGCGCGAGCATGCCGGGAATGAGCAGGCGATTGATCTCGTTCGTCCCTTCGAAGATCCGGTTCACGCGCGCGTCGCGATAATGGCGCTCGGCCGGGTAATCGCGGACGTAGCCGTTGCCGCCGTGAATCTGGATGTTCTCGTCGAGAACGAAGTCGAGCATCTCGCTGCCGGCGACCTTCGCGATCGACGCCTCGACCGCGTACTCCTCGACGGCCGCGAGCGTGACCGACTGATCCGCCGGTTCGTGCGGCGCCGCCGCCGCGATGCGGGCGTCGATCATCCCCGCGGTGCGGTAGATCAGGCTCTCGACGGCGTACGCGCGCACGATCATCTCGCCGAGCTTGTGCTTGATGGCCCCGAAGTGGGCAATCGGCTGTCCGAACTGTTTGCGCTGCGCCGCGTAACGCGCCGATTCGCCGATCGCTCCCTTCGCGCCGCCGCCGCACATCGCACCGAGCTTGTACCGGGCGAAGTTCAGGACGTTGAACGCGATCTTGTGCCCCTTGCCGATCTCGCCGAGCAGATTCTCCGCCGGCACCTTCACGTCCTGCAGCAGGATCGGCGTCGTCGACGAGCCGTGGAGCCCCATCTTGTGCTCCTCCTTGCCGCTCGTCAGCCCGCCAAACGCCCGCTCGACGATGAAGGCGGAGAAACCGGAAGGAGCGCCGGACGGCTCGGCGTCGACCTTCGCGAAGACGATGAAGACGTCGGCGAAGCCGCCGTTGGTGATCCACATCTTCTCGCCGTTGAGGACGAAGCTGCCGTCGGCCTGTCGGGTTGCCCGCGTCTTCGCGCCGAGCGCATCGGAGCCCGACCCTGGTTCGCTGAGGCAGTAGCCGCCGATGAGCGCACCCGAGAGAAGAGGCGGCAGGTACTGGCGCTTCTGCCTCTCCGTTCCGAAGAGCGAGAGCGGCAGGATCATCAGGTTCGCGTGCGCGCCAAACGTCGCGCCGAACGACGCGGAGAGCGACATCTGCTCGCTGATGACGACCGAGGTGACCTTGTCGAGCGCGAGGCCGCCGTACTCCTCCGCGACGTCGGCGCCCATCACGCCGAGCTCGGCGCATCGGCGCACGAGCTCGCGCGCCAGCGTCCAGTCCTTCTGCTCGAGCCGGTCGAGCACCGGCAGGACCTCGTTGTTCACGAAGTCGCGCACCGTATCGGCCACCATGCGCTGTTCGCCGGTGCGCTGCTCGGGGGTGAAGACCGTCGCCGGTTCAGCCGCGGTCAGGAGCCACTCGCCGCCGCGCGGCGCCAGGATTGCCGAGGTCGCAGCCATCATCACACCCGTTCGAAAATGCCGGCGGCGCCCATGCCGCCGCCGACGCACATCGTGACCAGACCGTATCGTCCGTTCCGGCGTTTCAGCTCGTGCAGGATCGTCGTCGTGAGCTTCGCGCCGGTGCACCCGAGCGGATGGCCAAGCGCGATGGCGCCGCCATTGACGTTGACCTTGTCGGGATCGAACGGCAGCTCGCGCAGGCACGCCAGCGCCTGGGAGGCGAACGCTTCGTTCAGCTCGACGAGATCGATGTCGTCGAACGTGAGCCCGGCGATCTTCAGCGCCTTGCGGACCGCCGGCACCGGGCCGATCCCGAAGCGTTCCGGCTCCACGCCGGCCGTCGCGAACGCCACGAAGCGCCCCATCGGCGTCAGGCCGCGTTCGGCGGCCATCGCCGCGCTGGTGACGATGACGGCGGCTGCGCCGTCGCTGGTCTGCGACGAGTTGCCGGCGGTCACCGTGCCGGCGACGTGGAAGGCGGGCCGCAGCTTCGCGAGTGCGGCGGCCGACGTGTCGCGCCGCGGCCCTTCGTCGATCGCGAAAGTGCTCTCGAGCGTCCCGCCCGTCGCCGGATCGACGACGCGCGCCGTGACGGGAACGATCTCCGCGGCGAAGCGTCCGCTGTCGATCGCGGCAATCGCGCGCTCGTGGCTGCGCAGCGCGAACGCGTCCTGCTCCTCGCGCGAGATGGCCGATTCGCGCGCGTGATTCTCGGCGACGAGACCGGTGCCGAGATAGACGTCGGGATAGGAGTCGATGAGCGCAGGGTTCGGCGCGATCTTGAAGCCGCCCATCGGGATCATGCTCATCGACTCGGTCCCTCCGGCGACGATCGCCGACGAGCCGCCGCACATGATCCGCTCGGCGGCGTAGGCGATCGCCTGCAGCCCGGAGGAGCAGAAGCGGTTGACCGTGACCGCCGACGCCGTCACCGGCACGCCGGCACGAAGGCTCGCGATGCGCGCGACGTTCATTCCCTGCTCGCCTTCGGGCATCGCGCAACCGAGGATCACGTCTTCGATGTCGGCCGGCTCGATTCCAGGGGCGCGCCGGAGCGCCTCGCGGATGACCGCCGCGGCGAGCTCGTCCGGACGCGTGCCGCGCAGCGATCCGTTCGGCGCCTTGCCGACCGCGGTGCGCACGGCCGATACGATCACAGTTTCGTTCATGGGGTTCTCAGTTCAGAGTGCAGAGTGCAGAGTGCAGAGTGCAGAGTGCAGAATGCAGAGTGCAGAGTGCAGAATGCAGAATGCAGAGTGTCACAGGAGAAGTTGCCCTTTCGTGACCTTCGTTCTCGTGATGAATGGTTTTTGAAAGGGATTGTCTCCATATCGTCAGTGCCAATCCGACAGCAGCTCCTCGACGGCGTCGGCCACCTGGCTTGCCTTGCCGTTGAACAGATGGTCCGATCCGTCGATGATCGCGAGCTCCTTCGGCTCGGCGATGCGCGCGTAGAACGCGTTGATCTCCTTGAAGCCGCAGATCTCGTCCAGCTCGCCGTGAATGAGGAACTTCGGCTTCGGGCTGTCGACGACCTCGGCGAAGTCCCAGCGGTTGACCGGCGTCGCGACGCCGATCAGCGCCGAGACACGCGGATCGAGCGCGCCGACCGTCATCCCGATCCACGCTCCGAACGACATGCCGCCGGCCCAGAGAGGCGCGTCGGGAAAACGCGACGCCATGACGTCGAGCGCCGCATGGAAGTCCTCGCGTTCGCCGCGCCCTTCGTCGAACGCCCCGTCGCTCTTGCCGACGCCCCGGAAGTTGAACCGCAGCACGGCGCAGCCGATGCGCGACAGCCCCTTTGCCGTGTGATACAGCCCCTTGGTGTGCATCGTCCCGCCGAACTGGGGATGCGGATGTCCGAGCACGACCGCGGCGCGGATGCCGTCGTGCGGCGTACCTGCGGCGACGAGCCCGTCGCTCGTGACGCCACGATGCGCCGGGAGATCGAGGATCGTCTCGAGCCGCCCGGCAGGTCCCTGAATCTCACGCAGCACTGTGTTTCGCGTCCTTTGTCGAAGTGTCGAGGAACCGGCGGACGATCGCCGCGCACTCGTCGGCGCGGGTCACGGAGCCGAGGTGGCCGGTTCCGTTCATCTGCACGTGCCGCGCCTGCCGGATCAGCCGCGCGTACTCGGCGGTGCCGCCGTGGCCGGTGACGTGATCGAGCGCGTCCTCGCCCTGGACGATCAGCGTCGGCGCGGCGATTGCGCGAGCGTCGGCTGCGCGGTCGTAGCGCGCGATCAACCGTGCGCGCGCGGCCATGCGGGCCGCCGAGATCGGCGCCCTGACGAGCGTGCGAAATTGTCCCAGGAGGAATCGGAACCTGACCGAGCGCTGCGGCAGCGCGGTGACGACCTCGTGCCGCAGCCGGAACGGCGCCTCGACCAGGAAGAGAGGCCCGAACACCCACGGCAGCCGGGCGTAGGCATCGTGCCGCGGCCGGAGGTGCCAGTGCGGACCGGGCGCCGAGATCAGCACGAGCGAGCGGGTGCGTCCCGGGCGCGTGGCCGCGAACCGCAGCGCGACGAGACCGCCGAACGAGACGCCGACGATGTGTGCCGCGGGGACGGCGGCACGGTCGAGCGCCAGCTCGAGCTGCGAGGCGAAGAGGTCGATCGTCGGCGCCGCCGACGAGCCGCGCTGCCGCTCGTCGCCCAGCGAGAAGGTGATCACGCGGTACCACCGCGCGAGCCCTTCGACGAGCCCGCGGGAGTACTCCCACCGGCCCTGGATGCCAGGTACCAGCACCAGCGGCTCGCCCGCTCCGCGCTCGACAATCTCGAACCTCACGTCCTCAGTCCATCAGTCCGGCTGAAGCCGGACTCCACACAAAATCGTCCAATCGTCCAATCGTTAAATCGCCAAATCATCGATGTCAGTTCCTGAGCGGCTTGCCTGTCTTCAGCGTGTGCTGGATCCGTTCCAGCGTCCTGCGCTCGCCGCACAGCCGGAGGAACGCTTCACGCTCGAGATCGAGCATGTAGGACTCCGACACGACCGACGCGTGCGGCAGCGAGCCGCCGGCGATCACGTGCGCCAGCGCTCGCCCGATGACCGCATCGTGATCGGTCGCCCGTCCAGACCGCCACGCGAGGTGGACGCCCAGCTTCAGCGCCGCCTCGATGTTCTCGCCGCCGACCGGAATCGGCTCCGGCTGCGGCGGCCTGTATCCCTCGCGCACGCGATCGAGCGCGAGCGCCTTGGCGTCCGCAATCAACCGCTCGCGGTTCATCGAGACCGAATCGTGATCGTGCAGGTAGCCGAGCTGTCGCGCGTGCGGCGCGCTCGTCGACACCTTTGCCAGCGCCATCGTCTCGAACGCCGTCTGCACGAACGGTAGAAGGTCGGCTTTCGCCGCAGCAGCGGTGCGCCCCGCGCGCAGCGCCATTTCCTTCGTTCCGCCGCCAGCCGGGATCAGGCCGACGCCGACCTCGACGAGCCCGAGGTAGGTCTCGGCGGCCGCCTGGACGCGGTCGGCGTGCAGGACGAACTCGCAGCCGCCGCCGAGCGCGAGACCAGCCGGCGCGATCACCACGGGCACCGGCGCGTAGCGCAGCGACAGCGTCGTCGCCTGGAACTCGCGGACCATGGCGTCGATCTCGTCCCAGTTGCCCTCCTGCGCCTCGACGAGCAGCAGCATCAGGTTCGCGCCGGCCGAGAAGTTCACCGCCTGCGTGCCGAGCACGACGGCCGAGAAGTTCGCGGCCGCCTCCTTCAGCCCCGCGCGTATCAGCTGGCTCGTGTCGCCGCCGATCACGTTCATCTTCGAGTGCAGCTCGATGCACAGCACGCCGTCGCCGAGATCGACCAGGCTCCCGCCCGGATTGCTCTTGATGACCGGCCTCTGCTCGCGGGCGACGCGTAGCAGCTGGAGGCCAGGGCCTGCCGGCGGCACGAGACCGTCACGGAAGCGGTTGCGTCCGCGCGATACCTGCTCCGCCGCGAGCGGCGGAACGCTCTCAGGCTTTGCGACGGCCAGGAGCTCCTGGATGCCGATCGCGTCCCACAGCTCGAAGGGACCCAGCTCCCAGCCGAACCCCCACTGCATGGCGCGATCGACGTCGTCGATCGCGTAGGCAATCGACGGCGCCACCTGCGCGGTGTACACCAGCGCCGGCGCCAGCGTATCGCGGAGCAGGGCGCCTGCCTTGTCTTTCGCGTTGAACAGCGCGCGCGTGCGTTCGGCAGCCGAATCGATGCCCTTGACGGCATCGAGCGACGCGATCTTCGCCGGCTGTCGCGGACGGTAGGTCATCGTCGGCGGATCGAGCGTGAGGATCTCCGAGCCTTCGCGCTTGTAGAACCCCTGGCCCGCCTTCTCGCCCGTCCACCCGCGCGCGATCAGCTGTTCGACGAGCGGCGGCAGCGTGAAGCGCGAACGCCTCGTCTCCTCCGGCAGCCGCTCCGCGAGATTGCGCAGCACGTGTCCGAGCACGTCGAGCCCCGCGATGTCCATCGTGCGGAACGTCGCGCTCTTCGGCCGTCCGAGCGCGGGACCGGTGATCGCGTCGATCTCCTCGACCGTGTAGTCGCCCGACTCGAGCGCGCGAATGAGCTGCACGACGCCGTACAGGCCGATGTGATTGGCGATGAAGTTCGGCGTGTCCTTCGCCAGGACGACCCCTTTGCCCAGGTGGAGGTCGACGAAGCGGCTGATGCGGCCGACGACCGCGGGATCCGTATCGGGCAGCGGGATGATCTCGACGAGCCTGAGGTACCGCGGCGGGTTGAAGAAATGGGTGCCGAGCAGGTGTCTGCGGAAGCCTTCGCTGCGTCCCTCGGCGAGCGCGGAGATCGGAATGCCGCTCGTGTTCGAGGAGACGATCGCGTCCGCTCGGCGATGCGCGTCGACGCGCTCGAACAGCTGCTTCTTCACGTCGAGCCGTTCGACGACCGCTTCGACGATCCAGTCGGCCGACGCGATCTTCCGCAGATCCGTTTCCAGGCCACCGGTCGTGATGAGCGCGGCGCCCTGCTTCAGGAAGAAGGGGTCGGGCTTCAGCGCGGACGCGCGCTTCAGACCGTCGCGCGCCGCGTCGGGCGTGACGTCGAGCAGCAGCGCCGGTATGCCGGCGTTCGCGAGGTGCGCGGCGATCTGCGCGCCCATGGTGCCGGCGCCGAGCACGGCGGCCGAACGGATTGAGGAAGGCATGGTCATCGCGTACGCGCCCCGTCGAGGAAGATGTGCACGACCGCGCCGGCCGCGGCGATCCGCAGCGGTCGTCAGAACCGCGCGGTGCGGCGGATGGCGTCCAGCACGTCCGCCGGCTGCGGCAGGATGGCCTCCTCGAGATCCGGCGAGTACGCCACCGGCGTGTCGAGCGCCGCCACGCGGCGCACCGGCGCGTCGAGCTCCTGGAACAGCTCGTCGGCGATGCGCGCGGCGATCTCGGCGCCGAAGCCGCACGTCAACGAGTCCTCGTGGGCGATGACGACGCGATTCGTCTTCCTGACCAGGGCCGCGATCCCTTCCCAGTCGTACGGCACGAGCGTGCGCAGGTCGAACACCGCCACGTCGATGCCGTCGTGCTCCGCCGCCTGCTGCGCCGCGAGCAGCGATCGCTGCACCAGCGCGCCCCAGGTGATGACGACCAGATCCTTGCCCTCGCGCCGCAGGCTGCCGCGGCCGAACGGGATCGTGAAGTCGGCGCCCGGATACTCGCCCTTGTTGTAGGTCTGCCGGTACAGGTGCTTGTGCTCGAGGAACATGACCGGGTCGTCGCACCGGATCGAGGTGCGCAGCAGCCCGACGGCGTCGACGGCATTGCACGGGAACGCGATGCGGATGCCGGGGCAGTGCGCGAAGATGCTCTCGCCCGACTGGCTGTGGTACGGCCCGCCGCCACGAAGGTATCCGCCGATCGGCACGCGGATGACCATCGGGCACGACCAGTGATTGCCCGTGCGGTAGCGCAGCATCGCCATCTCGTTGCGGATCTGCATCATCGCCGGCCAGATGTAGTCGAAGAACTGGATCTCGACCACCGGCTTCAGCCCGCGCGTCGCCATGCCGACGGCGCGGCCGACGATGCTCGCTTCGGCAATCGGCGAGTTGAAGACGCGATCGTCGCCGTAGAGCCGCTGCAGGCCGTGCGTGACCTTGAACACGCCCCCCTTGCCCTTCACTTCCTTCAGGGCTTCCTTGCGGCTGGCGTCGGCGACGTCCTCGCCGAAGACGATGATGCGCGGATTGTGCGCCATCTCGTCCTTCAGCGTCCGGTTGATTGCATCCACCATCGTCACGGCCTTGCCGTGGCCGGGCCGGGCGGGTGTGTCGAACGCGGTGGACGCCGGGTCGACGTCGGGTGAGAACACGAACTGCGCCGCGGTCGACTTCGCCGGCTTCGGCGAGGCGAGCGCCTCCTGCGCGGCGGTGTCGAGCTCCCGCTCGATCTCGCGATCGATCTCGGCGAGCTCGGCGGACGTGGCGAGGCCGTTCTGCTCGATGAAGGCGGCGAGCCGCCTGATCGGATCCCGGCGCGCTTCGGCGTCGCGCTCCGCCTCCGTCTTGTACAGCTTCTCGTCGTCGGAGAGCGAGTGCGAGTACGGACGGATGACGTGCGCGTGCACGAGCGCAGGTCCCTTGCGCGCGCGGACGTAATCGGCGGCGACGCGCATCGCGCGAAGGCTGTCGAACAGATCGGTGCCGTCAGCCGTCTCGACGTGCAGCCCGGGGAACGATCGCACGAGCCTGGAGATGTCGCCCCCGGCCGTTTCGATTTCGACCGGCACCGAGATCGCGTAGCCGTTGTCTTCGACGAGGAACAGGATCGGCAGGTGCCGCGTGCAGGCGACGTTCACCGCCTCCCAGAACTCTCCCTCGCTCGTCGATCCTTCGCCGAGCGAGGTGTAGACGATCTCGTCGGCGTGGAACTTCGATTCGCGATCGGGAATGTCGGCGAGGCGGTCGTACAGCACGCCGGCTTCGGCGGCGCCGACCGCGTGCAGCACCTGCGTCGCCGTCGCGCTCGATCCCGAGACGATCTGCATCGCGGTGTTGCCCCAGTGCGACGGCATCTGGCGTCCGCCGTTGCTCGGATCGGCGGCTGCGCCAACCGAGGCGAGGAGCATGTCGAGCGGCGTGACGCCGAGCCTGAGGCAGAGCGCGCGATCGCGGTAGTACGCGTGGAACCAGTCGTAGCCGGGGCGCAGCGTCATGCCGGCGGCGACGAGGATCGCCTCGTGCCCGGCGCCGCTGATCTGGAAGAAGGCCTGGCTCTGGTTCTTGAGCTGAATCTCCTTGTCGTCCAGCTTGCGGGAGGTGACGATGCAGCGGTACGCGTCGATGATCTCGTCGCGCGAGAGCCCTTCGTACTGCGGCTGCGAGGTCCTGCTGGCCTGTCGATCCGCGTGCGCCACCGCGCCCTTCATCAGCCTCGAAGTATAGCAGTTCGGTGTGGTTGATATATCCTCGGCCTGCATGGGCCAGACGGGCGTCAGACTCCACCGGTGGGACGAGATTGCACTCGACAAGGTCACCGAGATGCTGTCCCGAAAGATCGTCGCCGGCGAGCGCGAGATGCTCGTGCAGGTGTACGTGAAGCGGGGATGTCTCGTGCCGCTACACGCGCATCAGAGCGAGCAGATGACGTACGTCCTGCAAGGCGCGCTGAAATTCCTCGTCGGCGGCGAGGAGATCACCGTGCGCGAGGGTGAAGTGATTCACATCCCGTCCGGAGTCGCGCACCAGTCCGAAGCGCTCGAAGACACGTTCGAGCTCGACGTCTTCAGCCCGATTCGCGAGGAGTGGCTGACGGAGACCGAGGTCATCGACGCCGGCTGATCGACTGTCTGAATCCTATAGCGCTTTTCAGTTGTGTGTAGCCGCGGACTCTAAACAGGCTGGCGATCGCGATTGTCCGCGCTCCAGTCCTCCACCCGGAGCGACGGCACGCGCATCATGTGATCGAGGTGGGCTGGCACCATGGCACCCTGTGCACCTAGCACCTAGCACCTAGCACCTAGCACCTAGCACCTAGCACCTAGCACCCAGCACCCAGCACCTGGCACCCAGCACCCTGTGCACCTAGCACCCTGCACCTAGCACCCTGCACCCGTTTAGTGCACCCGCCGGTCCCAGTCGTTCGCGCGTCCGCCGTTGTAGACGTCGAACTTCGCGCGCATGCGGTTGATCTTCCACTTCAAGTAGCGGTACTTGAGCTCCGAGATCGGATCGATGCGGCCGCTCTTGAGGAACAGATACGCGACGATGAGACCGCCGAGATGCGTGGCGTTCGCCACGCCGCTGCTGCCCGCAATCGACGAGTAGAAGGCGAGCGCCCCCATGATCATCACGAAGTAGCGCGCCGGGATCGGGAAGACCAGGTACATGTAGATCGGACGATTCGGGAAGTACATGCCGTAGGCGAGCAGCAGCCCGTAGATCGCGCCCGAGGCGCCGATCACGTACTGCCCCGACAGCTCGCGCGCGAGGTCGAACGGCAGCAGCGAGAAGAGCACGGTCAGCACCGCGGCGCCGATGCCGGTGACGAAGTAGAACTTCAGGAAATAGCGCGTGCCCCACGTGCGCTCGAGCTCGGTGCCGAACATCCAGAGCGCCAGCATGTTGAACAGCAGGTGGAACACGCCGCCGTGCAGGAACATGTAGGTGCCGAGCTCCCACAGCCTGAACGAGTGCAGCACGTCGTACGGACGGAGTCCCAGCGTCCGGGTGAGCCCCCACGCGTAGCGATCGGTGAAGAGCTGCGCGAAGAAGAGGACGACGTTGGCGGCAATGATGGCGAGCAGCGCCGGCGACAGCGGACCGGGGCCGAACGACATCGACGATCCATACGAGGAATAGGTCCGGCGCATTGACTCGTGCCGATCGTAACACCGGCGGGAGCGTCCCGCCGGCTATCGGGCGAGCAACTTCCGTACCCGGCTGAGTAGCTCGTCGCTCATCGACGAGAACTCCTCGATTCGAAGCGCGCGCGCGGCGATCGCCAGCACCGCCAGCCCGCTGAGAATCACCACGACGAGCGCCGACGCCTGCGTAATGACCGACGACATTGACGCGATCTGGTACATCGAACGGTTCATCGCCACGACAGCCGCCGACATCGCGATCGACGCGAGCGCGATCTTCGCGAACGCCAGCGCGAGGTGCCCGCCTCCAATCCCGTCGAGCTGGATCCGCAACATGACGAGGCAGAGCGTGGCGTTCGTCAGCGCGGCAATCGACGTCGCCGTCGCCAGCCCTTCGAACCCGAACGGTCCGACGAGCACGAGGCTCAGCGTCAGGTTGACCAGGACCGAGACCGCGCTCAGCAGCACGGGAACACGGCTGCGGCCCAGCGCGTAGAAGACCGGCGACGCGATGCGCACCGTCGAGTACCCTAGCAGGCCGATCGCGTACAGCCGCAGCGCGCCTGCCGTCGCGATCGTGTCGGCCGGCGTGAAGCGGCCGCGTTCGAACAGCAGCCGGATGATCTCGGGCGAGAGCAGGAAGAGACCGCAGGTTGCCGGGACGTTCACCATCAGCATCAGCGCGAGCCCACGTGACACCGTCGTCCTGATCGCGGAGCGGTCGTCGACCGCGGCGTGACGGGCGGCGGCCGGCAGCACCGCCGTGGCAATCGACACGCCGAACAACCCCAGCGGCAGATACATCACGCGGAAGGCGTACTGCAGCCACGAGACGGCGCCGGTCCCCTCCTGCGCCGCCAGGTGCGTGCTGACGAACAGGTTCAGCTGCGTGGCCGCCATCCCGATCGTGCCAGGCCCCATGAGGACGAGCACGCGGTGCAGGCCGGAATCCCGGAGATCCACGGAGGGGGTGTAGGTGAAACCTTCACGGCGCAGCGGCGGCCACTGGATCGCCACCTGCAGCGCGCCGCCGACGAGCGCGCCGATCGCGATCGACATGATCGGCGGAAGCCCGAACGCCGGCATCAGCGGCGTCAGCGCCAGCGCGAAGACGATCGACGCCACGTTGAACGTCGCCGGCGCAAGCGCCGGAACGAAGTAGTGGCGCAGCGAGTTCAACATCCCCATGAGCGCCGCCGCGACGGCGACGAGCACGAGGAACGGCATCATGACGCGCGCGAGCCGCACGGTCAGTTCGAGCTTGCCCGGCACCGACGCGAACCCGTCGGCGTAGAGCGAGACGAGCGGCTCGGCGAACAGGTATCCGAGCGCGACGAGGAGGCCGGTGATCAGCACGAGCGCGTTGATCACGCCGCTGCCGAGGCGCCACGCGTTCGCCCGTCCGCGCAGCGTCAGCTCGCGCGTGAACGTCGGCACGAAGGCGGCGCTCATCGCTCCTTCGGCGAAGAGATCGCGGACCAGGTTGGGGATGCGGAAGGCGACGAAGAAGGCGTCCATCGCGTCGCCGGCGCCGAAGAGACCGGCGAGCACCTGATCGCGGACCAGGCCGAGAATGCGGCTCGTGAGCGTGGCGACGCCGGTCAGACCGGCGGCGTGCGCGATGTTGTCGGAGGTGCTGGAGTGAGGCGCGGTCCCGGTGCCCTGTGACGGGGCCATGCGTTAGCCGGCGGCGAGCTTCCTGCGGACCAGTTCGTTGACGATCTTGCCGTCCACGGTCTGGCCCGCCAGCTTCGCCATGGCGGCCTTCATCACCTTGCCCATGTCCTTCGCCGACGTCGCGCCGGTGTCGACAATCGCGTCGGCAACGGCACGTTCGATCAGCGCGGGGTCCGCGGCCGGCGGGAGGTACGACTCGAGGATCGCGATTTCGGCGGTCTCCTTGTCGACGAGATCCTGTCGTCCGCCTTTCTGGAACTGCTCGATTGAATCGCGACGCTGCTTCACGAGCGCGTTGACGACCTGGCGCGCCTCGGCGTCGTCCAGGTCGTGCCCTTTCTCGACGCTCTTGTTCATGAACGCCGCCTTGAGCATGCGGAGCGTGCTCAGGCGCGCGGCGTCCTTCCGGCGCATCGCCTCGGTGATAGCCGCGCTGACCTCGTCGACGAGTGACATCGTTGCTTCTCTCAGGGTTGATTCGGTTGCGCCGGCTGTCCGGGCGCCTGCTGCCCAGGCTGCTGCGGGACGGGGGTCGGCATCCCGGGACGGGCGACGCCGAATGGAGCGCCCGCCGCAGGGGCTGTCTGCGGTGCCGGCGATTGCGGAGCCTCCGCCGCCGGCGGTGCCTGTCGGAACTGGAACTGCGGCTGCGGAAACGCGTTCGCAGGCGGCCGCGGCCCGTTCGGTCCTGCGCCGTTGGGCGGAGTCACGCGTCTCGGCACGTTGTCGTCGTCGACGTCGTCGGGCTGCGCGAACACCGGTGTGGCAAACGCCGGCGGGGGAGCAGACGACGGGGAACCCGGTCGCGCCGGCGTGGCGGTGCTCGCCGGCAGCAGGAAGATGCGATCGTACGCCGACGCGTTGGGCAGATCGACGGCGCGCGGCGCGGCGAGGTAGCCGCTGACCGATCGCAGCAGCGTGTCGAGCGCCTGCGCCTCCGGCACGTCGACGAGCTCGAGCGACAGCGGCGGACCGGCGAGCCGATCGCTGTTGACGATCGTCGTCTGGCCCACGCGTGCCCACTCGGTCAGGATCTGGCGCAGCGTGGCGTCCTTCGCCGAGACGGTCACGCGGCCGCCGGCGATGGCGACACGGACCTCCGCACCGGCCGGGGCGGCGACAAGGAGCAGCCCCGCGACGAGACCTCCGAGGGCGCGCAGACGCATGGAGTCAGTATACGGCCGTCGATGGCGTACGTAGGGCCGGGTCTTCAGACCCGGCCGGAGCGGCGTCAGTGGCCGCGCACGAACTCGATGACGTCCTTGAGGATCGAGTCGAGCGTATGCCGCGGCTCGTAGCCGATCATCTGCCTGACCTTCGTGAGGTCGGGAAGCCGGCGCGGCATGTCCTCGAACCCCGACTCGTAGGCCTGATCGTACGGGATCAGCCTGATCGCGGACGACGAACCGGTCAGCGCCTTGATCCGCTCGGCGAGGCTGTAGATCGAGACTTCTTCGGTGTTGCCGATGTTGACGACCTCGCCAATCGCTTTCGGCTCGGCGACGAGCGCGGTGAGCGCCCGCACGACGTCGGCGACGTGCGTGAACGATCGGCACTGCGTCCCGTCGCCGAAGACCGTAATCGGCTCGCCGGCGAGCGCCTGGCGCACGAAGTTCGGAATGACCATCCCGTACTGGCCGGTCTGCCGCGGGCCGACGGTGTTGAAGAACCGCACGATGATCACCGGGAGCTTGCGCTCCTTCCAGTACGCCAGCGCGAGGAACTCGTCGATCGCCTTGCTGCACGCGTACGCCCACCGGTGTTTCGGCGTCGGCCCCATCACGAGGTCCGAGTCCTCGCGGAACGGCACGTCGACGCTCTTGCCGTACACCTCGGAGGTCGACGCGACGACGACGAGCTTCTTCTTCTTGTTCGCGTGCTTGAGGACCACCTCCGTGCCGTGCACGTTGGTCTCGATCGTGTGTACCGGCTGCTCGACGATCAGCTTCACGCCGACCGCCGCCGCGAAGTGGAAGATCACGTCGGCGCTGTCGATCAGCTCCGCGAGCAGCGGCTCGTTGTCCACCGAGTCGATGTGGTACGCGAATCCCGGGCGTCCCTTCAGGTGCGCGATGTTGTCCATCGAGCCGGTGGACAGGTTGTCGAGCACGAGGACCTGGTGGCCTCCCTCGAGCAGCGCTTCCGAGAGGTGCGAGCCGATGAAGCCGGCTCCGCCTGTGATGAGTGCCCGCATGCGTTTCCTTACTCCTCGTGATAGGCGCGAACGGCCGCGACGACCTCGTCGGCGTCGGCCGTGGTCAGCCGGGGGTGCATCGGCAGCGACAGGATCTCGTCGCACGCGCGATCGGCTTCGGGACAGTCTACTGGATGTTCCCGCGCGACAGCCGGCTGCCTCGGGATCGGAACGGGATAGTGCACGAGCGTCTCGACGCCGCTCGCCGCGAGATGCGCCTGCAGCGCGGCGCGGTTGCGCGCGCGCACGACGAACAGGTGGTACACGTGCCCGCGATCGAATTCGCGCGGCACCGTCACGTGTGTGCCGGCGAGCCCTGCCCGGTACGCGGCGGCGTGCGCGCGACGGCTGGCGGTCCACCCGGCGAGAAACGGAAGGCGCGCGCGCAGGACGGCCGCCTGCATCTCGTCGAGCCGCGAGTTGATGCCCGGCTCCACGTGGTGATAGCGGTCCGTCTGGCCCCCGTTGCGCAGCCGCTTGATCCGCGCCGCGAGGGCGCCGTCGTTCGTGATCACCGCGCCGCCGTCGCCGAGCGCGCCGAGGTTCTTGGTCGGATAGAAGCTGAACGCGCCGGCGATGCCGATGGTCCCGACGGGACGCGCATCCGCCGTTGCCAGGTGCGCCTGGCAGGCGTCCTCGACGACCGCGAGGTGATGCCGCGCGGCGACAGCCATCACGCCGTCCATGTCCGCCGGCTGGCCGTACAGGTGCACCGGCAGGACGGCGCGGGTCCGGCTGGTGACGGCCGCGTCCACCGCGCGCGGATCGAGCGTCAGGCGCTCGGGATCGATGTCGGCAAAGACGACGCGTGCGCCGGTCATCATCACGGCGAGGGCGGTGTAGGCGGCCGACAGCGGCGTCGTGATCACCTCGTCGCCGGGACCGATCCCCAGCGCGCGCAGGATCAGGGCGATCGCGTCGGTGCCGTTGCCGACGCCGACCGCGTGCGCGGCCCCCGAGGCGGCGGCGAACTCTGCCTCGAACGCGTCGACCTCCGGACCCAGGATGTACCAGCCGCTGTCGAGCACGCGCTCGAGCGCGGCGCGGACCGCAGGCGCGTCCTCGCGCGGGGCCGGCGAACCGAACGGGATCCGATGGCCGCTCACGACGCGTTCCCGTCGACGTACTCGTCGAAGTGCGCGCGGTAGAAGGCAAGCGTCGACGCCAGCCCCTCGCGCAGCGGCACCGTCGGCGTCCAGCCGGTCGTGCGATGGAATCGCGACGAGTCGGCGTAGAAGCTGCCGATGTCGATCGCTTTCTTCTCCGGCGGCCACTCGACGAGCTCGACGCGCCCGGAGCCGGCCAGCTCGATGAGCAGCGACGTCAGCTCGCGATGCGCGATCGGCTCGCTGCCGCCGACGTTGAAGACCTCGCCGTTGCAGGCATCGTCGGCTCCCGCGCGCAGGAACGCGTCGGCGGCATCGTCCACGTGGACGAAGTCGCGAAGCTGCGCGCCGTCGCCGTACACCTGGATCGTGCGCCCCTCCAGCGCGAGCCGGATGAACCAGCCGATGAACCCCTGGCGGTTGTGGCGAATGAGCTGGCGGGGGCCGTAGACGTTCGTCAGCCGCAGCGAGCAGGCGCGAATGCCGTGCACGTTGTTGTAGACGATGTGGTAGTACTCGCCCGCCGCCTTGTTGATGCCGTTCACGTCGGTCGGTCGCACGAGATGCGCTTCGCTGACGGGAAGCGAGTCTGGCTTGCCGTAGATCTGCCGCGTGCCGGCGTACACGATCTTCGCGGCGCGGTTCTCGTGACGGCACGCTTCGAGGAGCGACAGCGGCCCGAGGCAGTTCACCTCGAGGTCGGTGTACGGATCGCGCATGCTGTCGATGTGGCTCACCTGCCCGGCGAGGTTGAAGATCACCTCGCGGTCCCGCACGAGGAGCTTCACCGCGTCGCGCTGGCGCAGATCGGTCGTGTCGACGCGGACGCGGTCGGCGATGTCGGCGACGTTGAAGCGATTGCCGCCGTAATCGGGCACCAGCGCGTCGACGATCAGGACGTCGGCCCCGAGCGCGACGAGCTGGTGCGCGAGGTTGCTGCCGATGAACCCGAGTCCGCCGGTGATCATCACGCGGCGTCCGCGGTAGAAGTCGCGATAGGCGGTGTTCACGTCGTGCGGTTGGGCGCGGCCTTGCGGCTCGACTCGCGTCCCGCGATGAGGCGCCACGGGGTGATCGCCGACTCGATCAGCACCGCGCGCGACACCTTCGACTCCCCCTCGCGCCGCTCGGCGAACGTGATCGGCACTTCGGCGATGTGGCAGCCGTGGCGATGGGCGGCGAAGAGCATCTCGACGAGGAACGAGTAGCCGTCGGAGAAGAAGCGGTCGAGCGGAAGGGCGGCGAGCGCCGTGCGCTTCCAGCAGCGGTATCCCGACGTGCAGTCGTGCGCGCTGACGCGGGTGACCGCGCGGATGTAGGTGTTGGCGAACCGGCTCAGGAGATGACGCTTGAGCGGCCAGTTGAGAATCCTGCCGCCAGGAATGTACCGCGAACCGATCACGACGTCGGCCTGTTCGGCGGCGGCGATCAGGTCGGGCAGCTGCGCCGGATCGTGCGACAGGTCGGCGTCCATCTGGCAGATCAGATCGACCGGCTCGCCGAGCGCCTTCTTCATGCCGTCGATGTACGACCGGCCGAATCCGCGGTTCGTGGTGCGGTGGAGGACCGCGATCCGTCCCGGATGTTCCCGGCCGAGCGCCTCCGCGACCTCGCCGGTTCCATCAGGCGAGTTGTCGTCGACGACGAGCACGCGGACGTTCGGGTGCTTCATCAGGCCGGCGACGAGCACCGGGATGTTCGCCCGCTCGTTGTAGGTCGGGATGATGACGAGCGCCGACAGGCTCACGAGCGCGATCCCTCCGATCGCAGCGATGCAATCTGTTCGGAGACGAGGCCGATCAGGAGAATCACGACGCTCGACAGGATCAGCAGCACCGACGAGTTCGTCACGTGCGCCTGGGTGGCGATGGTCCAGGCCGCGTACCCGGCGCCCAGCGCGAAGAGCGTCGCGCTGATCGGCACGAACAGGCGCAGCGGGCTGAAGATGGTGATCACCTTCAGCAGGATCAGCACGAAGCGCGCGCCGTCGTAGCCGAAGCGGATCTTCGACACGCCGAGCCGCGGTGCGGCGACGATCGGCTCGAACGCGACGCTGTAGCCGGCGCGGATGAACGACATGGTCGACGTCGTCGGCGTCGAGAAGCCGTTCGGCAGCAGGTGGATGAACTCCATCATGCAGTCGCGCCGCGCGGCGCGGAAGCCGGAGGTGAGGTCCGGGACCGGCCGCCCCGTGAGGTAGCTCGCGATCCGGTTCAGGAGCTGGTTCCCCACGCGCCGGCCCCACGACGCCTGCGAGTCGTTCGAGCGGGCGCCGACGACCAGATCGTAGCGTTCGAGCCCGTTCACCAGCCGCAGGGCGTCCTCCGGCGGATGCTGTCCGTCGGCGTCGAGCACCAGGACGTAGGTTCCCGTCGACTGACGCAGCCCGGTCTTCACGGCGGCGCCGTTCCCCTTGTTGTACGGATGACGCACCACGCGGGCGCCGGCCGCGGCCGCCTGCTCCGCCGTGGCGTCGGTCGACCCATCGTCGACGACGATGATCTCACGCCACCGGGCGATGCCGGTGAGGGCCGAGACGAGGGCGCCGACCGCTTGAGCTTCGTTGTAAGCGGGGATGAGAACGGACGTCTGCTCCGCGAGATCAGTCATTCGGCGAAACCCACATCGTACCGCAGGTCGGCTTCGGGGCGCGCGCAGGCCGGACCTGCAGCCTCGGGCCGCCGGTTCGAATCAGGCGCCGGTCGGCCGATCGCATCTCCCGTGTAAGGGCGATCGACCGAAGCCAGGATCGGCGGTGAACATTTGGCGTAACTTACTGAAAACTGTACGTTTTGCGGTTGACAGGCCGAGTACCCTCTCCTACTATCGTCGTGGAAAATTGTGGACAGAAGTGGAGTAGCGTCGCGTGTTTAGAGGCAACGCGCCCGCACGCATTGACGACAAGGGGCGGCTGAAGGTCCCGAATGCCTTCAAGTCGCTGATGGAGAGCAAGTACGGGCGCGAGCTGTTCCTGACGAGCCTGACGGGGGAGTACGTCCGGATCTACCCGATGCCGGTGTGGCTCGACCTCGAACAGAAGCTCTCGGAAGTGCCGTCCACCAATCCGTCCAAGCTCCGCTTCCTCGATCGCGTGAACTACTTCGGTTCGGCCGGCGAGCTCGATACGCAGGGACGCGTGCTCATCCCGCTGCGCCTGCGCGAGGCGGCCACGATGATGGGCGACGTCGACGTTCTCGGGCAGTTCAGTTATCTCGACGTCTGGAACCACGATCGCTTCCTGTCGAAGCTGCAGCGCGAGCCGTTCACCGACGACGACGCGCGGGCGCTGTCGGAGCTCGGGATTTGAGCGCGCACGTTCCCGTGCTCACGACCGAGGTGCTGCACTATCTGCAGCCGTCGCGCGGCGGCCTGTTCGTCGACTGCACCGTGGGTCTCGGCGGTCATGCGCGCGCGCTGCTCGAAGCGGGCGCCTCGCGGATCATCGGCTTCGATCGCGATGCCGACGCGCTCGCGATCGCGCGCGAGACGCTCGCGCCCTGGGGCGATCGCGTCGAGCTGGTGCACGCCGACTACCGGAACGTCACGCGCGAGCTCGACGATCGCGGCGTCGCCGAGGTCGACGGCGCGCTCGCCGATCTCGGCGTCTCGTCGATGCAGCTCGATCGTGAAGGCCGCGGCTTCAGCTTCCAGCGCGACGAGCCGCTCGACATGCGGATGGATCGCTCCGCCGGTGACACCGCCGCGGACATCGTCGCCCGCGCATCCGAGAAGGAGCTCGCCGACGCGATCTTCCAGTACGGGGAAGAGCGCTTCTCGCGGCGGATTGCGCGCGCGATTGTCGACGCCCGGACGACCGGGGCCATCGAGACGACCGGACGGCTCGCCGCGATCGTGCGCCGGGCGATCCCGGCGCGCGGCTACTCGCGCATCGATCCGGCGACCCGCACGTTCCAGGCGCTGCGGATCTGGGTGAACCGCGAGCTGGACGGGCTCGACGCGTTCTTCGCCGCGCTGGCGCGGCGCCTGCGCGCGGGCGCCCGGCTCGTCGTCATCAGCTTCCACTCGCTCGAGGATCGGATCGCGAAGCATGCGTTCCGCGCGCTCGCGCGCGACGGCGTGGCGCAGGTGCTGACCAGGAAGCCGGTCATGGCCGGCGAAGACGAACTGCAGCAGAACCCGCGTGCGCGCAGCGCCAAGCTGCGCGCGCTCGAACGGGTGGCGTGATGCCCCAGGGCTTCGAGTACGCCGTCCGCAAGGACGTCAGGAACAACCCGATCGTCCGCGAGGTCGATTCCGAGCGGCAGGCCGAGATGTGGAAGATGCTCGGCCTCGCGTCGCTCGTGGTCCTCGCGGTGATGTTCTGGACCTGGCAGCACTTCGAGCTGCTGCGCAACGGCTACAGGCTCGAGGAGCTCCAGCGGCAGCAGGCGGCGGAGGAGGACACCGCGCGGCATCTGCGCCTCGAGATCGAAACGCTCAAGTCGCCCAAGCGCGTCGAGGGGATTGCCCGCACGCGCCTGGGACTGGTGACGCCCTCGCGTGAGGACGCCATCGTCATCGAACGGGTCATGCCGGCCGACCCGCCGGCCAAATCAGTGATCGCACGCCGGTGATCGAACTGCTCCGGCGCCTTTCCCGGCGCCCCGCCAACAAGCGCAACGCCGCGATCGGCGAGCCGGCCCCGGACTGGCGCCGCACGCTGCGGCGGCGGCTCGTGTTCGCCGCGGTCGTCTTCGGCGCCTGGGCCGTGGCGGTCGAGGCGCGCCTCGTCACGCTGCAGGTGGTCGAGCACGACGCGCTCGTCGATCGCGCCGAGCGCCAGCAGATGCAGACGCGCGCGCTCGCGGCCAAGCGCGGCGACATCGTCGATCGCCGCGGCCACGTGCTGGCGACGAGCGTCGACGCCGACACGATCTACGCGGTCCCCTCGGCCATCGACGACGAGGCGGCGACGGTGCGGACGCTCTGCGCCGCGTTCGGCGACTGCACGAACAGGGAGCGGCAGGATCTCGTCGAGCGGCTGAAGAAGCAGCGGCATTTCGCGTACGTGCGGCGGCAGGTGCCGCGCGACGTCGCCGACAAGGTTGCGGCGCTGAACCTCGAAGGGATCGGCTTCATCAAGGAGAGCCACCGCGAGTATCCGAACAACGAGCTCGCCGCGCACGTGCTCGGCTTCGTCGGGATCGACAGCAAGGGGTTGAACGGTCTCGAGTCGGCGTACGACTCGATCATCCGGGGCAAGGACGGTCAGGTCCTCGTGCTGACCGACGCGCGGCGCCACGCGTTCAGCCGCTTCGAGCGCCCGCCGACCGCCGGCGCCACGATCGAGCTCACGATCGACGAGCTCCTGCAGCACGTCGTCGAGCGCGAGCTGCACGCCGGGGTGACGGAGAACCGCGCGCTCGGCGGCAGCGCCATCGTCATGGATCCGCACACCGGCGAGATCCTCGCGATGGCCAACGAGCCGACGTTCGATCCGAACGACTACCGTCAGTCCAGCGAAACGGCCCGCCGCAACCGCGCGGTCCAGGACCTCTACGAGCCCGGGTCGACGTTCAAGGTCGTCACCGCCTCGGCCGCCATCGAAGAGAAGGTGATGCCGGTCGATCGGCTGATCGACGTCCGCGGCGGCCGCCTGAACATCGGAGCGCGCGTCGTCCGCGACACGCACGACTACGGCGTCCTCTCGTTCACCGACGTGATCGTGAAGTCGAGCAACGTCGGCGCGATCAAGATCGGGTTCCAGCTGGGGACCGATCGCCTCAGCGACTACGTGCAGAAGTTCGGCTTCGGACGGCCGGTCTCGCCCGACTTCCCGTCGGAGAGCCCCGGGATCGTCTGGGAGCGGACCAAGTGGACCGACAGCGCCCTCGCGTCGGTGTCGATGGGCTACCAGGTCGGCGTCACGCCGCTGCAGATGGCGAGCGCCGTCAGCTCGGTCGCCAACGGCGGGAAGTACATCGAGCCGCGCGTCGTGCGCGCGGTCTATCGCGACGGACGACGCCTGGTCGTGAAGCCGAAGGTGGTGCGCGAGGCCATCAGCCCCGACACCGCGGCGGCGATGACGGCGATCATGGAGCAGGTCGTCGATCGCGGCACGGCGACGCTCGCGAAGATCCCGGGCTACACGATCGCCGGCAAGACCGGCACCGCGAACAAGCTGCAGAACGGCCGCTACTCGAGCGACACGTACGCCTCCTTCGTCGGGTTCATCCCGTCCAACGACCCGAAGGTCACGATCCTCGTCGTCCTCGACTCGCCGCGCGGCAACAACGGGCACTTCGGCGGACCGGTGTCGGCGCCGATCTTCCGCCGCATCGCCGAAGAAGCGATGCGCTATTTCGGCGTGCCGCACTCGATCAACCCCGACCCGCCGGTGCTGCTGGCGAAGAACGGAACGGCATCCGACGGAGCGGAGCGGGCGGAGCGCACCGGACACAGGCAGAGCGAGCGGGCAGTCGAGGAGGAGATCACCGGTCCCATCCTCGAGGATCAGCCCGGCACCGTGCCCGACGTCCGCGGCCTCAGCCTGCGGCAGGCCAACCAGAAGCTCGCGCAGTTCCAGATGCGGGCGGCGGCCAGGGGCGACGGCATTGTCGTCTCGCAGGATCCGCCTCCAGGAACGCCGGCGGCGCCCGGCGACATCTGCCGCATCACTCTCGAGCGCTCGCCCGCGCGCGCTTCGTCCGCGGGAGCGCAATGACCTGGCAGGATCTCCTGGTGGTCCTCCGCGACCGCGGGCTGCTCGCCGACGCCCCGGCGGCGGCCACCGCCCCGCCGGCGCCGGCGACGATCACCGGCATCGCGTACGACTCGCGGCGCGTGGCGGCCGGCAACGTCTTCGTCGCGCTGCGAGGGCAGCGCGCTGACGGGACGACGTTCGCGGCCGAGGCGATCGATCGCGGCGCCGTCGCCGTCGTGTCGCAGGAGGCGGTTCCGGACGGCGTGCGAGCGCCGTGGGTGCAGGTGACCGACGCCCGCCTGGCGCTGGCGCTGCTGGCGGTCGCGTTTCACGGCGATCCGAGCCGCCGGATGCAGGTCGTCGGCATCACCGGCACCAACGGCAAGACGACCACGTCGTATCTGCTCGCCTCGATCTTCGAAGCGGCGAGGATGAAGTGCGGCCTGCTCGGAACGGTGGCGTACCGCATCGGCGGCGAGGTTCGCGAGGCGACGCGCACGACACCCGAGGCTCCGGACGTGCAGGCGCTGCTGGCCGAGATGGTCGATCGCGGGTGCCGCGCCTGCGTGATGGAGGTCTCCTCGCACGCGCTCGCGCTGCGCCGCGTCGACGGGATCGGGTTCGCGGCGGCGGTCTTCACGAACCTCACGCGCGATCACCTGGACTTCCACGCCGACATGGAGGACTACTTCCAGGCGAAGCGTCGTCTGTTCGCGCTGCTGCCGCGCGATCGTCCGGCGGTGATCAACGCCGACGATCCGCGCGCCGCCGCGTTGATCGAGACGGCCGGCATCGCGATCACCTACGCGGTCAACCGGAACGCCGACGTGACGCCGAGCCCGCTGTCGTACTCGATCGACGGCCTCACGTTCCAGGTGAGAACGCCGCGCGGACCGCTGCAGGTGCGCTCCGCTCTCGTCGGACGCCCGAACGTCTACAACATCCTGGCTGCCGTCGCCACCGCCGTGGCCCTCGATCTCCCGTTCGACGCGATCGAGCGGGGCGTCGGCGCGCTCCAGCAGGTGCCCGGCCGCTTCCAGGTGGTCTCCACCTCACAGGACGACGTCATCGTCGTCGTCGACTACGCGCACACCGACGATGCGTTGCGGAACCTGCTCGAGACGGCGCGGCCGCTCGCCGGCGGCCGGATCATCACGGTCTTCGGGTGCGGCGGCGATCGCGATCGCACGAAGCGCCCGCTGATGGGCGCGGTCGCCGGCCGGCTGAGCGACGTGATCGTCATCACGTCCGACAACCCGCGCAGCGAGGATCCGCTGCGGATCATCGAGGAGATCCAGCGCGGCATCACCGCGGATACGCGGCGCGGCAATGGCCAGCGGATCGCGACCGTCGTCGACAGACGTCAAGCGATCGACGAGGCGGTGGAGCAGGCCTCGCCGGGAGACCTCGTGCTCATCGCCGGCAAGGGCCACGAGAAGTACCAGGTGATCGGCACCCGGACGTTGCCGTTCGACGACGTGGAGACCGCCACGGCGGCGCTCGCGCGCCGCCGCGCGCGCCAGGGAGTGCGGTAGCCGATGCTCTACCACCTCCTGTACCCGTTTCACACCGAGTTCGGCGTGCTGAACGTAACGCGGTACATCACGTTCCGGACCGCGGCGGCCAGCATGTCGGCGCTCGCGATCAGCCTGTTGCTCGGGCCGTGGATGGTGCGACGCCTTCGGGAGTTCCAGATCGGGCAGGTGATCCGGCAGGAAGGACCGCAGAGCCATCGCGCGAAGGCGGGGACGCCGACGATGGGCGGCCTGCTGATCCTGACGGCCGCACTGGTGCCGACGCTGCTCTGGGCCGACCTGACGAACCTGTATGTCTGGATCGCCGTGCTGACGACCGCCGCGTTCGGCGCGATCGGCTTCGCCGACGACTACCTGAAGATCGTCCGCCGCGATCATCACGGCCTGCGTCCCAGGTACAAGATGGCGTGGCAGATCGTCGTCGCCCTCGTCGTCGGCCTGACGCTGATGCTGCTGCAGGAACAGGGCGCCTACAACACGCGCCTGATCTTCCCGTTCTTCAAGCGGCTGATTCCCGATCTCGGATGGGGCTATCTGCCGTTCGTGGTGATCTCGCTCGTCGCCTGGTCGAACGCGGTCAACCTGACCGACGGCCTGGACGGGCTGGCGATCAGCACGTTCGCGATCGTCGCGGCGACCTTCACCGCGCTCGCGTACGTGACCGGTCACCGCGTGCTGGCGGAATACCTGCTGCTGGTCCGGTTTCCGCTGTCCGCGGAGCTGACCGTGTTCTGCGGCGCGCTGGTCGGCGCGTCGCTCGGTTTCCTCTGGTACAACGCCTACCCGGCGGAGATCTTCATGGGCGACGTCGGATCGCTCGCGCTCGGCGGCGCGATCGGCACTGTCGCGACGCTGATCAAGCAGGAGCTGCTGCTCGTGATCGTCGGCGGCGTGTTCGTGCTGGAGGCGCTGTCGGTCGTGATCCAGGTCGCGTCGTTCAAGACGACCGGCAGGCGGGTGTTCAGGATGGCGCCGCTCCATCATCACTTCGAGCTGATCGGCTGGAGCGAGCCGAAGGTGATCGCGCGGTTCGTGATCGTGGGGGTGATCTTCGCGCTCCTCAGCCTCACGACGTTGAAGTTGAGGTGACGGGAGCGGCGCAGGAAGCGTTCTCGGTCCGCGGCAGACGCGTCACCGTCGTCGGCGCGGCGCGCAGCGGCATCGCGGCGGCAGAACTGCTGGCTCGTCGCGGGGCTTCGGTCACGTTGTCGGACGCGCGGCCGGAGATCGACGGCGCGGAGGCGGACAGGCTGGCGAGCCGCGGGGTGCGGCTGGAACTGGGCGGGCACGTCGCGTCCACCTTCACCGGGGCGGACCTGATCGTGATGAGCCCCGGGGTGCCGCCGGAACTGACGGCGGTGCGGATGGCCCGCGAGGCGGGCGTTCCGGCCATCGGCGAAGTGGAGCTCGCGTTCAGGTGGCTGAAGGGCCGCGTGATCGCGATTACGGGAACGAAGGGCAAGTCGACGACGACGGCGCTGACCGGGCGGATGTTGGGCCAGGCGGGGTTCACGGTGACGGTGGGCGGCAACATCGGCGCGCCGATCAGCGCGCAGGTGGACGAGTCGACGCCGGCGTCGCTGCACGTGATCGAAGTGAGCAGTTTTCAGCTGGAACAGATCGAACGGTTCCGGCCATGGATAGCAGTGATGTTGAACTTCTCGCCGGATCACCTGGATCGCCACCACACGGTGGAGGCGTATGCCGGGGCGAAAGCGAGGATCTTCGAGAACCAGCGGGCCGGCGATTTCGCGGTGGTCAACGCCGACGACGACGGCGCGATGCGGCTGGCGGCGGGCGCTGCCGCGACGATGCGACTCTTCTCGCGGCGAAGCGCGGTTGAAGAGGGCACGGTCGTCGACGACGGGTGGATCGTCGATCGGCGGCACGGAGCGATCGATCGGCTCGTGCCGCTCGGCAGCATCCGGCTGCTCGGGCCGCACCTGGTGGACGACGTGATGGCGGCGGTGACGGTGGCGCGCATCGCCGGTGCAGGCGCCGCGGACATGACGTCGGCGGTGGAGGCCTTCGGCGGGCTCGAGCACGCGATGGAACTGGTGACGGAGCTCGAGGGGGTGCGGTTCGTCAACGACTCGAAGGCGACGAACGTCGAAGCGGCGGTTCGCTCGATCGAGAGCTTCCCCGGCGGCGTCGTCGCCATCGTGGGCGGCCGGTTCAAGGGAGGCGACCTGGGTCTGCTTCGCGGGCCGATCGGCGGCCGCGGCAAAGCGGTCGTGGCGATCGGCGAAGCGAAGGAGCTGGTACGCCAGGCGGTCGGGGACGTCATCGGCGTCCACGACGCGGAGACGATGGACGAGGCGGTGCGGCTGGCGTTCGAGCTCGCGAAGCCGTCCGGTGTCGTGCTGCTCGCGTCCGCGTGCGCGAGCTTCGACATGTTTCGCGATTACGCGGAGCGCGGCGAGCGGTTCAAGGACGCCGTCCACCGCCTGCGTGAGGTCCGTCGCCCGCGTGACGACGTGTAGCGCGCGGTTTGCAGCGTCCGGTTTTTCTGTGGCGTGGTGCGGTTCGTAGTGTCCGGCTTTAGCCGGACGGATCTCTGAACGGTGAGCTGTCATCAGTCGGTCCTCGCGGCGAAGGATTGGCTGCTGGGAACGCAGGCTGCCCCGGCCTGCGAAGCTGGTGCCTTCATCCAGGGCCGGCTGATGACTGCTGACCGCTCAGGGATTCTCGGTTCTTCACGGCCCGAGCTTTAGGGCAGGTTCGCCATGGCGAGAAAACTCAAGTCCGATCCGGTCCTCTTCGTCACCACCGTGGGACTGGTGTGCCTGAGCATCGTCATGGTCTGGAGCGCGTCGGCCGTCGTCGCGATGGAGCGCTACCAGCAGCCGTACCTGTTCCTCACGAAACAGGTGATGTGGGCCCTGTTCGGCCTGGCGGTGTTGTGGGTCGCGATGGGCGTCGACTACCGGCGGTATCGCGAGCCGAAGTTCATCTGGACCTGTCTCGCCGTCGTCGCGCTCTGCCTGGTGGCGGTGCTCTTCAGCCCGCCGGTCAACAACGCGCGCCGCTGGTTCAGCGTCGGCGGCCTCGGCATCCAGCCGTCGGAGCTGGCGAAGCTCGCCGCCATCTTCTTCATCGCCTCGATGCTCGAGCGGCGCATGCACCGCATCAACGAGATCGGGTACGCGCTGCTGCCGATCGGCCTCGTCGTCGGGCTGCTCGTGGCGCTGATCCTGCTCGAGCCCGACTTCGGCACGTCGATGTCGCTTGCGCTGATCGCCGGCGTGATGGTGTTCGCAGCCGGTCTCAGCTACGTGTACGTGGCGTGTGCCGGGGCGATGCTGCTGCCGCTGGCGGCGTTCATCATGCTCGGCGCCGAGTACCGTCGCCGGCGTCTCTTCGCCTTCCTGCACCCGTGGGACGATCCGCTCGGCGACGGCTTCCAGTTGATCCAGTCGCTCATCGCGGTCGGCACCGGCGGCATCACCGGCCGTGGTCTGATGCAGGGGGTGCAGAAGCTCTTCTACCTGCCCGAGCCGCACTCCGACTTCATCTACGCGGTGATCTCCGAAGAGCTGGGGCTGATTGGCGCCACCGTGGTGCTGATCTGCTTCTGCGTCATCACGTGGCGCGGGCTGCGCATCGCCTCGCGCGCTCCCGACAGCTTCGGCGCCTTCATCGCGCTCGGCCTGACGACGATGATCGCCGTGCAGGCGCTGGTGAACATCAGCGTCGTCCTCGGCATGATGCCGACCAAGGGGATTCCGCTGCCGTTCGTCAGCGCGGGCGGCTCGTCGCTGATCATCAACCTGCTCGGAATGGGCGTGCTGCTGAACGTGTCGCGGCACGCATCGCCGGAAGCATGAGCGCATGGGAGCGGCGCTGCGCGTGGTGATCGCCGGTGGAGGCACGGGAGGACATCTCTATCCGGGCATCGCGGTCGCGCGCGAATTGCTGTCGCGTCGTCCGGATGCCACGGTCACGTTCGCCGGAACGGCGCGCGGGATCGAATCGCGTGTCGTTCCGCGCGAGGGCTTCGAGCTCGACACGATCCGGAGCGGTGGACTGAAGGGGAAATCGATTGCCGATCGGCTTCGCGGCGCCACGCTGGTGCCGCTCGGGCTCTTCGACGCGGCGCGCATCCTCGCGCGCCGGCGTCCGGCGCTCGTCATCGGCGTCGGCGGCTACAGCTCCGGCCCGGTCGTCCTGGCGGCGGCGCTCCGCGGCATCCCGACGATGCTCCTCGAGCAGAACGCGGTGCCGGGACTGACCAACCGGCTGCTCGCGCGCGTGGTGCGCGCGGCGGCGGTGACCTACGAGTCGACGCGTGCGTTCTTCGGCAGCAAGGCGTTCGTGAGCGGGAATCCGGTGAGGGCGGAATTCGTCGGCGGGATGAAAGCGAGTACTCAGGAGGGCGAGCATGCGCGGTCTTCCGGTATCGGAGTTCTGATCTTTGGCGGCTCTCAGGGCGCGCACGCAATCAACGTGGCCATGGTGGAGGCAGCGTCCAGGCTGGCAGCCTTCGAGGCTCCTCTGCGCATCGTCCATCAGACCGGCGAGAAAGACGTCGACCTGGTTCGTGCGGGGTACGCCGCCGCCGGACTGCAGGCTGAAGTCGAGCCGTTTCTCTATGACATGGCGCGGCGGATCGGCGAGGCGGACCTGATCGTCTCGCGAGCGGGCGCGACGACGCTCGCCGAGCTGACGGCGGCCGGGAAGCCCGCGATCCTGATCCCGCTGCCGACCGCGACCGACGATCACCAGCGGAAGAATGCGGAAGCGATGGCGTCCGCCGGCGCGGCGGAGGTGATCCTTCAGGCCGATGCCACGGGCGAATCGCTTGCCGTCCGCATCATGGACCTGGCGCGCGACGCAGCCGCGCGCGCGCGCATGGGCACGGCGGCCCGTGCGCTCGCGCGGCCCGACGCCGCCCGCGTCATCGTGGATCGGGCGCTGGAGCTCGCGGGTGCATGATGGCTGGACGCGCAGCGGGAGCACGTCCGTGTTAGGCCGCACTCGACGGATCCATTTCATCGGGATCGGCGGAAGCGGGATGAGCGGGATCGCCGAGCTGCTCCGGAACCTGGACTACGTGGTCACCGGCTCGGACGAGAAGGCGTCGCCCGTCACCGAGCGTCTCGAGGCGATCGGCGTGCGCGTCGACATCGGACATGCCGGCCGCCATGTCCACGGCGCCGACGTCGTCGTCATCTCGTCCGCGGTGCGGCCGACCAACCCCGAGGTGGAAGAAGCGCATCGTCGCGGCATCCCGGTGATCCCGAGGGCCGAGATGCTCGCGGAGCTGATGCGGCTGCGATACGCGATTGCGGTCGCCGGCGCCCACGGCAAGACGACGACGACCTCGATGATCGCCTTTTCACTCGAGCGCGCCGGCCTCGATCCGACGGCTGTCATCGGCGGACGCCTGAGCGCGTTCGGGAGCAACGCGCGTCTCGGGCGCGGCGAGCTGATGGTCGCCGAGGCCGACGAGAGCGATCGATCGTTCCTGAAGCTGTTCCCGACCGTTGCGGTGATCACGAACATCGACTACGAGCATCTCGAGAGCTACGGCAGCTTCGAGGAGCTGCGGCAGGCGTTCGTCGACTTCGCGAACAAGGTCCCGTTCTACGGCGCCGTCATCTGCTGCGCCGACGACGAGCACCTCGTGACGGTGATCGATCGCATGACGCGGCGGGTGACGACGTACGGGATGTCGGCGCAGGCGGATCTGACCGCCACCGACGTCGTGCTCGGCCCGATGTCGGTGCGCGCCACGGTGAAGCGCCGCGCCCGCCGCTCGGAGGACCAGGCGAAGACGCTCGTCACGCTCGGACAGCTGGAGCTGAGCGTGCCGGGACATCACAACCTGCTCAACGCGCTGGCGACGATTGCCGTCGGCCTGGAGATCGGGGTGCCCTTCGAACGGCTCGCACCTGGCCTGCGGCAGTTCAAGGGGGCGGAGCGCCGTTTCGAAGTGCGGGGCGAGCCGCGCGGCGTGCTCGTCGTCGACGACTACGGCCATCATCCGACCGAGATCGCGGCGGTGCTCGCGGCGGCGCGTGCGTTGAACCGCCGGACGATCGTCGCGTTCCAGCCGCATCGGTACTCGCGGACGAGGGCGCTGCTCGACGCGTTCGGCCCGTCGTTCGCGGGCGCCGACGCCATCGTGCTCACCGACATCTACGCCGCCAACGAGGATCCGATCCCCGGCGTCACGCTGGAGACGCTGGCGCAGAAGGTACGGTCGCAGGTCGACGTGCCGGTGGAGGTCGTGCCCGAGCTGGACGACGTCGCGCCTGCGCTCGCACGGATGGCGCGGCAGGGGGATCTCGTGATCACGCTGGGCGCGGGGTCGATTGCGGCCGTGTCCGATCAGCTGCTCGCGCTGCTCGAGCGCCGCAACAGCCTGCGCGAAGGGGTGCAGGCATGAGCCCGGTCGCGGTCTCGGCGGATCGCCGGTTCCATCGTGCGCACGTGAAGCCGGCGCGGCGCCGCGCGGGGTGGCGGCGCGCCGCCGTGCTCGTGGTGAAGTACACGGCTGCGATCGGCGCGCTGCTCTTCGCGATCGACGCGACCCGGACCTTCGTGACGACGACGCCGCTGCTGCGGATCGACCGGATCCGCGCCGACGGCAACCACCGGCTGACCGGCGCCGCCATCGAGACGATGCTCGACGGCCTGCGGGGCGAGAACATCCTCTTCGCCGACCTCGAGGCCTGGCGCGCGCGGCTCGCGGAGTCGCCCTGGATCGCCGATTCGTCGTTCAGGCGCTCGCTTCCGTCGACGGTGGAGGTGTCGGTGCGCGAGCGGACGCCGGTCGCCATCGGGCGCATCGGCGATCGGCTCTACCTCGTCGACGAGCGCGGCGCGACGATCGACGAGTACGGTCCGGAGTACGGCGTGCTGGATCTACCGATCGTCGACGGTTTCGAAAAGGGAGAAGCGAAGACGGAGGCCAACGCCGCGCGCGGCGCGCTGGCCGCGCGGCTGATCATGTCGCTGCGGCAGAAGCCGGCGGTGGCCAGCCGGCTCTCGCAGGTGGATGTCTCCGACGTGCACAACGTGACGATCCTCCTCAACGACGATCCCGCGGAACTGCGGGTCGGCGACAGCCGCTTCCTTGATCGTGTCGAGTCCTACCTGTCGCTGTCCGAGGCGCTGCACGCGCGCGTGCCGGAGATCGACTACGTCGACCTGCGCTTCGACGGCCGCGTCTACGTGCGGCCGCTCGGCAAGCGCGGGAGAAGCGTGGCGGGCGCGGGACGTCCGCGGGTCAGTCGCGTGAACGACGCTGGGCAGCACTAACCGGAGGCAGTGTGGCGCGCAAGGAACGGTATCTGGTCGGGCTCGACGTCGGCACCTCGAAGGTGACGGCGGTCGTGGGCGAGGTTCTCGACGGCGACGGGGTCGACATCGTCGGCGTCGGAGCGGCCGAGTCGCGCGGCATCAGGCGCGGCGTGGTCGTGAACCTCGAAGCGGCGGTCGACTCGATCAAGAAGGCGCTCGAAGAGGCGGAGCTGATGGCGGGCGTCGAGATCGACTCGGTGCACCTGGCGCTGTCGGGGCCGCACATCAAGGGGTTCAACAGCCGGGGGGTCGTCGCGGTCGCCGGGAAGAACCGCGAGATCACGCGCGACGACGTCCGGCGGGCGATCGACGCGGCCAAGGCGGTGTCGCTGCCGGCCGGCCGCGAGATCCTGCACGTGCTGCCGCAGGACTTCGTCGTCGACGAGCAGGACGGCATCGGCAACCCGCTGTCGATGACCGGCTCGCGCCTGGAGGTGAACGTCCACATCATCACCGGCAGCCAGAGCGCCACGCAGAACATCACCGCGTGCGTGAACCGCGCGGGCGTCAACATCGACCAGATGGTGGTCGAACAGCTCGCGGCGAGCGAGTCGGTGCTGACCTCCGACGAGAAGGATCTCGGCGTGGCGCTGGTCGACGTCGGCGGCGGCACGACCGACATCGCCATCTACGAGCGCGGCAGCCTGTGGCACACGGCGGTCATCGGCATCGGCGGGGACCACTTCACGAACGACATCGCCGTCGGCCTGCGCACGCCGGTGCCCGACGCGGAGAAGATCAAGCGCAAGTGCGGCTGCGCGCTGTCGGCGATGGTCGACGAAGACGAGACGATGGAGGTGGCCAGCGTCGGCGGCCGGAAGCCGCGCGTCATGGCGCGGCGGATCCTGTCCGAGATCCTCCAGCCGCGGGCCGAGGAGATCTTCCACATGGTGTGGGACGAGATCCGGCGCGCGGGCTACGAGAAGAGCCTGAACTCGGGCATCGTGTTGACCGGCGGCGGAGCGATTCTCGACGGCATGCCGGAGATCGCCGAGCAGATCTTCGACCTGCCGATCAGGCGCGGGTGCCCGACCGGGGTCGGATCGATTGCCGACCACGTGAACAGCCCGACGTTCGCGACCGGCGTGGGGCTGGTGTTGTACGGGTATCGCAATACCGAGCCGGAGGCGCCGCGCGCGCTCGTCGGCGCGGGGGGCTTGCGAGTGATCACCGACAGGCTCAAGGGCCTGTTCAAGGAATTCTTCTAATCACAGGGAGTCACGAATGGGCGAGTTCCACAGCATGCCGGGAGCCCCGTACGGCACGATGCCTGACGAACGGTTGCGGCTTCGACTCGACGACGAGACGTTCAACGGCGCGCGGATCAAGGTGATCGGCGTCGGCGGCGGCGGCGGCAACGCGGTCAACCGCATGGTGCGCGCCGGCCTCGACGGCGTCGAGTTCATGGTCGCCAACACCGACCTGCAGGCGCTGAAGGCGAACCACGCGCCCATCAAGCTGCAGATCGGATCGAAGCTGACGAAGGGGCTCGGCGCCGGCGCCGACCCGATCGTCGGCCGGGAGGCGGCGCTCGAGGACACCGACAAGATCATCCAGGCGCTCGACGGGGCCGACATGATCTTCGTCACCACCGGGCTCGGCGGCGGCACCGGCACCGGCGCGGGGCCGGTCATCGCGAGCCTCGCCAGCGAGCTCGGCGCGCTGACCGTGGCCGTCGTCACCAAGCCGTTCAAGTTCGAGGGCAAGAAGCGGCAGGTGCAGGCGGAGCGCGGCCTCGAGGCGCTGCGCGACTGCGTCGACACCATCATCACGATCCCGAACGAGCGGCTGCTCACGATCATCGACCGGTCGACGCCGCTCACCGACGCCTTCTGCACCGCGGACGATGTGCTGAGGCAGGCGATCCAGGGGATCTCGGACCTGATCCTCGTGCCGGGCCTGATCAACCTGGACTTCGCCGACGTGAAGACGATCATGTCGGGCATGGGGCTGGCGATGATGGGCACCGGCATCGCCGAAGGCGACGGCCGCGCGATCGAGGCGGCCAGGCGCGCCATCTCGAGCCCGCTGCTCGAAGGCGCGTCGGTCAACGGCGCCCGCGGCGTGATCATCAACGTGACCGGCGGACCGGACCTGTCGCTCTCCGAAGTGAGCGAAGCGTCGACCATCGTGCAGGAAGCGGCCGACGAGGACGCCAACATCATCTTCGGCGCCGTGGTCGACCCGGCGCTCGAGGGTGTCGTGAAGATCACCGTCATCGCCACCGGGTTCGCCGGCACGGCAGGCTACGCCCGCCCGGCGATGAGCGGGGCGACGACCCCGATCGACATGTCGCAGTACGCCGACGTCGCGCGCCGCGCGGAAGCGGTACCCGCCGAGCGTGTGGCGGGCGCGAAGCTGGTCGTCGGCGGCCGTCACGGGATCGTCGATCTGCCGGTGATGGGCGGCAGCACGACAGGAGCCGACGCGGCCGGCGACGCCGACGCCGAGATGAGCTCGACGTTCGACCTGCCGACCTTCCTGCGGCGGAAGGAAGGCTGAGCCGCGGGCGGCCGGACATCGGCCTGTCCTGACGCCGGCGATTCGCGGTGATACAGTAGGTAGATCCACGGTACCCGAGAACGCCGGCGTATCAGCCTGAGTGTTCGTGCAATCTCGCACCGGGGCGGCGAGCCGGTCCTCTCGCCGCACGCCGTGGGTGTCCGAGGCTCGACCGGCACCCATGAAGGCCTGGCAACAACGCGAACGCGCACTCGAAACCCTCTCGAAAGAAACGGGCTACGTCCGCAAGCCCCACGGCGGACGCCTGCGCATTGCCCTGGCGTTCCCCAACACCTACTGGGTCGGGATGTCGAATCTCGGCTTCCAGACCGTCTACCGGCTGTTCAACGCCCACCCGGACATCGTGTGCGAGCGGGTGTTCCTGCCGCCGAAGCAGGAGCTCGCGGCGCAGGTCGCGGCAGGCGCGCCGCTGCTGACGCTCGAGTCGCAGACGCCGGTGCACGAGTTCGACGTGTTCGCCTTCTCCGTGTCCTTCGAGTGGGACTACGTGAACGTGCTGACGCTGCTGAAGCTCGCCGGCCTGAAGCGATACGCCGCCGAGCGCACGTCACGCGACCCCCTCGTGATGATCGGCGGCGCGATCACCTTCCTGAACCCGGAGCCGCTCGCGCCGTTTGCCGACGTGATCGCGGCGGGCGAGGCGGAAGTGCTCATCCCGTCGCTCGAACGGGGATTCCGCGAGGCGCCGGACCGCGAGGCGTTCCTCCAGTTCCTTGCGCGTGAACGCGGGTTCTACGTGCCGAGCTTCTACGAGCCGGCCTACGACGCCAACGGACTGCTGACGGGATACGCGGCGAAGGCCGGTACCGACGCGCCGGTGCCGGTCCGGAAGGCGGCGCTGCGGACCACTGACACGCTCGACCCGCCGTCGACGAGCATCTTCACCCCCGACACGGAGTTCGGCTCGCGCTTTCTCGTGGAGGTGGTGAGAGGCTGCGCCAACCTGTGCCGCTTCTGCTGGGCGGGATACAACTATCTTCCGGTCCGGGCATTCCCCGCCGATCGCATTCTCCAGCTCGCTCGTGAGGCGCGCCCGCACGCAGCGCGTGCCGGCCTCGTGTCCATCGCCCTCTGCGACCACCCCGAGATCGAGCGGATCCTCGCCGGGCTGCTGGAGATGGGCTATCACATCAGCCCGGCCTCGCTGCGGCTCGACGACCTGACCGATCCGATCGTCCGCATGCTCCACGCCAGCGGCGAGCGCAGCATCACGATCGCGCCCGAGGCGGGCTCGGACCGCATGCGGCGGGTGATCAACAAGACGGTCACGACCGACGAGATCCTCGATCGCGCCGACCTGATCTTCCGCAACGGCATGGAGAACCTGAAGCTGTACTTCATGATCGGCCTCCCAACCGAAACAGACGACGACCTGGTCGCGATCCGCGATCTCACGCTCCAGCTCCGCGAGACGATGCTGAAGCATGCGAAGGCGCGAGGGCAGGTGGGCCGGATCGTCGGCAGCGTGAACCCGCTCATCCCGAAGCCCGGCACCGCGTACCAGTGGCTGCCGATGGAGGATCCGGCGGAGACCGATCGGAAGATCAAGCGGCTGCGCTCGCTGATGTCGGGCATCGACAACGTGTTCTTCAACATCAAATCGGAACGTCATTCGTACTACCAGGCGTTGCTGTCGCTCGGCGATCGACGCGTGGCTCCGGCGATCGAGGTCGCCGAGCGGAACGGGCAGAACTGGCGCGCGGCGGTGGAGGAGGCCGGCGTCGACGCCGATTTCTTCATCTTCCGGGACCGCAGCAAGGATCCCGTGCTGCCGTGGGACATCATCGACGGCGGCATGAAGGAATCCTTCTTCCGCGCGGAGTTCGACAAGTCCACGCGGGCCGAGTGGACGCTCCCGCCGAAACGGCAGCAGGAGAACGCCCGCCTCCTCCCGATGGCCTGATCAGAGACGACGCCCAGGATTCATCCCAGACGGCGCTCGGGTTGACGCTGCTGCGCGCTCCGGTGGCGCTCGCGCTCGAAGCCGTGCCTGTCGTCGGCGCAGATTTCGGACTGACGCCCTCGGGCGTGCGCCTAACCCGGCTGGCTTCGATGCCTACGGCGCAACGCCCTCGAAATCAGCGCCTCCTTCGGCACGGCTTCAGACTGACGCCCCTCGCGCGACGCCCAAGTCGCGCGCATCAGCGCCAACCCAACCGCCTCGGAGAACAATCACGACGTGATCGCGGCGCGCTCCTCGTACTCCTGGAAGGCTTCCAGGATCAGATCGCGGATCTTGTTCTGCGCCGTCGCATCGACGATCGGCCGCAGCAGCGCGAAGCTGCGGCGCTCGCCGTTGACGCTGTACTGGCGCGCGGGAAAGGTGACGTTGCGGCCGCCACCGCCGCGGCGCTCCCAGATCGAGAAGCCGATCAGCTTCAGACCCTCCAGCACACCATCGGTGAAGTGCAGTTCGGCGTCGGCCAGCTTTCCGGGCGGGTTGCCCTTGTCGTTCGGGGTGACTCTGACGATCACGGGAGACGCTCCTTCCTGTCGTGTGGCGCCGGGCGCCAGTTCGGAATGCAGACGTCTGCCCGCACTTCAAGGGCGGTACCGGAGGATCGAGGATCAGCCGCGTGTCCGGAAGTCGCTGCGGCGAACGGACTTGGCGACGCGCCCCCTGACGGGGGGCGGCTGGAGCTGGCCGAGCGGGGTGCGAGAGCGGAAACCGACGTTAACGTGCGCGGCGGATCAACGCGCGAAGATCATGACCTGTGCGATCGCCAGGGCGTCGGAATGGGTGATGGTGAGGAGCGAGTTGCCGGCGCCCATCGCCTCGAAGCGGCGCAAGGCGCCGCCGTGGAGCTCCAGGCGCGGCGGGCCGCCGCGGCGGACGACCTCGACGCCGCGCCACAGCACGTTCTGCGAGTGCCCCGTGCCGAGCGCCTTCATCGCGGCTTCCTTGGCGGCGAATCGTCCGGCAAAATGGACCGCCGGCTCGCGCCGGCGCATGCAGTAGGCGATTTCACCGTCGGTGAAGATGCGCCGGATGAAGCGATCGCCATAGCGTTCGATGGTCGCGGCAATCCGGGGAATGTCGGTTGCGTCGATTCCTAGCCCGATGATCGTGGACACGTCGTCATGATACTGCCCTCGCCCGGCAACGGTTTCGAATGGCGCGAGACGCCGTTCGGTCCCGCGCTCGTCTGTACTGCACTCGAGACATTCGCTCCGCACCTGTTCACGACGCGTGCGTGGACGCTCGGCCAGAAGGCCGATGCCGGCGAGGCCGGATGGGTCGACGTGGCTGCCGCGTTCGGCCTCGGCCGTGCCTTGCTGCTCCGGCTGCGACAGGTGCACGGCGCGGCCGCGTGTGTGGCCGAGTCGATCGATCGGCCCGCCGTGGAGTTGCCGCAGGGCGACATCCTCGTGTCGGGCGACGATGCGGTGGCGATCGCGGTGCAGGCGGCCGACTGCGTGCCGCTGCTGGCGGTCGATCGACGCCGAGGTGTCGTTGCCGCCGCGCACGCCGGGTGGCGAGGGCTTGCCGCGGGCGTTCCAGGAGAGACGGTCAGGATGCTGGCATCCACGTACGGCTCCCGCCCCGCCGATCTCGTCGTCGCACTCGGACCATCGATCGGTGCGTGCTGCTACGAAGTTGGAGCGGAAGTCCGGCAGGCGTTCGTGACCGGCGGATTCGACGTGGACGATCTCCAGCGATGGTTTCGTCGTGCGCCGGCGCCGACGTCCGTCAACCGGTCGATGCCTGGAGTGACTGGCGATCCCAGGCCCGGACAGTACTTCTTCGACGGCTGGGCGTCAGCCGGGGATCAGCTGCGCGCGGCAGGTGTGGCCGACGAGCGCATCTTCAGCGCGGCGCTGTGCACCGCCAGCCATCCGGAGCTGTTGCCATCGTACCGGCGTGACGGCCGCGCGGCGGGACGCATCGCTGCCGCAATCGTGGCTGCGCCGCGTCGGGCCTGAAGTGCATTCGGATTCAGCGTCGAGCTCATCCCCGCAACTGCGATCGCGAAGAGACGAAGAGACGAAGAGACGAAGGATCGATTGTCGCAGGAGACGTGGCCTTCGTTCTTCGTATGGATGGTTTTGAGACGGGTTGTAGTGTCCGGCTTCAGCCGGACTTCATCGCGGCGTGAGCCGGGCCTCGCGCCGCCGCTCAGGGCGTGCCGCCCGATGTGACCGGAGCCGCCGGGACGAAGTAGAAGATCCGCTGGCAGCTGTCGCACTGGATTATCGTCTCGTTCCGGCGGACGGTGTTGAAGACCTGCGGCCGCATGCGCACGTGGCAGATCGTGCAGATGCCGTCTCTGGCTTCCGCCAGCGCCACGCCGTGGCGCCGTTTCGCCAGGGCGTCGAAGGTCGCCATCAGATCCGGCGGCAGCGCGGCAGTGACGGTCGCGCGTTCTGATTTGAGGGTCTGGAGCCGCGTGCTCAGGTCGTCGTGCTCGGCGGTGATGGCACGGCGCGCGGCGTCGACCTCCTTTCCGGTCGCGGCGAGCGCCGCCTCGGCGGCCTTCAGCGCGCCGGCGAGGTCGTCGGCCTCCATCATCCGCTCCAGCATCCGGTCCTCGTGGGTCTTGATCTCGTTCTGCGCGAACGCGATCTCGTGCTGGATGGCGTGATACTCCTGGTTGGTCTTCACCGCCATCGCCTGCTCGCGGAACTTCGACAGCCGTCCCTGATGGACCGCCAGCTCCTTCTCGATCTCGCGGCGCGCGGCCAGGTTGCTGGCGATGGCCTCTTTCGCCGCGGTCACTTGCTGCCTGGCCGCGTCGAGGCGGGTATCGAGCGCGGCCAGCCGCGACGGTTCGTCGGCGAGCCGCTGTTCCGCATCGTGGATGGCGCTGTCGATGCGCTGCAGTGCGATGAGCTGTTCGAGGTCTGGGTTCATGCGCGGGTCCGAACCGGATGCGCGCGGACTCGATGCCGCGCAGACACAAAAAAAGCCCCGGGTGCGTGCACACCGGGGCTCGATGATTCACGCTGCCTCTCGGGGCAGCGATGCAGGCGCGATCGTCCGACCACTTCGCAATCTACGCTTGGCAATTCGCAGTCATCTTAGCATCCCCTCACCCGCCCGGCGGCCGGCGCGAGCGGAGGCCGCCGTCAACCGCTGTTCCAGAATGCTTCGGCCTCTCCATCGGAGAGTGCTCGTTCCCAGCCTTCGGTCATCGTGAACTGGGATTAGGCGAAGCTGTTGCCCGATGGCTTCATCCGCGGGACGGTGCGACCGTCGCCGAAGTCACCGCGCATGGATCCTTCGACACACACTTCATCACGAAATCGCGAAGGCCACGAAGGATCTCAATTCATCTGGTGAACATGCCCTCCGTGGATCTGATCGCGCTTTCCGTGTCGTGTCCGTGTTGGTGCTTTTCGTCCGATGCGCGCACACTTACCACGGCGTGCAGGCGGCGACGTTTGCGCTCCACCGATGCGCGACGAGCTCTTCACGTTTCTCGAGGTAGGCATCGACATCGGACTTGTGTCGAGTAGACGTCTACCAGCGGGGCCGAGGGGTACTGCTGCGCAATCTCCTCAGCGGTCGCACCGTTGGAACCTCGTCAGCACTTGGTTGCGACGGATCGAGGCTCTGCGAGCGTGAACACGGCACCAAGTGCTGCCGCCTGACAACGTCATCTTGATGTCTTGCGCGTGGAGGCCGCCGGCCGTATAGTCGTCGAGCACATTCGATCGCACCGCCCCTATCAAGCACGCGTGCTCGCCGCAAGGCGCTCACACGAGGTCGAGCTCGCCAAACGCGAAACCCTCACCCGACGCTCGAACCAGGCTCACAACACGGCAAGCGGTGCAGTCCGACTCAAGCCAAAAAGTCGTCTGCCATCGCAACCCGGTAAAGACTCTCTTGTCGCGGACGATTCCCGGCGCTGCCCTTTAAGTGCCACGCCCTACCTCTATCTGGGCGCCGCCCTTGCGGGGCGACTGGCTCCTTGAAAGAGGCAAACGAGCCCATAAACACTGAAACCGGCCTTGCGGCCGGTTTCGCACCCTCATCCCGAAGGAAGAGGGGGGATAGATGTGTACAAGTCTAGTCATCATCGTCGTGCCAGTCAAGCCTGTGGAGGGCCATCATGGCTGACGTGATCGTCTACGTGGACGGGTTCAATCTCTACTACGGCAGCCTGAAGAGCACGCCGTACAAGTGGCTGGACCTGGGGCGTCTGAGCGCGACGATGCTGCCGAATGACACCGTGATAGCGATCAAGTACTACACGGCTCGGATCAGCGCCAGACCGGGCAATCCGAGCGGTCCGACGGACCAGCAGATCTACCTGCGCGCGCTTCGCACCATCCCGCACCTGTCGATCACGTACGGCCACTTCCTCACGCACTCCGTGCAGATGCGGCTCAGTGGCGTGACACCGTCGAAGCGGGTGTGGGTGGACAAGACGGAGGAGAAGGGATCGGACGTCAATCTGGCTACACACCTCGTTCGGGACGCCTGCCAGAATGCGTTCCAGACGGCCGTCCTCATCACGAACGACTCCGATCTGGCCGAACCAGTCCGCATAGTGCGAGACGAACTGAAGCTGCCGGTCGGCATTCTCAATCCGCACGACCGCCACAGCGTCGAGTTGAAGCGCGTCTCGACCTTCCAGAAGCGCATCCGTCAGAGCGATCTGATTGCCAGTCAGTTCCCCGATGTGTTGATGGATTCGAAGGGCGAGATCCGCAAGCCGGCGTCGTGGTGAAGCGGCGGTGACGCCGCTCGCGGCGGGCCCCTCTCCCCCTGGCTGCGACCGCTTCAGCGAGGCCGACTGGAAGACGCGCAAGGAGTTCATCGCGGCCGATCTTTGGGTACAGTCGTCACTCGACTGCGCCAGCGATTCCAACAGCTGTTCTTTCCCGAAGGAATTTCGTTCGACAGTTCGGCGTTCGTTGGAACCGTCGCAACTACCGAAGCCTTCAGCTACTTGCGTGGAGTTGGGGCGGGAAATGAAGGTTTGGTGGGCCCACCAGGATTCGAACCTGGAACAGGCCGGTTATGAGCCGGCGGCTCTGACCGTTGAGCTATGGGCCCGAATCTGACTCCTGCCGGCCATAGGCTTTGGGCGTTTGGCGATGGGCCGGCTTACACCGATGCGCGACGCGCGCCCGGCCCAGCCTATGGCCCATAGCCGATCGCCCCTAGCTCAATAGCCTACGACGTTCTTCCCTCCAGGAACGCCCGCAGCTTGCGGCTGCGCGACGGGTGGCGCAGCTTGCGCAGCGCCTTGGCCTCGATCTGGCGGATGCGCTCGCGCGTGACGGCGAAGCTCTGTCCGACCTCTTCGAGCGTGTGCTCGCTGCCGTCGCCGACGCCGAACCGCATCTTGATCACCTTCTCCTCGCGCGGCGTCAGCGTCTTCAGCACCGACTCGGTCTGTTCCTTCAGATTGAGGTTGATCACCGCTTCGGCCGGCGACACGACCTGGCGATCCTCGATGAAGTCGCCGAGGTGCGAATCCTCCTCCTCGCCAATCGGGGTCTCGAGCGAGATCGGCTCCTGCGCGATCTTCAGGACCTTCCGGACCTTGCTGACCGGGATGTCCATCCGCTTGGCGATCTCCTCGGAGGTCGGCTCGCGCCCCAGCTCCTGGACCAGCGCGCGCGAGGTGCGAATCAGCTTGTTGATCGTCTCGATCATGTGGACCGGGATGCGGATCGTGCGCGCCTGGTCGGCAATCGCGCGCGTGATCGCCTGGCGGATCCACCAGGTCGCGTAGGTCGAGAACTTGTAGCCGCGGCGGTACTCGAACTTGTCGACCGCCTTCATCAGACCGATGTTCCCCTCCTGAATCAGGTCGAGGAACTGCAGGCCGCGGTTCGTGTACTTCTTCGCGATCGAGACGACGAGGCGCAGGTTCGCTTCGACCAGCTCCTTCTTGGCCTGCTCCGCCTGGTACTCGCCGCGCAGGATCGTGTCGAGCGTGTTCTTCAGCTCCGCCGGCTCCTGCTCGAGCGCGTCGGTCGTCGCCTTCAGCCGGAGCTTCTGCTCCTTCAGCTGACGTCCGAGGTTCTTCCGATCCTCTTCCTTCAGCTTGTGCTTCTTGTTCTTCGGGTTCAGCAGCCGGTCGATCCCTTCGATCTCGCGCTGGATCGACTTGACCCCTTCCACCGCCTCCTTCATCTCGTCGATGAGCCGGCGCTTGATCGCCTCGGTGAACTCGATCTCGCGGATGCGCTGCGACACCTCGATGCGCGCGCGCATTGCCGCCCACCGCGCCTTCCGGTACTTCTTCTTGTCGCGCGTCGTCGCCCCCTTGGGGGTCTCGGCGAGCTTCTCGAACAGCTTCTCGGCGTTGCCGTTCGACTTGCGGACGTTCTCGATCTGCTTCTGGACCTGGCGCGCCCGCTCGGCGATGCGCTCGTCGGTGATCTCCTCGTCGTTGAAGATCACGAGCTCGCGGATCGTCCGCTCGCCGGCGTGCAGCTGCTCGCCGAGCTGAATCACCTTCCGGGCGACGAGCGGCGTGCGCGAGATCGACTTGATCACGGCCAGCTTGCCGCGCTCGATGCGGCGGGCAATCTCGACCTCGCCTTCGCGCGTGAGGAGCGGCACGGTGCCCATCTCGCGGAGGTACATGCGGACCGGATCGTTGGTCTTGTCCAGGGCGCCCGGCGTGAGATCGAGCTCCAGCTCCTCGGCGCCTTCGGCGGTGCGGTCGATCGGCTTGTCGTCCCGCATGTACTTCTGGTCGGAATCGATCACCTCGATGCCGGCGCTGCCGAAGGTGTTGAACAGGTCGTCGAGCTCGTCGGACGAGGTGATCTCCGATGGGAGGAGCTCGTTCACCTCGTCGTACAGCAGGTAACCCTTCTCCTTCCCGATGTTGATGAGTTGCCGGACCTCGTCGTACTTTTCTTCGATCGACATGTATGCAGCCTCGTCCCCTACGTCAGTTGCTCGATGCGGAGCCCCAGATCATTCTTTTTCCGCAGCAGCAGGTCAATCTCGGAGCTCGACGCTCCGGGCCCGAGCTGCTGCAGCCGGTCGATTTCGCGCTGGATGGCGGCGCGCTCCCGCTGCCACCGCAGCCGTCTGAGCGCACGTGTGCACTCCATCGGCGAGAGCACCGGCGGCGAATCGGTGGCGGCCACCGCCGTGACCAGCTGAGTGCCCTGCGTACTTAGACGCTGCAGCAGCGCTGATGGTAAACCCTCGGGTGTCGTTGTTGGTTGCAGTGAGCGGGCCAGTTCGAACACATCGCGGGCCGCCAGCTGGACGAAATCGTCCTCGTCCAGCTCGGCCAGAGCCTCCAACCCCTGCCTACTATTATGTACGAGCGCCCAAATCAGCCCCTTTTCGGCCTGTTTCAGCTCGCCGGAGGGGGGAAGCTCCCGCGCCGTCAGCTCCGTCCGGCGCTGGACCGCCGCCTTGCGGATCTCGGCCCGGACCACGTCCTCGGTCACTTTCGCCTTGAACGCGATCCGGTCGGCGAACTGGTCGCGCGCCGCCGCATCGGGGATCTTCGCCGCGACGACCAGCATCTTTCCGAGAAACTGCCGCCTCGCCTCGTCCTGGGTGAAGTCGACCCCGACCGACGCCTGGTCGAGCAGGTACTCGAGATAGGGACGCGACGTCTTCAGCCGCTCGCGATACGCCTCGGGCCCGTTCCTCCGGATGAACACATCCGGATCCTCGCCGGGGTTCAGCACGAGGACGTTCACCTCGAACCCCTCCGACACCAGCAGCTCGCAGGAGCGCACGGCGGCACCCTGCCCCGCGGTGTCCGGATCGAAGCTGAGGACGATGCGGTTGGTGAAGCGGTGGAGGAGCTGCGCCTGTGCCGGCGTGAGCGCCGTCCCGGACGAGGCGACCACCGGCGCCGCCTGCGACTGCAGCACCTGCGCGACGTCGAAGTAGCCCTCGACCATCACCACGTACCCGAACTTCCGGACCGCCTGCTTCGACCAGTTGAGGCCGTACAGCGTGCGCCCCTTGGAGTAGATCGGCGTCTCGGGCGAGTTCAGGTACTTCGGCACCTGGTCGGCGTCCATCGCGCGGCCGCCGAACGCGATGACCGAGCCGGTGTCCCGGCAGATCGGGAACATCAGCCGATTGCGGAAGCGATCGATCGTCTCGCCGGTGTCGCGCTGCACCAGCAGCCCGCTCTGCACCGCCATCGCCTGGCTGACGCCCTGTTTCATCAGCCGCGCCTTCAGCCCGTCGCGTGACTGCGGCGCGTAGCCGAGCCCGAGCTGCTCGATGGTCTGCGCCGTGAGGCCGCGCTCCTTCAGCTGCTGGCGTGCGCGCGCGCCGGCCGGCGATGCGAGCTGTTCGCGGAAATATGCCGCCGCGATCTCGTGCACCTTCAGCAGCGCCTCGCGAAGCGCCGCGTCCTGCCTGGCCGAGGGGTCGCTCTCCTCGGGCTCGGGGAGCGACATGCCTGCCTTCTGCGCGAGCAGACGCACGGCGTCGCCGAATCCGACGCGCTCCTGCAGCTCGATGAACTTGAAGACGTCGCCGCCGACCTTGCAGCCGAAGCAGTAGAAGAACTCCTTGTCGGGATCCACCTGGAACGAAGGCGTCTTCTCGGAGTGGAACGGACAGAGCCCCTTGTAGACCCGTCCCGCGCGCTTCAGCGGGACGTACTCCTGCACGACCTGCAGGATGCCGGCCCGCAGCCGCAGATCGTCGATGAAGGTCTGGGGAAACAGCGGCACGTCAGTCCTTGAGCTCCGCCACCGTCACGCCGCCGCCGCCCTGGTTCGGCGGCGCCGCCGAGATGTGCGAGACGAGCGGATGCTGCTGCAGGAACCCCTGGATCGCCCGCTTCAACTGGCCCGTGCCGTAGCCGTGCACGAAGCGGAGCACGCGCTGATCGCCGAGCAGCGACTCGTCGAGAAAACGCTCCGCTCGGCTGATCGCTTCGTCGACGCTGCAGCCGATCACGTTCAGCTCCGACGCCATGCTGTCGCGCGGCTGCAGATCGACGTGCACCTTCACCCTCGGCGCGGCGGCCGCGGCCGGACCCGCTGCCGCGAGCAGGCGCAGATCGCGAACGCGCGCCCGCATCCGCTTGCCGCGCACGTCCACTTCCGCCGAGTCGTCGTGCAGCGAGGTGACGACCCCCTCGAGCCCGAGCGCGCCGACGGCCACGCGCGCGCCGACGGTCACCGGACCAGCCGCCCGTGCGGAGGCGATCGCGCTCGACGCGCCGGACTCCGGTTCGAGAATCCGATTCACGACCGCTTCGACCGCGTCGCGCGCTTCGAGCCGCGCCGCGCCGCTCGCGCCGGTGTTGACCGTTCGCCGCGCGGCTTCGTCGGCGAGCGCCTGCGTCTTCTGTTTGAGCTTCGCGATCACGCCGTCGATCTGCTTGCGCGCTTCGCGCACCTGCGTGTCGAGCTCCTCGCTGAGGCGCTTGCGGGAGGATTCCTCACGCTGCCTGAGGGCCTCCTCCCGCTGACGCATCCGCGCTTCGGCCGCTTCGAGCGTGTCACGCTCGCGCGCCGCGAGACGTCGATCGTGTTCGAGCTCGCGCATCTCGCGATCGATCTTCGCGAGATGCTCGGCGAGCTGCGCCTCGCGCGCGCTCAGGTTGTTGCGGGCCGCCGCAATCACCGAGGGGCCGAGCCCGAGGCGCGCGGCGATCTCGATCGCCAGGCTGCGGCCGGGCGACCCGTAGATCAACTCGTAGGTCGGCGCGAACGTCGCCGGGTCGAAGCCGAACGCGGCCGAGGCGACGCCGCCGGTGGTCGACGCGTACGACTTCAGCGCGTCGTAGTGGCTGGTGGCGATGAGCGTCGCGCCCCGCTTCCGGAAGTGGTCGACGATGGCGACGCCGAGCGCGCCGCCCTCGATCGGATCGGTTCCGGATCCGACTTCGTCGAGCAGCACGAGCGCCGGCACGACGAGGTCGCGATCCATCGACGCGATGTTCGTGATGTGCGCCGAGAAGGTGCTGAGGCTCGCCTCGATCGACTGCTCGTCGCCGATGTCGGCGAAGACCGACCGGAAGACCGGCAGGCGCGAGCCGTCGGCCGCCGGGATGCGCAGGCCGGACTGCGCCATCAGCGCGAGCAGCCCCGCGGTCTTCAGCGCCACTGTCTTGCCGCCGGTGTTCGGACCGGTGATCAGCAGCACCGTGGCCGGCGGGATGATCTTGATCGTGACCGGCACCGGCGCCTTCAGCAGCGGATGACGCGCCGCCTGCAGCTCGAAGGCGCCGTCGGCCGACAGCGCCGGCTCGACGCCGTCGATCGACTCCGAGAAGCGCGCGCGCGCCTGGAGCACGTCGAGATCGACTGCCGCGGCGACGGTCCGCTCGACATCGTCCGCGCGTCCGCGGAACGACTCGGTCAGCTCGAGGAGAATCCGGCGGACCTCTTCGGCCTCCTGCTCCTCGAGCGCGACGATGTCGTTGTTGATCTCGACCGTGCTGAGCGGCTCGAGGTACAGGCTCGCGCCGCTGGTCGAAGCGCCGTGCACGATGCCCGGAATGCCGGTGCGGTGCTCGGCCTTCACCACCAGCACGTAGCGGCCGTTCCGCTCGGTGACCACCTGGTCCTGCAGGTACTTCGCCGTCTCCTTGCCGCGCAGGTACGACTCCAGCGTGCCGCGCAGCCGCGTCTTCTGCCGCCGCAGCCGTTCCCTGATCCCTTTCAACTGCGGGCTCGCATCGTCGACCACGTCGCCCGAGTGATCGATCGTCGAGCGGACGCGGGCGATCTCCCCCTTGAACGACGCGGCGTAGGCGCCGGTCCTGTCGACCAGGGGAAAACTGGCGGCGACGCGCCGGATTGCCGCGCGCGTGTCTTCGACCGAGTCGAGAAAGGTGGCCAGCGCGAGCAGGCGCAGCGCCTCGAGCGCGCGCCCCTCGACCGAGAGGGCCGCGAGCGTATCGGGAATGTCGGCGTGCGCCCGCAGCGGAAAACCACCGTGCTGCGCGATGTAGCGTGCCGCCTCGGTCGTCGCCGCCAGAAGCGCCTTCACGGCGGCCGCGTCGGTCGAGGGTGCCAGCCGGGCCAGCTGGTCGTCTCCCATCGGCGTGAGCGCGAACTCACGCACGGCGTCGACGATGCGATCGAACTCGAGCGCCCGGAGGACGGCACTGTGCATAACGAAAACCGCGCGGAGGTTACCTGTCAGTCCGACGGAGGGAAACCTTAATCGTAACGTACGGATGCGGACTTGGCGACTGGGGGAGAAGGACGGGAGGGTCGGGAAGGACGGGAAAGACGGGAAGGACGGGAAGGACGTGGGAAGGGCGGGTCAGAGATGGTTGATGAGGCTGGCGATGTTGGCGGCGCCGAAGCCGTTGTCGATGTTGACCACCGAGACGCCGGAAGCACAGCTGTTCAGCATGCCGAGCAGGGCCGCCAGGCCTCCGAAGTTCGCGCCGTAGCCGATTGAGGTCGGGACGGCGATGACCGGGACCGACACCAATCCCGAGACGACGCTGGGAAGCGCCCCTTCCATGCCTGCCACGACGATGATGACGCGGGCCGAGGCAAGGCGCTGGCGTTCGTGGAGCAGCCGGTGAAGTCCCGCGACGCCGACGTCGTAAATCCGTTCAACCTCGTTACCCATCAGTTCGGCGGTGCAGGCGGCCTCTTCGGCCACCGGCAGATCCGACGTCCCCGCGGCAACCACGACCAGGCGGCCGTGTCCGGGGGCGATGTCCTGCTGTTTGAGGGTGATCAAGCGGGCCGGCGTCAGGTAATTCGCGCCCGGAACGACCTCGCGGACCGCTTCGAAGGTCTCGAGGGTCGCACGGGTGACGAGCAGCGTCGATCCCCGGCCGACGATCTCGCCGGCAATCGTGGCGACTTGGGCAGGTGTTTTGCCTAAGCCGAGGATGACCTCGGGAAATCCCTGTCTGACCGCACGGTGGTGGTCGATGCGGGCGAAGCCCAGGTCTTCGAACGGGCGCTCCCGGAGAGCCCCGAGCAGCTCACGTTCCGCGTCGGACGGATCGACCCGTCCGCCGGCAACGGCTTCGAGGAGCAGTCTGATTTGCGACGCATTCATTGGCAGCAGGGCGGGCGCCGGGGCGGTTTGTTGATCGGGTCCGAGCTGAACGCTAATATAATCGATTGTGCTAAATGACGCCCGCTGAAACCCTTACGCTCGCTTCGTACTTCTTCGTCCTCATCATTCTGGCATTCTACGGGTGGCACCGCTACTACCTCGTGTACATGTACATGAGGAACCGCGACCGTCAGCCGAAGCCCGGACCTCAGCTCTCGCCGCTGCCGGCCGTTACAGTTCAGCTGCCGCTGTACAACGAGATGTACGTCGCCGACCGGCTGATTGCGTCGGTCTGCGCGCTCGATTACCCGCGCGAGCTGCTCGAAATCCAGGTCCTGGACGACTCGACCGACGAGACGCGCGGCATTGCCGAAGCAGCCGTCCGGCGGTTCGCCAGCCAGGGCGTCGACATCAAGTACTACCATCGCACCGACCGGACCGGGTACAAGGCGGGAGCCCTGGAAGCGGGCATGAAGGTGGCGCGCGGCGAGTTCGTCACGATCTTCGACGCCGATTTCCTGCCGACCCGTGATTTCCTCCTGCGCCTCCTGCCGCACTTCGCCGACCCGCGGATCGGCATGGTCCAGGCCCGCTGGGGGCACATCAACCAGGATTACTCGCTGCTCACCAAGATCCAGTCGATCCTGCTGGACGGCCATTTCGTCCTCGAGCATGGCGCGCGCAACCGGGCGGGGTGCTTCTTCAACTTCAACGGGACGGCGGGAATCTGGCGCCGCTCGGCGATCGAGGACGCCGGCGGCTGGCAGCACGACACGCTGACCGAAGACCTCGATCTGAGCTACCGCGCACAGCTCCGCGGGTGGCGGTTCGTGTTCGTCCCGGACCTGGTCGCGCCGGCCGAAGTCCCGGTCGAGATGAACGCGTTCAAGTCGCAGCAGCACCGGTGGGCCAAGGGCTCGATCCAGACCTGCCGCAAGCTGCTGCCGCAGATCCTCACGGCCAACGTGCCGTTCGGCGTCAAGGCCGAAGCCTTCTTCCACCTCACGGCGAACTTCAACTACCCGCTGATGGTGGTGCTGTCGATCCTGATGTTCCCGTCCATGGTGATCCGCTACAACATGGGCTGGTACGAGATGATGCTGATCGACGTGCCGCTGTTCTTCGCGGCCACCTTCTCGGTCTGCAATTTCTACCTGGTGTGTCAGCGGGAGATTCACCCCGACTGGCGCGCGCGGATCAAGTACCTCCCGTTCCTGATGTCGATCGGCATCGGTCTCTGCATCAACAACTCGCGCGCCGTGTTCGAGGCGCTGTTCAAGAAGGAAAGCGAGTTCGCGCGGACGCCGAAATACCGCATCGAAGGGGACGCCGACGACTGGGTCGGCAAGAAGTACCGCCAGTCGGTCGCGGTGCAGCCGCTCATCGAGCTGGCGCTGGGGCTCTACTTCACCGCCACGGTGTTCTACGCGCTGGCGAACCAGATCTACGGCACGGTGCCGTTCCTGGTGCTGTTCCAGATCGGGTTCCTCTACACCGGCCTGCTGTCGGTCGTGCAGCAGTACGCCGGCGAACCGGTCGTCCTGAACACGCAGGTCGCGTCGGGAAAATAGGGGAGAAACTGAAAACTGAAAACTGAAAACTGAAAACTGAAAAGTGAAACTTAAAAAGTGAAAAACTCGAAGTGAAGGCGTGAGCGCTCGATCTTCTCCAGCCTTGAGTTTTGAATTTTGAGTTTTGAGTTTTCAGTTCAGTTTTGAGTTTCCACTTTTAAGTTTTCACTTTTTCAGAGCCTTCAGTTTTGAGTTTTCACTTTTAAGTTTTCACTTTTTCAGAATCCTACCCTCCGCATGACCGCGCGCGGCAGCGTGCGGATCACCAGCATCACCAGACGCCAGATCGGCGGCGCGTAGACGACCGGCGTGCCGCGATCGATCGCGCGCACGGCAATGGCCGCCACCTGATCGGCGTCGGCGGCAAACGGCGGTTCGGGCAGCCCTTCGGTCATCCCCGTTCGAACGAATCCCGGCTTGACGCAGACGGTCCGCAGCCCCGCGGACCGGAACTTGTGATCGAGCCCGTCGAGGTACGCCGAGAGCCCCGCCTTGCCGGCGCCGTACAGGATGACCGGCTTGCGCGCGCGGTCGCCGGCCACCGAGCTGAAGACGCACAGGGTGCCGCCGCCGTGCGCGAGCAGGTGCTCGCGCACGTGCTCGCAGAGCAGGATCGTGTGCGCGAAGTTCACCGTCAGCAGCCGCCTCGTGAGCTCGCGGTCGGCTTCGAGCGCCGGCTGCGTGGCGAACATCGCGGCGGTGACGATCGCGGTGTCGAATCGGCCGAGCGCGGCGGCCGCGGCGTCGATCGCCGCCGCGAACGTCTCGGGGCGTTCCAGGTCGCACTCCGAGTAGCTGACGTGTCCCTCGGGTGGCATGCGCGCCTGGAGATCGGCCGCGCAGCGTGCGAGCTCGTCGCGATCGCGGCCGAGCAGGTGCAGCCGGTCTCCGCGCGCCGCCAGCCGCCGCGCGAGCGCGCGCCCGATCCCTTTCGTCGCGCCGACGATGACGATCCGCAAGGCCATCGAGGGGTTACCAGCCGAACAGACGGACCGACTGCCGGCTGCGGATCCGGCCGTCGGGATCCCAGGCCCGCCGCACGGCGAGGAACCGTTCGAGGCGCGGCTCCATGGCGCGGAAGTGTTCCGGCCGCGTCAGCGCGTCCTTGGCGAGGTAGATACGTCCGCCGTCCGCGATCACCTGTTCGTTCATGCGATCGACGAGCGCCTGCGTGTCGTCGCGCATCGCCAGGTCGAGCGCGATCGAGATGCCAGGCTTTGGAAAGGAGAGCAGGCCGTCCCCCTCGTCGCCGCAGTCCTTGATCACGCAGAGGAACGAGGCGCCGCCGCCGCGGGTCACCACCTCCAGGAACCGGCGCGCCGCCGCGTGCCCGCCCGACGCCGGCAGCACGCACTGATACTGCGTGAACCCGCGCGGACCGTAGAGGCGATGCCAGTCGCCGGCGAAGTCGAGCGGGTAGAAGAAGCCGATCGGGTCGACCGCACGCCGATGAGCGTGCGGCAGCCGATAGTAGATCGCGTTGAAGGCACGCACCGTCGGCACGCCGAGCAGGCCGTTCGGCAGCATGAACGGCACGGGGATCGGCGCGCGCGGCTCAGGAAAGGTCTTCGGCGCTTCGTGCGGCTGGGCCCAGCGCGCGCGGAACAGGACGCCGCGGCCCATCGCTCGTCCCGTCGACAGGCAGTCGATCCAGCCGACCGTCATCGGCCACGCCGTCGATGCGGCTTTCAGGCTGTCGATGAAGACATCGATGTCGGGGACGCGCAGCGTCTCCTGGTAGACCCAGGGCGACGGGACGCGCGTGAGACGGAACGTGACGTCGAGGATGTGTCCCGTCAGCCCCATGCCGCCGATCGTCGCCAGGAAGAGGTCCGGGCGCTCGCTGCGCGAGCAGGTCAGGACGCGTCCGTCAGCCACGCGAATCGTCAGCGACTCCACGTGCCGTCCGAAGCAGCCGTCGACGTGATGGTTCTTCCCATGGACGTCGGCCGCCACCATCCCGCCCAGCGTGACGAAACGGGTGCCGGGGGTCACCGGAGTGAACCATCCATGCGGGAGCAGCGCGCGGTACAGCGTGTCGAGCGAGAGGCCCGCCTCGGTCGTCATGACGCCGGTCGTCCGATCGAACTGCAGGATGCGGTCGGCGAGCGTGCTGCCGGCGATGCGCGCGTCTCCCGGCGCCGGCAGCGCCGCGTCGCCGTACGAACGTCCGAGGCCGCGCGTGAGCGGCATGTCGACGGTGATCGCTTCGAGATCCTCAGAACGGACCTGGTATCCCGGGACGACCGGCATGCGTCCCCAGCCGGCGAGGCTCCGGGCGCCGGCGGCCGACGGCTCGGCCGTCGTACGGGAACGAGACGATTCGGACATGTGCAGGGTGGCCGTGTTCATACGGTGACGGCAGTTCATTGTGGCACGGCGGCCGCGAATTCGTGCCGCGGCGCTGCCGCCGGTTGCCATCGGCGTCTAAAATATGTAGATTGAATACATATTAGCGGAGGAGTCATGCCTTTCCAGATCGGCCAGCGGCCCGCACACGGTTTCGATCAACCCCTCGGCCTGCTGCGCGACTGCCACCGCCGCATCGAGCATTTCCTCGAGGTGCTCGTCGCCGTTCACGAACGCGGCGCGGCCGGTGCCCTGACGCCTGAATTGCGAAAGGCGCTGGAGGGGTCGCTCACCTATTTCGCGACCGCCGCCCCGAAGCACACCGCCGACGAGGAGGAGAGCCTCTTCCCGCGGCTCAAGGCGTCCGGCACCGACGGGCAGACGCTGTCGCTGCTCGCCAGCCTCGAATCGGATCATGTCGAAGCGGACGCACACCATCGGGCGGTCGACGCGCTCGGCCGGCGCTGGCTGATCGACGGGACCCTCGACGCCGCCTCCGCCGCGGAGCTCCGGACGCATCTGGACACGCTTCGCGCGATCTACAGGGACCACATCCGGCTCGAAGACAACGACATCTTTCCGGCCGCCGCGGCGGCCCTTTCGCCGGGCGATCTCCTCGCCGTGGGGCGGGAGATGGCGGCGCGCCGGTCGATCGGCCCGATCCGCTGAGCCCGATCGGGCGCCATGCAGATCAACGCGTTCACCGACTACTCGCTGCGCGTCCTGATGTATGCCGCCGTCCACACGGACAGGCTGTGTACGGTCGAGGAGATCGCCGGCGCGTTCAACGTGTCGCGCCATCACCTCGTCAAGGTGGTGAACCACCTGCAGCACCTCGGATACGTCGACACGCAGCGCGGGCGGAGCGGCGGCTTCCGCCTGGCGCGTGCGCCGCACGACATCAGGGTTGGCGAGGTCGTGCGCCGCACCGAAGGCAGCCTGGCCATCGTCGAGTGCTTCGATCGGAGGACGAACAGGTGCCCTGTCGTCCGCGCGTGCGGGCTGAAGGGCGCGATGGCGGAAGCGCTCGACGCGTTTCTCGCCGTGCTCGACCGCCACACTCTTGCCGACGTCGTCGCCGAGCCGCGGTGGGCGGCGCGGGTGTTCGCGCTGACGCCGCCGATTCGGAGAGCCGCCCATGCCTGAGACGACACTGCGCGGCGACATCGCCTCGCGCGACGAGATCATCCGTCTGGTCGACACCTTCTACGATCACGTGCGCGCCGACCCGCTGCTCGGGCCGATCTTCGACGATGTCGCGCAGGTCGACTGGTCGACGCATCTCCCGCGGATGTACGACTTCTGGGAAGCGGTCCTCTTCGGCGCGGCGACGTTCAAGGGAAACCCCCTCGGCGTTCACCAGCAGCTCGCGATGCTGACGCCGCTGACGCGGCGCGAGTTCGAGCGGTGGCTGGTGCTCTTCCACGGCACGGTCGACGCGCTGTTCGAGGGCGCCATGGCCGAAGAAGCGAAGGTGCGCTCGACGCGGATCGCCTCGGTGATGCTCTACCACGTCGGCACTGAGGTCCAACCGTCCGGCGCCTCCTGACCTTCTCGTCCTTCCTGCCCCACCCGCCCCACCCGCCTCACCTGCCCCACCCGCCCTACCCGCCCTACCGCCACTGATATCATCCGGTCATGACGACCGAGGCGAAACCGAAGGCAGGACTCGAAGACACCGTCGCGACGACATCGGCGATCTGCTACCTGGATGGCGACCGCGGCGTGCTCGCCTACTGCGGCTACGACATCCACGAGCTCGCCCGGCAGGCGACCTTCGAGGAGGTCTGTTTCCTGCTGTGGCATCGGCGGCTGCCGAACCGTGCCGAGCTGGGCGATCTGCAGTCGCAGCTCGTCGCGGCGCGCCCGCTGCCCGAGGCGGTCATCCGGATGATGCGGATGCTGCCGGCGGGCGACTCGATGGACGCGCTCCGGACGCTCACCTCGCTCCTCGCGCACTACGATCCCGACGCGTCCGACAACTCGCCGCAGGCGAACTACCGGAAGGCGGTCCGCCTGACGTCGCAACTGAGCTCGCTCGTCGCGACGATGGGGCGCATGGCTGGCGGCGGCGGCCCGATCGCGCCAGACCCGGTCCTGGGGCACGCGGCGAACTTCCTCTACATGCTCACGGGCGAGCGGCCGAGCGGCCTGGCCACGCGGGCGTTCGACATCGCCCTGATCCTGCACGCCGATCACGAGCTCAACGCGTCGACGTTCGCCGCACGGGTGATTGCGGCGACCCTCTCCGATCTCCACTCGGCCATCGTCGGCGGCATCGGCGCGCTGAAGGGGCCGCTGCACGGCGGCGCGAACGCCGAGGTGATGAAGATGCTGCTGTCGATCGGAAAGGACGCGCCGATCGAGAAGGCGGAAGAGGTCGTGCGCGCGAAGCTCGCGCGCAAGGAGAAGATCCCGGGGTTCGGGCACCGCGTCTACCACACCGAGGATCCGCGCGCGACGCACCTGCGGCAGATGTCGAAGGATCTCGGCCAGCGCACCGGCGAGACGATGTGGTACGCGATGTCGCAGCGGATCGAGGCGCTCGTCCGGGCCGAGAAGAAGCTGTACCCGAACGTCGACTTCTACTCGGCGTCGACGTATCACGCGCTCGGGATCGCGACCGATCTCTTCACGCCGATCTTCGCCGTCAGCCGCATCTCCGGCTGGACGGCCCACGTGCTCGAGCAGTACGCGAACAACCGGCTGATCCGCCCGAGGGCGGAGTACATCGGGCCCGAGTACCCGCAGCGCTACGTGCCGGTCGAGAGCCGGTAGAGACGGCACGCGGCAATGCGGCGATCGATCTCCTGAATCACCCGTTGGTATGCCGGTGTGCCGACGCCGCCGAAGCGGCGCGTGAAGTCGGCCTCCGGCATGCCGTCCACGAGCCCGGCGACGTCCGGCATCAGGTCGGTTTCGTCGAGCGAGCCGGCGGCCCGCTCCTGCACCAGCCTGGCGTTCTGCACCGCGATCTGGCCCAGGAGCGTGCCGGCGCGATCGGCCGCGAGGTCTGAAAAGGAGAAGCCGCTGCCTCCCTGCGAATCGTCGATTTCCTTGTAGACGCCGGCGACGTAGGCGAGCGGCGTACCGGCGGTTGCGGAGAGCGCCGCTGACACCAGGAAGTGCTGCGTCAGGTCGCCGCGTCCGCGCAGCAGCACCGGACGGCGCCGGGGCCGCGTCCAGGTCTCGGCGCCCTGCACCACCGCCGCCATGTCGATGCCGTTCACGTAGAACGTGAGCACGAGGATGGCGGCCCTGTTCTCCGCGGCGGCGTCGCCGCCGTCGTCCGTCCGCTCCTTCGCCAGCGCGAGCAGCGGCTGCAGCAAATCGGCCAGCGACTGCCGGGACGCCGGCAGCCCGTTCAGGGCCGCCGCCAGCCGTTCGTGGTACGCGCGAAGCCGTGCGGCATCGGCGGCCGCGGCGCTCATGGCGCGAATCCGATCCGGGGCGTCCTCGGTCCAGGCGTACTCGATCGAGACCTGACCATCGCGCATCGCGACGGAGCGGATCGTGTCGGCCGCGAGGCGCTGGCTGTCCGGGTGATACAAGCGATCGATTGCCGTCCGGAGCAGCCAGTTCGCGACGCGGTCGGGAAGGGGAAGCCGTCCCACCACCACTCCGGTCGGCCGGGGCATTCCCGGCGCATCGTCGACGACAGCGAAGACGTTCAGATAGCGGCCGAACGGCGTCCACGCGATCGGAAGCGTCGCACGGACGATGGCCCGTCCGTCCTGGACGACGACGGACATGGCGATCGAGGCACGGCTGGCGGCGTAGCTGACGAGCAGGTTGAGGTCGTCGCCATCGATCCGGACCGTCCGCACCATCCCGGCGCGCGCGCGGCGCGGGTCGAGCTGGCGGAGCGTGCGCTGGGCGCGTCCGATCAGGGCCGGTGTCAGCTCCGGGGCTCCCTCGACGGCAGGCTGCCGCTGAACGGCGAGCGCCAGCGCGAGCAGCACGGCCAGAGGCGCTGCCACGAGCGCCACGGCGGCGCTCCAGGTCAATATCCTTCGCATGCTGCGCTTTCGTCCGGCGACATCGAGGCCGAGGACACTGTACGCCAGGTTCGCGGCCGGCGGCGCCGCCTGGAGGAGGAGGCGGCGGGCGAGGAACGGTATAATCGGTAGTTTGACCCGCCGCCACGGACATGGATCCCCGATACATCCGTAACTTCTCGGTCATCGCGCACATCGACCATGGCAAGTCGACCCTGGCGGACCGCTTCCTCGAGACGACCGGCGCGCTGCAGGCGCGCGAGATGGAGTCGCAGGTGCTCGATGCGATGGATCTCGAGCGCGAGCGGGGCATCACGATCAAGGCTCATCCGGTCAGGCTTCACTACACGGCTGACTCGGGCGAGAAGTACGTCCTCAACCTGATCGACACGCCCGGGCACGTCGACTTCTCGTACGAGGTGACGCGGTCGCTCGCGGCCTGCGAAGGGGCGCTGCTCCTGGTCGACGCGTCGCAGGGGGTCGAGGCGCAGACGCTGGCCAACGCGTACCTCGCCGTCGACAACAACCTCGAGATCATCCCGGTCATCAACAAGATCGACCTGCCGAGCGCGCAGCCGGACGAGGCGCGGCGCCAGCTGTCGGAGATCGTCGGGCTGCCCGGCGAGTCGGCGATCCTCGCGAGCGCCAAGATCGGCACCGGCGTGCACGAGATTCTCGAGGCGATCGTCCACCGCCTGCCGCCGCCGACCGGCAACCCCGACGCGCCGCTCAAGGCGCTGATCTTCGATTCCTGGTACGACCCGTACCGCGGCGTCGTGATCGTCATCCGCGTCATCGACGGCGCGATCCGAAAAGGGATGCGCATCCGCTTCATGGCGGAGCAGCAGGACTACGACGCCGAGCAGCTCGGGATCTTCACGCCCAAGGCGGTGCCGGCCGACGAGCTGGGCGTCGGCGAGGTCGGCTTCCTCGTCGCCAACGTGAAGAAGATCAGCGACGCGAAGATCGGCGACACGATCACCGAGGCGAACCGGCAGACCGCCGAGCCGTTCCCCGGCTTCAAGGAGCTGAAGCCGATGGTGTTCGCCGGGCTGTACCCGGTCGAAGGGCACCAGTACCCGGAGCTGCGCGACGCGCTCGAGAAGCTGCGGCTCAACGACGCGTCGTTCTTCTACGAGCCGGAGACGTCGGTCGCGCTCGGCTTCGGGTTCCGCTGCGGATTCCTCGGCCTGCTGCACATGGAGATCGTGCAGGAGCGGCTCGAGCGCGAGTTCGACATGGACCTCGTCACGACGGCGCCTGGCGTGCTGTACCGCGTGACGACGACCGACGGCGAGGTGCACGAGATCGACAGCCCGGCCAAGCTCCCCGACACCGGGCGCATCGAGAAGATCGAGGAGCCGGTCATCACGGCGATGATCCTCACGCCGGCCGAGCACGTGGGCGGCATCCTGCAGCTGTGCCAGGACAAGCGCGGCGTGCAGAAGTCGCTCGAGTACCTCGCGTCGGACCGCGTGCTCGTCACCTACGAGCTGCCGTTCAACGAGGTGGTGCTCGATTTCTACGACCGGCTGAAGACGATTTCGCGCGGGTACGCGTCGCTCGACTATCATGTGACCGGTTACTGGCCGTCGCCGCTGGTGAAGCTCGACATCCTGGTCAACGGCGACCCGGTGGACGCGCTCTCGATCATCGTCCACCGCGACATGGCCTACGATCGCGGCCGGGCGCTCGCCGCGAAGATGCGCGAGCTCATCCCGCGCCAGATGTTCGAGGTCGCCATCCAGGCGGCCATCGGCGGGCGGATCATCGCGCGCGAGTCGGTGAAGGCGCTGCGCAAGAACGTGCTCGCGAAGTGCTACGGCGGCGACATCTCGCGCAAGCGCAAGCTGCTCGAGAAGCAGAAGGAAGGCAAGAAGCGCATGAAGCGGGTCGGCCGCGTGGAGATCCCGCAGGAAGCGTTCCTGGCCGTGCTCAAGATGGGGACCGACGGCGAATGAGACGCGAGTTCCGCAAGTCGACGCTGCGCGAGTACTTCGAGTCGATCGTCATCGCGGTGATCCTCGCGCTGTTCATCCGCACGTTCGTCGTGCAGGCGTTCAAGATCCCGACCGGGTCGATGGAGAACAACCTGCTCATCGGGGATCACCTCCTCGTCAACAAGTTCGTCTACGGGCCGAGCGAGTCGGCGCTCGAGCGTACCATCCTGCCGCTCGGCACCATCGGCCGCGGCGACGTCATCGTCTTCAAGTATCCCGAGGAGCCGGAGCGCGATTTCATCAAGCGGGTCATCGGCCTGCCGGGCGATCGCATCGAGCTGCGGCAGAAGAAGGTGTACGTCAACGGCACGCCGCTCGACGAGCCCTACGTGCACTTCCTGGAGCCGCCGGGGCCGTACAACACCAACAGCGAGGTGACGTCGCTCGACGTGCGCGAGCAGTTCGGACCGGTGACGGTGCCCGCGAACCAGTACTTCGTGATGGGCGACAACCGCGACAACTCGCAGGACAGCCGCTACTGGGGCTTCCTGCCGCGCGACTACGTCAAGGGGAAGGCGCTCATCATCTACTGGTCGTACGAGTCGGACCGCGCCGACTACGAGGAATCGGGCACCGCCGACACCGTCCGGGGCTTCGGCTCCGTCTTTGCCCACTTCTTCACGCGCACGCGCTGGGACCGGATGCTCCACCAGATCCGGTAGCTCGACGAGGGGCGGCGATCGACCTTCGGATACAGCTCAGGCATGGACAGTCCTTATCCCCGACGGCTGGTGCTGCCGATATACTCTCAGTCGACGTGATCAAGCTGCTCTTCAAGCTCGCCATCGTCGCCCTGCTCGCGAACGCCGCCTACCACATCGGGTCCGAATACCTCACGTACATCAAGTTCCGCGATGCGATCCGTGACGCGGCGATGTTCAAGGCCAAGAACGACGCCGAGCTGATGACCCGGATCGTCGAGCTCGCGAACCAGTACGAGGTGCCGCTCGAGGAGGAGAACGTGAGCATCGAACGGGAGGAGCGGAGGGTGAGCGTCGAGGGATGGTACGACAAGCCGATCGAGGTGGTGCCGAACTACGAGTACCCCTGGCACTTCAGCCTGTCGCTGGAAGTGCTCACGCCGACCGTGCTGGGACGGTAACAAGTGCAGAGTTCAGAGTGCAGAGTGCAGAGTTCAGAATTCAGAGTGCAGAGTGCAGAATTCAGAGTGCAGAGTTGTCATTCTGCACTCTATACTCTACATTCTGAGCCCTGAGCCCTGAGCCCTGAGCCCTGAGCCCTGAGCCCTGAGCCCTGAGCCCTGAGCCCTGAGCCCTGAGCCCCGTACCCTGCACTCGACACCCAGCCCCCTGCACCCTGTTAGAGCGCGTCCCGCAGCATCCGCTGCGCATCCTCCAAAGACAACGCGTCGATGGCCACGCGCTTCGACCGGCTTTTCTCTCCGGCGACGATCTGAACGCTGCGCTTCGGGCGGCCGAAGAGGCCCGCAAGGAACTCCACGAGCGCCTCGTTGGCGGCCCCCTCCACGGGCGGGGCGGACAGGCGGACGAGCAGGCGTCCGTCGCGCTCGCCGGCGAGACCGGAACGGCCCGCTCGCGGGATCACGCGGACGTCGAGCTCGACGCCCGCGGCGGTGCTCCTGATCACACCGCTTTGGCTTCGGGCTCCGCGATGCGCGGCCTGTAGGTGAGCAGCTTCTCCTCGCGGTCGCGCGCGTCCTGTTCGCGGATGAACTCCAGCGTGTTCCGGAGCGTCTGGATGCTCGCCTCGAGCGACGTCTCGACGTCGCGGCGTTTCAGCTTGAGGCCGTCGATGTCGCGCTGCACGTCCTCGACGCGCGCCTGCGCCTTCTCGAGCATCAGCTGCGCGCGGCTCTCCGCCTCGCGGACGATGCGCGCGGCGTTCTCCTCGGCGCCCGCCTTGATGTCGTCGGCGAGCCTCTGCGCGGTGATCAGCGTGTTCTGCAGGCTCTTCTCCTGCTCGACGTGGCCGCGCACGATCTGCTCGAGGCGCGCCACCTCCTGGCGGAGGCGATCGGTCTCGCGCAGCGCCTGCTCGTAGTCGTCGGCGACCGCGAGCAGGAACGACGACACCTCGACGGGGTCGACGCCGCGAAACGCCTGGCGGAACTTCTGCTGACGGAGATCCAGTGGGCTGACGTTCATTCGGTGTCCCTCACGGTCCGTCGTATCGGGCGATGGCGGCGCTGAATGTAGTGCCCGTCGTCAGACTGGGCGGTTTTCGATTCGCTGTAGTGCCCGCCTTCAGGCGGGCCGCAGCAAAGTCCGGCTAAAGCCGGACACTACGTACTACACCGAACGCGACGCGCTACGCGCGCGGGGGGCGCTCGCCGAAGATCGCCGAGCCGACGCGGACGATCGTGGCGCCCTCCTCGATGGCGACCTCGAAGTCGTGGCTCATGCCCATGGAGAGCTCCGACAGCATCGCCGCCGGCACACCGTCGTGCACGCAGGTGTCGCGCAGCCGGCGCAGCGCCGCGAAGTAGGGGCGAGCGGCGTCGGGGTCGTCGACCGCGGGGGGGAGCATCATCAGTCCCGTCAGGCGCGCGGCACTGCACGACTGTGCAGCGTCGAGAATGGCCGGCACCTCCTGCTCGCGGGCGCCGTGCTTGGTCGGCTCGTGCGCCAGATCGACCTGGATCAGGACGTCGACCGACCGCCGCCGCTCGGCGGCCGCCGCGTCGACCATCTTCAGCAGCTCGGGCGAGTCGATGGAGTGGATGACGTCGAAGAGCGCCGCCGCCTTCTTCGCCTTGTTCGACTGCAGGTGTCCCACGAGATGCCATCGCAGCGGCAGGCTGCCGGAGGCGACGATCTTCCCCTGCGCCTCCTGAACCTTGTTCTCGCCGAAGTCGACCTGACCGCACGCGGAAGCGGCGCGAACGGCATCGATCGGAAATGTCTTGGAGATGGCGACGAGGCGGATCGAGGAGGCGGGGCGGCCAGCCCTGACGGCGGCGCCCGCGATGCGTTCGCGGACGCCGTTCAACCGGGCGGCGATCGACGAATTCGTCACTCTCTAAATCGTCAAATCGTCAAATCGCCAAATCGTCAAATCGCTAAATCGTTAAATCGTCAATTTCGAGATCTACTTGATCTGCTTCTCGAGCTCCGTGATGAGCTGCTTGGCAATCGCCGCGTTCGGCGCGGTCGGCGCGAGCTTGACGAACTCCTCGAACTGCGCCTTCGCCTGGGCCGGGTTCTCGGCGACGAGCGTCATCCCGTAGATGTAGTGCGCGTCGGCGTTGGCGGGATCGATCGAGACCGCCTTCTCGACGAGCGGCTTGGCCTCGGCGGCCTTGCCGGTGTTGAAGTAGATCCCCGCGAGGCCGACATACGCCGCCGCATCGTCCGGCTTCACCTCGATCGACTTCTTGTAGGCCTCCTCGGCCTTGGCGAAGTCCTTCTTCTGCGAGTAGCTGAAGGCGATGTTGTTGTAGCAGTTGTAGCAGGTCGGGATGATCGCCAGCGCCTCTTCGAACTTCGCGATCGCGGCGTCGTGCTGCCCCGAATTGCTCAACTGCACCCCTTCGTCGAACACCTTGGTGATCGCGGCGTTCTTCGCCTGCACTTCCTTCGCTGCCGCGGCGCTCGCCATCGCCAGCATCAGGTTCGCTTCCATGGTCGTGTTCGCGCGCACGCCGACGTTCGCCGGCTCCGACGCGAGCTTGTCCTTCTCGGCGACGACCTTGTACTGACCTGATGCGAGCCCGATCTGGATGTACTCGCCCTTCTTGTTCGTCTTCGTCTCGAACTTGCGGCCGGTACCGCCGACCATTTCGAGCGTGACCTTGGCGCCGTCGACAGGCTGGTTCTTGTCGTCGGTCACCACGCCTTTCACCATGCCGGTCGATTGGGCGAAGGCCGGGACGGAGGCCACGAGGGATGCGATAAGTGCGGCCGTGAACAGCCACAGCGCCCGGCCGCTGAATCGGCGGACCATAGAGCTCCTCCTGAGAAGTGACACTAACTATTTAATCCCGAATATCTTACACGATCGAAAAGAACCGTTCGACCGCTTCGAGGTCGTAGACGGCCGGCGCCGGCGGGATCGAGGCGAGAAACCGCCGCCCGTATCCCTTGGTCTGCACGCGCGGGTCGAGCACGGCAAGCACCCCGCGGTCGCGCCTGTGGCGGATCAGGCGGCCCAAGCCCTGCTGCAGCGTCAGGATGGCCAGCGGCACCTGGTACTCGCCGAACGGCTCGCCGCCGAGCGCCCGGATCGACTCGATGCGCGCCGAGGTAATCGGGTCGGCCGGCGAGGCAAACGGCAGCTTGTCGACGATGACACAGCTCAGCGCCTCGCCGACGACGTCGACCCCCTGCCAGAAGCTGGAGGTCGCGAACAGCACGCTGTGCGGCGTCTCGCGGAACTGCTTCAGCAACTGCGAGCGCGGCGCCGTCCCCTGCACCAGCATCGGGTAGTCGAGCGCCATCTCCACGATCGCCTGCACCGCCCGCATCGTCGCGTAGCTGGTGAACAGGACGAAGGCGCGCCCCTGGCTCCGCTTCAGGATCTCGGTGACCTGGCGCCCCGCCGCCATCGCGAAGTCGGGCGAACGGGGATCGGGCATCCGCCGCGGCAGGTACAGCAGCGCCTGCGAGCGGTAGTCGAACTCCGATTCGAGCCGCACCTCGCCGGCGTGCTGGATGCCGAGGCGGCCGCGCACGTAGTCGAAGGTGCCGTCGACCGTCAGCGTCGCCGACGTCAGCACCGTTCCCCGCATCCGATCGAGCAGCAGGTCGCGGACGATCGTCGAGACGTCGATCGGCGACGCCCTCAGGAATACCCCCCTGGCGCGGAACTCGACGAAGTAGACGTACGCGGGATCGCCGGCGCGCAGCAGGAAGCGGAGATCGTCGCGCAGCTCCCCGGCGCGGCGCGCCAGGGCGGCGCTGTCGAACGGGACCTTGGTGTCGCTCTCCGAGCCCTCGGGCGCCTTCAGCAGCGCCAGCGCCGCCTCGACGAGATCCAGCGATCCGGCGAGATAGGCGGCCACCTCGCGCGTGTGCGCCAGCGACGCGTCGGTCGCGCGCACGCGCTCCTCTCCGCGCGCCCGATCGTTGGTGCGGTGCGCGAAGGTCAGCTCGGCGAAGAACGCGCGCGCGTGATCGCGCAGCCGGTCGATCCCTTTCTGCAGTTCGTCCTGCCGCTCGCGGACCTGTACCGCGCCAGACCGGATGAAGCGTTCGACGTCTCGCGCGTAGTCCTCGATCCGGTACGTACTGAGAGAGACGCCGAAGTACTGCGTCGCGACGTCTTCGAGCTGGTGTGCTTCGTCGACGACCGCGAAGCTGCACGAGGGGATCACCTCGCCGTACTGGTTCTGCCGCACGGCGGCGTCCGCGCACAGCAGGTGATGGTTGACGATGACGACGTCGGAGGAGGCGGCTCGCTGGCGCATGCGCGTGACGAAGCACTCGTCGTAGCGCGGACAGTCGGTGCCGAGGCAGCTCTCGGCCGTCGCCGACACCTCGGTCCAGAACGGCAGATCCTCGGGGAGATCCTCGAGCTCGGCGCGATCGCCTGTCTCGGTCCGCCGCGCCCACTCGCGGACGGGCGGCAGGAAGACGTCGTGCGACAGCGGCGAGGTCCCGTCGGTCAGCTGGTCGAGCCTGTGGAGGCACAGGTAATTGGCGCGCCCCTTCATGCAGGTGGCGGTGAACGGCACGTCCAGCGCCTGGCGCAGCGTCGGGATGTCCTTGAAGTAGATCTGTTCCTGCAGGTTCTTGGTGCCGGTGGAGACGAGCACCCGCTGTCGGCTGAGGATGGCGGGGATGAGATAGGCGAGCGTCTTGCCGGTGCCGGTACCCGCTTCGGCGAGCAGGACGCCGCCGTGCTCGAAGATCCCGGCGACGCGCGTCGCCATCTCGACCTGGCCGGCGCGCGGCTCGTAGTCGGGCAGCGCGCGCGACAGCGCGCCGCCGGCTTCGAAGACGCCGGCCGTCAGGCCTGCGAGTCCGGATACAGCGGGAACTTCCGGCACAACCGCTCGACTTCCTGCCGCACCATCGCGAGCGCGGCGTCATCGTCCGGCGTCTGGAGCGCGCGCGCGATCAGATCGCCGACGATCTCCATCTCCGGCTCGCGCAGGCCACGCGTGGTGATCGCCGGCGTGCCGATGCGGATGCCGCTCGCGGTCATCGGCGGGTTCCGATCGAACGGGATGGCGTTCTTGTTGACCGTGATTCCGGCCTTGCCGAGCGCCGCTTCCGCGACCTTGCCGGTGATGCCGCGCGAGAAGACGTCGACCAGCATCAGGTGATTGTCCGTGCCGCCGCTGACCAGGCGGAAACCGGCATCGGTCAGCACCTGCGCGAGCCGCGCGGCGTTGCTGACGACCTGGCGCTGGTACTGCGCGAAGGTCGGCTCGGCCGCCTCGGTGAAGCAGACCGCCTTGGCCGCGATGATGTGCATGAGCGGCCCCCCCTGCACGCCGGGGAACACGCTGCGATCGAGATCTTTCTGGTACCGCTCGCGGCACAGGATCATGCCGCCCCTCGGTCCGCGCAGCGTCTTGTGCGTCGTCGTCGTCACGAAGTCGGAGTGCGGAACGGGGCTCGGGTGCACGCCGCCGGCGACGAGGCCGGCGATGTGGGCCATGTCGGTCATCACGATGGCGCCAACGCGATCGGCGGCCGCGCGGATGCGCGCGAAATCGATGACGCGCGGGTACGCGCTGGCGCCGACGATGATCAGCTTCGGCGTGCGCTCGTCGGCCAGACGATCGAGCTCGTCGTAGTCGATCCGTTCGTCGTCCTGGCGGACGCCGTACGGGACGATCGTGTACAGCTGGCCGGAGAAGTTCAGCGGATGGCCGTGCGTCAGGTGGCCGCCGTGCGCGAGGTTCATTCCGAGCACGACGTCGCCCGGCTTCAGCATCGCGAGGCAGACCGCCATGTTGGCCTGCGCGCCCGAGTGCGGCTGCACGTTGGCGTGCTCGGCGCCGAAGAGCGCTTTCGCCCGCGCGATGGCGGCGCGCTCGACGATGTCGACGAACTCGCAGCCGCCGTAGTACCGCTTCCCGGGATAGCCTTCGGCGTACTTGTTGGTCAGCACCGAGCCCGCCGCTTCCATCACGGCGCGGCTGACGAAGTTCTCGGAGGCGATCAGCTCGAGGCCGGTGTTCTGGCGCTCGACCTCGTGGCGGACAGCCTGTGCCACTTCGGGATCGGTCTCCGCGAGGGTGCGCCACAGGGCGGGCCTGGTCGTTTCGGTTGGCATCTTCTCTTCGCTTCTCGTCTCTTCGCTGCTCGGCTCTTCGCTGTTCGATGTGGCGCCGGCCCTCAGGTGGCGTCCGGCTTCAGCCGGACGTTTTCACGACCCCTGCCTTGCGGACTCCGCTTCCGTAATCTGATCGATCCGCCGCTGGTGCCGTCCGCCTGCGAACGGCGTCTTCAGCCACAGATCGAGGATCTCGTCGGCGAGGGCGAACGCGACGATGCGTCCTCCCATCGAGAGGACGTTCGCGTCGTTGTGCTCTCGTGACAGCCGCGCGGTGAACAGGTCGTTGCACAGCGCGGCGCGCACGCCGGCCACCTTGTTCGCCGCGATCTGTTCCCCCTGGCCGCTGCCGCCGAGCACGATGCCGCGATCGGCGCGTCCGCTCGCGACGGCACGTCCGACAGCCATGCAGATCGGCGGGTAGTCGACCGGCTCCTCGCTGTCGGTGCCGAAGTCCTCGATGACGTGGCCGAGCCGCCGGAGTGTGTGCTTGAGGTGTTCTTTCAGGAGATACCCGGCGTGGTCGGCGCCGATGGCGACGCGCATCGGATGATTGTACTATGCGCGGCACGAGAGGCTCTGCCGCGCGCGACGCGCAGGCTCAGGGGCATGGGGGCTTGAGGCTCAGGGCTCAGGGCTCAAGGCTCAGGGCTCAGGGCTCAGGGCTCAGGGCTCAGGGCTCAGGGCTCAGGGCTCAGGGCTCAGGGCTCAAGGCTCAAGGCTCAAGGCTCAAGGCTCAGGGCTTAGGGCTCAGGCGCGGCCCCGCGAGGAGCAGCGTGACGCTTACGGTGTAGCCTTAGACAACCGGGCTGGAGCCAGACCCAAAGCCCAACCCCAAAGCCCGAAGCCCAAAGCCCAAAGCCCGAAGCCCAAAGCAACAGCTTTCCGATGACTTCCACCGTCACCATCAATTCCCGCGGCGAGCAGCGCATCCGCGGCGGTCATCCCTGGATCTACCGTTCCGATGTCGCGGCGATCGATGCCGCCGGCGGCGACATCGTCGTCGTCAGGAACGGGAAGGGGCGGACGCTCGGCAGCGCGCTCTACAGCGAGCGATCGCAGATCGCGCTGCGGATGCTCGTCGAGGGTGAACGGCCGGCGGACCACTCGCTGATCGTCGCGCGGCTCGACGCGGCAATCGGGTTCCGCGACGCGCTCGGGATCGACGCGACGGCGTACCGTCTGGTGCACGGCGAAGCGGACCTCCTGCCCTCGCTGGTCGTCGACCGCTACGGCGACTATCTCGTCGTGCAGGCGCTCTCGCAGGGGATGGATCGGCTGCTGCCGCTCGTCGTTCGAACGCTCGTCGATCGCCTGCGTCCGCGAGGCATTCTCGGGCGCAACGATCCGCGTGCGCGCGCGCTCGACGGCCTGCCGCAGAGCGTCGACGTGCTGTGGGGCGAGGTGCCGGACACGATCGTCGTGCGCGAGTCGGGCATCGACTACGACGTCGACCTGCGGCGCGGCCAGAAGACAGGGCTGTTCCTCGACCAGCGCGAGAACCGCGAGGCGGCGGCGCGGTACGCGCGCGGGCGCGTGCTCGACTGCTTCAGCTACAACGGCGGGTTCGCGATGACGCTCGCGCCGCGCGCGCAGGAGACGATCGCCTTCGACATCTCGGAGGACGCGGTCGCCCGCGTGCGCGCCAACGCGGAGCGGAACGGTCTGCAGGTGGACGCGCGCGTCGGCAACGTGTTCGACGAGCTGCGCGGTCTCGATCGGCTGAAAGAGCGCTTCGACACCATCGTGCTCGACCCGCCGGCCTTCGCGAAGAGCAAGAGCGCGATCGAGAAGGCGATCACCGGCTACAAGGAGATCAACCTGCGCGCGCTGCGGCTGCTCAACCCGGGCGGGTTTCTCGTCACCTGCAGCTGCTCGTACCACATCAGCGAGGGGACCTTCGCGCAGATCGTCCACGAAGCGGCGCTCGACGCCGGCACGCACGTCACGGTGGTCGAGAAACGGATGCAGGGACGCGATCACCCGGTGCTCCTCGGTGTTCCGGAGACGTACTACCTGAAATGCTTCATCGTTCGGAAACTGGCGTGAAGGGTGGGAAGGTCAGGAAGGTCGGGAGGGGCGGGAAAGACGGGAAGGTCGGGAGGGTGGACGATGGCCGGTCGGTCGCGGACGTGGCGCGCGCGGTGGTCCGCGAACTGCAACGGCACGCGCAGCCGGCGGGCGAGTTCGATCCTGCCCGGTATTTCCGGACGAGTGTCCCTCTCGAGTTCCTGAACGTCAGAACGCCGATCGTCCGCGCCCTCGGACGGCGCATCGCGGGCGAGCAGCGCGATCGCTGGAGCGTGGACGACGCGGTGGCGTTTGCCGACACGTTGATCCGCTCGCCGCATTTCGAAGCGAAGCACGCGGGGATCGAAGCGCTCGGCGTGCGCCGGCGGGAGCTGCTGCCTCGTCATCTGACGGTGTTCAGACGGTGGCTCGAGGACGATCTCGCCGCGAACTGGGCGACCACCGACGTGCTCTGCGGCACTCTGATCAGCCCGATGTTGCTCGCCGACCCGGCGCTGATTCCGCGCGTCACCGCGTGGGCCCGTCACCGCAATCCGTGGGTGCGGCGTGCGGCGGCGGTGTCTCTCGTACGTCTCGCGGCGCGCGGTCTCGCGCTGGACGACGCGTACGGCGTCGCGGCGACGTTGCGATCAGATCCGAACGACCTCATCCACAAGGCCGCGGGCTGGCTGCTGCGCGAAGCGGGCAGGACCGATCCGGCTCGTCTCGAACGCTGCCTTCGCGTCCACGGCCCGTCGATTCCGCGCACCACGGTGAGGTACGCCATCGAACGCTTTCCACCGGCGAAGCGGCAGGAGCTGCTGGCCGCGACGCGAAGCGGCCGCACCCGGAACGGTCGCGAGTTCGGGACGTCACGCGCCCGCCAAATTCGGTAATATCAGGAATCCGCCAGGGGTATCCCGGATGTGACGGGATTGAGAGCAGACCCTTGGAACCTGATCCGGTTGAAACCGGCGAAGGGAGTGCGGGACCCGCCCCCCGTTCGCCTGCCCAGGAGTACATCGAGATGTCCGAGTTCGCGAACGCCTATCCCAACTCTCGCAAGATCGTCGTCGAGGGAGCGCGCGGCGTCCGTGTGCCGATGCGCGAGATTGCGCTCTCGGGCGGCGAGCCGCCACTGCGCGTGTACGACACCAGCGGGCCGCAGGACGTCGGCACGGCGCAGGGGCTGCCGAAGCTGCGCGAAGCGTGGGTGGCGCCCCGCCGCGCGGCCGCGGCGGCGGGCGGTCCGATCACGCAGCTCGAGCTCGCGCGCCGCGGCGAGATCACCGAGGAGATGGAGTTCATCGCGATTCGCGAAGGGCTCCCGGCCGACTTCGTCCGCGACGAGGTGGCGCGTGGCCGCGCGATCATCCCCGCGAACGTCAATCACCTCGAGCTCGAGCCGATGATCATCGGCCGCAACTTCCTCGTGAAGATCAACGCGAACATCGGCAACTCCGCGGTGACCTCGTCGATCGAGGAAGAGGTTGCCAAGCTGCAGTGGGCGACGCTCTGGGGCGCCGACACGGTGATGGACCTGTCGACCGGCAGGAAGATCCACGAGACGCGCGAGTGGATCATCCGCAACTCGCCGGTGCCGATCGGCACGGTGCCGATCTACCAGGCGCTCGAGAAGGTCGGCGGCCGCCCCGAGGATCTCACCTGGGAAATCTACCGCGACACGCTCGTCGAGCAGTGCGAGCAGGGGGTCGACTACTTCACGGTGCACGCCGGCGTGCTCCTGCGCTACATCCCGATGACCGCCCGCCGCGTCACCGGCATCGTCTCGCGCGGCGGATCGATCATGGCCAAGTGGTGCCTGGCGCACCACCAGGAGAACTTCACGTACACGCGCTTCCGCGAGATCTGCGAGATCATGCGCGCCTACGACGTCTCCTTCTCGCTCGGCGACGGGCTGCGTCCCGGTTCGATTGCCGACGCCAACGACGAGCCGCAGTTCGCGGAGCTGAAGACGCAGGGCGAGCTGACGAAGATCGCCTGGGAGTACGGCGTCCAGGTGATGAACGAAGGGCCGGGCCACGTTCCCATGAACCTGATCAAGGAGAACATGGAGAAGCAGCTGGAATGGTGCGACGAGGCGCCGTTCTACACGCTTGGCCCGCTGACGACCGACATCGCGCCCGGCTACGACCACATCACGTCGGCAATCGGCGCCGCGATGATCGGCTGGTACGGCACCGCCATGCTCTGCTACGTGACCCCGAAGGAGCACCTCGGTCTTCCCAACCGCGACGATGTGAAGGCGGGCGTCATCGCGTACAAGATCGCGGCGCACGCCGCCGACCTCGCCAAGGGCCATCCGCGCGCACGCGAGTGGGACGATGCGCTGTCGAAGGCGCGGTTCGAGTTCCGGTGGGAGGATCAGTTCAACCTGTCGCTCGATCCGGTGACCGCGCGGGCGTACCACGACGAGACGCTGCCGGCCGAAGGGGCGAAGGTGGCGCACTTCTGCTCGATGTGCGGGCCGAAGTTCTGCAGCATGGAGCTGACGCAGCAGGTGCGCGACTACGCGCGCACCAAGGGGGTCGACGAGGACGCAGCCGTCAGCGCCGGCATGGAGGAGAAGTCGCTGGAGTTCCGCAAAGCCAGGGAGCTCTACGTGCCGGTGAAGAACTGAATGCGCTTTTACGGCGTCGACGCGGGAACGATCTGAATGACCGTCGGGAAGCGCGCGGGCTGACCGTTGGGACGCGGGTTCGGGTAGCCCTGCGACACCGCCGACTGATACTCCTTCACCGTCACGCTCGGCGGAAACGCCATCGTCTCCTCGCGGAAGCGGCCGATGTCGAACTGGTGCGTCGCCGGCGCGTCGAAAATCAGGTCGCCGCGCTGCTTGAGAACCGTCCGGTAGAAGGCCACCACGTCGACGAACGACGCCGTCGTGCCGAAGAGGTAATAGCGCTGCCCCCGGCCGGCGTCGTACGACGCCAGGAACTGGGCACCCGGATACAGCTGGACGCCGAGCTGCGACTCGCCGGGCACCGCTTCGGCTTGGGCCGTCTGGACCGGCGGCGACGCGGGAGATGACGGGGCTGGCTGCTCCGTCGGCGTGCCTGGCGGAAGCGGCCGTGGCGGCTGCTGGGTGCCGGCGCGCGGAAAAGGAGCCGGCGCCGGCGGCTGCTGCGCTGCGAGCGCCGCAAGCAGCACCATAACTGCAATCATGTCAGGATTATACGACGGGGAACCGTTGACCCGGCTCGTGCGTCTTAACGGATGATTGATATGACCAACACGATCAAGACCACTCTGTTGCTCGGCGCGATGAGCGCGTTGCTGCTCTTCCTGGGCGATATGCTCGGCGGCGCGCAGGGGCTCGTCATCGGCTTCATCTTCGCGGTGGCGACCAACTTCGCGTCGTACTGGTTCTCGGACCGGATCGTCCTGTCGATGTATCGCGCGCAGCAGGTCGGTCCCGACTCGCGGCTGTACCGCATGGTGCAGCGGCTCGCCGAGCGTGCCGGGCTGCCGATGCCGAAGGTCTACGTGATTCCCGACGCGTCGCCCAACGCGTTCGCCACCGGTCGCAACCCGAGCCATGCGGCGGTCGCGGCGACCGAAGGCATTCTCCGCATGCTGAGCGACGAGGAGCTCGAAGGGGTCCTCGCGCACGAACTGGCCCACGTCAAGCATCGCGACATCCTGACCAGCTCCGTCGCGGCGACGCTGGCGGCGACGATCATGATGGTCGCGCGCTTCGCGATGTTCTTCGGCGGCGGCCGCAGCGATGACCGCGAAGGGCAGAACCCGATTGCGCTCTTCGCGATGATGCTCCTCGCGCCGCTCGCGGCGATGCTCATCCAGATGGCGATCTCGCGCTCGCGCGAGTACGCGGCCGACGCCGGCGGCGCCGAGATCACCGGCAACCCGATGGGGCTCGCCTCGGCGCTGCGCAAGATCGAGTCGGCTGCCCGGGCCGTGCCGCTCGACGCCAACCCGGCCACGGCGCACATGTTCATCATCAAGCCGTTCTCGTCGTTCGCGCTGGCGTCGCTGTTCAGCTCGCACCCGCCGACCGAGAAGCGCATTGCCGCGCTGATGGCGCGCCAGTAAGCAGCCCTGAGCCCTAAGCCCTAAGCCCTAAGCCCTAAGCCTAGAGCCAAGCCGCTCCCCCGATCCCCCGCCCCCTAATGCCGAGCCGGAGCCACCGCTCCGGCTGCCGTCCTCCGCTTCGCCATCAGTGGCCTGAAGCTTGCTGTTTCTTCGCACGGAGGACGCACTCGTGCACGTGGACGATCTCGACATCTCGCCAAGCAAAATCGCCGAAACGGCGCAACGCATCGTCGATCGCGCCACCGAGGAGGCGCGCCGCCGCGAGCACGCGCTGCTGACGAACGAGCACATCTTCCTCGCTTTCGCGCAGGTGGAGTGGGACACGTTCGCCGAAGTGATGCGCGACGTGGAGTTGAATCCACACGCCGTGCTGCAGGGGATCGAGGAGCACCTGCACATGATGCCGTCGTTCGCGGGGCGCGACCTTCGCGTGTCGCCGGCGACGAAGCTGGTGTTCAAGCTGGCGCTGCACCACGCGAGCCGCGGCGGCCGGCAGTCCATCGAGGCGGTCGACCTCTTCTCCGCGCTGTTCGAGGAAACGCAGGGGGTGCCGGTCACGATCCTCCGTCGTCACGGCGTGGAGCCCGACGTCCTGGTGTCGCGGCTCAACGCGCGGATGCGCGATCTGGAGCTGCGCGACGAGCGGCTGAAGAAACGTTTCGAGCTGCCGCCCTTCCTGAAGCACTTCGCGACCAACCTGAACCTGCTCGCACGGCAGGACAAGGTGCCGCCGGTCTTCGGGCGCGACCGCGAGATCGAGCAGGTGCTCGAGATCCTCTGTCACCGCGAGCGCGCGAACTCGGTGATGCTGCTCGGCGAGCCTGGCGTCGGCAAGACGGCAATCGTCGAAGGGCTGGCGCGCCGGATCGAGTTCGAGCCGGACACCGTGCCGGTGCGTCTGCGCGACATACAGATCGTGAACCTGCAGATGAACACGATGGTCGCCGGCACGATGCTGCGCGGCATGTTCGAGGACCGGATTCAGAACGTGATCCGCGAGCTGAAGGAGCGGCCGAACCTCGTGCTCTTCGTCGACGAGGCGCACACGATGGTCGGCGCCGGCTCGGCGCTCGGCGCACCCTCGGACGCGGCGAACGTGTTCAAGTCGGTCCTCGCCCGCGGCGAGATCCGGATGATCGCGGCGACCACGCTCAGCGAGTACAAGGAGTACATCCAGGAAGACGAGGCGCTCGCCCGCCGCTTCCGCTGCGTGAGCGTACCGGAGCCGACGATAGACGAGGCGCGCCGCATCCTCTACAACCTGCGGCCACGGCTGGAACGCAACTACTCGGTCCGGCTGCTCGACGAAGCGCTCGACACGGCGCTCGAGATGTCGCCGCGCTACATGCGCCACCTGCACCTGCCGGACAAGGTGATCGGCTGGCTGGACACCGCCGCCGTCCGCGCCGAAATCGATCGCCGGTGGGAAGTGAAGAAAGAGGACGTCGTCGCGGTGATCTCGCACGCGGCGCAGATTCCGGAAGACATGGTCTTCCGCGACGTGACCGACCGCTTCAAGGACATCGAATCGCGCCTGCAGGCGCGCGTCGTCGGACAGCAGAACGCGATCCGCGCGGTGGCCAAACGGCTGGTCCTGAACAAGGGTCCGCTGAAGGACGGCTTCGATCGTCCGGACGGCGTGCTGTTGTTCCTCGGTCCGACCGGCGTCGGCAAGACGGAGCTGGCGAAGGCGGTCGCCGAGTTCCTGTTCGGCGACGAGAAGAAGATGGTGCGCGTCGACATGTCCGAGTACCAGGACGGATCGGTGTCGGTCGACAAGTTGATCGGCATGCCGCGCGGCATCGTCGGCAGCGAGCGCGGCGGCATCCTGACGAACCAGCTGAAGGACAACCCCTACACCGTCATCCTGCTCGACGAGGTCGAGAAGGCGAGCCCGAACCTGCTGAACCTGTTCCTGCAGGCGTTCGATGAAGGCTGGCTGACCGACGGTCGCGGCAAGCGGGTGTATCTCAGCGACGCCGTCGTCATCATGACGTCGAACATCGGCTCGGAGAACTTCCGCAAGCTGACCAGCCCGCTCGGATTCCTGTCGCGGTCGGTTGGCGTCGAGCAGGTACAGGGCGAGGTGATGCGCGAGCTGGAGCGCCGGTTCCCGCCGGAGTTCAGGAACCGCATCGACGAGGTCGTGCTCTTCAACCCGCTCACGAGCGACGAAGTCCGCGAGATCGCGCGGCACTACCTGAATCAGGTCGTGTCGACGCTCGGGCGCGCCGGCAAGTCGATCGCGATCGCAGACGAAGCGCTGGAGCACATCGTGGCGACCGGCTACAGCCTCGCGTACGGCGCGCGGTTCCTGAAGCGGGTCATCGACGAGAAGCTGAAGCTGCCGCTCAGCGAGCGGTGGCATCAGAGCTCGCACTTCGAGGTCTCGATGCGCGACGGCGAGCTCGTCGTCGAACCGGCGCCGGGACGGATGCCGTCGGCCGACCACACGCTCGCCTACGGCGACGTCGTCTGAACGCGAAGGCCGGGTCTGAAGACCCGGCCCTACGCATTGAAGGCCGGGTCTGAAGACCCGGCCCTACGCATGGCATACCGCTGAAGGCCGGGTCCGAAGGAAGACACAATAGGACCGGCGTTGTGTCACTCCCACCGGAATGCGACCTGCTCTGGTGGATCGGGCGTATGTCCCGCTTCGCTGGAGCCGGCGGCCCGGTCTTCCTCCGACTGCCGTCTTCGCATCCCGTAGCGATCCTGAAGGACGCGCACCATCGCGGTGATCTCCTTGCGATAGGCGTCGGGCGGGTAATTCCTCGCATACAGCCGATCGAACCGCGGACGCATCGCCGGGAACTCGCGCTCGATGAAGCGCATGAAGTGCGTGCGCGTCCCGTCCTGCAGGTACATCACGTTGCAGCCGACGAACCGGGCGCCATGATCGGCGATCGCTTTGACCGTCCTTTCGAGTTTCGATCGAGACGAGGAGAAGCCGGGGACGATGGGTGCCATGAGGACGCCGGCGTGGATGCCGGCGTCGACCAGCTCGCGCACGGCGCGCAGCCGCTGCAGCGGGTGCGCGGTTCCTGGTTCGAGCGTGCGCCAGGCGTCCTCGTCGACGGTCGGGACGCTCATGCACACGGTGCAGTGCGCCACGCTCGAGAGCGACGTCAGCACGTCGCGATCGCGCACGATCATCGGACCCTTGGTGACGATCCCGACAGGATTGCGCGCGCGCGCGAGCGCCTCGATCGTCCCGCGCGTCAGCTTGTAGTGCCCCTCGATCGGCTGATACGGATCGGTCGCCGTTCCGAGCGCCACCTGCTCGCGCCGCCACGACGGTCTGTCGAGCTCGCGCGCCAGCACCTCGACGAAGTTGCGCTTCACGAGGATTACCGACGCGAACTCGTCGCTCGCGTTCATCTCGAACTGGACGTGGTAGCGCCGCGCGAAACAGTAGTGGCAGCCGTGCGTGCAGCCGCGGTACGGGTTCAACGTCCATGAGAACGGCATCCCTTTCACGCGGTTGAGCGCGGAGCGGCAGTCGACCTCCTGGTAGGTCGCCTCGTCGGCGCGCCGCTGGGCCTCGGTGAGCGCGGCGACCCCGCCTTCGCGGACTCGATCGGCCACTTCGCGAGTGGTCGGGCGCCTGGGATTCGTGTGGAACAGCAGCGGCGAGCTCATGGCTTTCGATATTTGTTCGCCCATGATGCCGGCCCGATCTCCGCGCGTCAAGCGGAGCCGTTTGATGTCAGTGGGGAGTGACTTCCCGTTCGGCCTCGGTGGGGAAGGCCGCGAGAGCGCAGCACGCGGCGCCGATCACGAAGTAGTAGTAGTTGCAGAACGCCTTCGAGCCGAGCGCGAACATCGCGAACATCGTGATTGCCGTCGATGCCGCGAACCCCGAGGGGGAGTTCTTCGTCGTGAACAGGCTCAGGACGGCGGCGGCGACCGCAGCGCCGATCGACCAGAGGAACGAGCCGCGTCCCCACCCGTTCCGGTCGGCCCAGATCAGAAAGCTCAAGGAATCGGTGCGGAACGGCTCGAGCGTCTGCAGCCAGACGACGCTGCGCATGAAGGAGTTCGTGTGCCAGAGCGCGAACGGAAGGATGCAGACGGCCCCTGTGATGACGATCGTGAACAGCGTCAGCTTCCAGCGCCGGCGGTCGAGCAGGAGCGTGCGCAGCACCGCCAGGCCGGTGAACGGCAGGTACTGTTTCGTCGCCAGCATCAACCCGGCCGCCCACCCCGCGCGCAGCGGTCCTTCCACCAGCAGGAACGTCGTCAGCGCGACGAGGAAGATGGCGATCGGCTCGGTCCATCCCTGTTCGAGGACGAAGAAGCCGCGCGGCGTGGTCAGCAGCAGCACGGCCGCCAGACGCGCCGCCATGTGTCGCCGCAGGTAGCCGATGAGCGCGGCCGCGGCAATCAGGAACGCAAGCTCCGAGTACCGATAGTCACCCAGGAAGACGTATCCCGGTATCGCGAGAATCAGGCTCGGCGGCGGATACGGGTACCCGAACCCGATCTTGTCGCCGAAGACGACCGCCGGGTTGTAGTAGTTCTTCCAGTCGGACCCGTAGATGTTCGGAAACGACACCCGGTAGGGATCGCGCTTCTCGAGAAACGCGTCCATCGCCTCCTTGTGCACGACGACGACGTCGATGTTCGGATCGGGCGAGCTCCTGATGATCCAGACGCCCAGCAGCGTGTTGACGACGAGGATGGCGGGGAACCAGTAGCGCCGCGTCCGCGTGAAGCCGCCGATGCCGAGCGCGAGCAGCAGACCCTGGACCACGAGGCCGATGTCGAACGGCGTGCGGCTGACCGAGTCTTCGATGTGGATGCCCGGTTCCGCCGTCCAGAGCTGCTGCAGCTGCCAGAACGCGCCGGCCGCGAGCAGCACGGTGACCGCCTTCATCGTCGTGTGCGACCAGGTGCCGCTCAGGCGATGGAGCGCCGTGGCGCCGACGCACGCGGCGAACGCGAACCCGACCCACCACAGCGCGCGCGGATCGAACGTGCCGCTCGAGATCTGCAGCGCATGGCCGAGCGCCAGCGCGCTGATCGCGAACAGGAACGCGGAGAGGTTGAGCGAGCGGATCAGGGCCAGCATTTCACTCCGGCAGCAGCTCGAACATGTCTGCCAGGCCCTGCGCGTCGCGGTACGTGCCCCACGGCTTCAGCTCGGGCCTCGAGGCGATGCGCAGCATCAGAGCGGTGTACTTCTCCTGATCGTAGAACGATCGGTGCACGATCACGTAGCGGACATCGTGTCCTCGCAGCCGTCCGATCGATCCATCGTCTGGAAACGAGAGCATCCGGTAGAGCGTGTCGACGTAATCGCCGGGGTAGTAGCCGCTGTATCCGTTGACCAGCGGCCGCCAGTGCCAGAGCGACCACGCGCTGTAATACGGCTCCCACCCCGGCAGGCGGGAGAGCTCGGGCAGCGGCAGCTCCATCAGCGCGCCGGGCTGTGCCTTCCGCAGGACCTTGTAGACGTCCGGCGGTTCGACAGGGTCCGCGGACGCGAGCGACAGCGGCCGGTTCGAGTAGTCGGCGCACATCACGAGCAGAAGGACGACGACGATCGCGTGCCGGATCGCGCCGGCGCGAACGCGGCTCAGGAGCGCCTGCGTGCCGACTGCCGCGAGGACGGCCAGGGCGCAGCCGACGACCACCGCGAAGCGCGACCACGAACGCAGCCCGTGAAGCGCGTCGATCGGCTCCACGAGCGGGCCGTACAACATGCCGTTCGAGCCGAACGAGAGCTCCACCGCCGTCACGCCGACGACGCCGTACAACAGGATCGTTCGCCACGAACGGCTCAGCGGCGCTGCAAGAAGCAGCAGGAGCACGGTCGCTCCGGGGAACAGCCGCAGTTCGGTCGAGCCCCAGCGTTCTCCGGTCCACGACCAGAGGCGGCTGAACGAGGTCGTCGCCAGGTAGCTCGACGGCGTGGCGCTGTAGCGCGCGACCTCTTCCGCCGCGCGCCCTCCGAGTTGCTGCGCGGCCGCCCGGTACGGCAGGACGAACGGCACCGTGATGACGATCGCGCAGACGATCATCGCCGCGAGGACCGGCGCCAGGCGACGCAGCCGTGTGCGATGTTCCAGCAGGATCAGGAGCGGCACGAAGACGGCCAGCGCGATCCCCAGGAACACGCCGTAGTACACGCAGGCGAGCATCTGCAGCGAGAAGAAGAGGCCGGCGAGGGCGCCGATGCGCCACGACGCCTCGTCGAACGCGCGGTGCACCGCCCAGAAGGTCAGCGGGATGAACATCGCCCACTGCAGCTCGAGGTGCATGAAGTGCTCGATCCGATAGGGCATCATGGCGAACGACGCCGCGGCGACGAGCGACGGGCCGACGGCGCGCGTCAGGTAGTGGACGAGGACGAACATCGCCAGCCCCGAGCCTGCATAGCCGGCGAGCATCAGCAGGTTGGACACGAGCGCAGGAGACGCGCCCGCCCAGAACAGCGGCGCCCCGAGCAGCCCCTCGAGCATCGTCGCATCCGAGTAGGCGAGCGTGTTCGGCGTCGGATGGAAGATGTTCGCGTCGAAGAGGCGGAGCGGCTGTGTCGTCAGGGCGTGCGCAATCCATCCGAGCCGCCAGATGTTGAAGTACGCGTCGTGATGCGCCGGGATATCGGTCGAGAGATGCGCCGCCTGCGGCCAGGTGACGAATACCGCGAACGCGACACAGGCCGCCGTGGCGACGGCGAGCCGTCCAGCAGTCCTCATCAGCCGTGTGCGACGCGGTCTCGCCAGTACTGCAGCAGATCGTCCGCCGTCTGCTCCATCGGCACCGAAGCGGTCCAGCCGAGCTCGGCGTGGATACGCGACGGATCGCCGAGCACGAGCGGCGTGTCGTTCGGACGGTACCGCTCCGAATCGACGACGACGCCGATTGGCACGCGGGCCCTGGAGAGCAGCATCTCCAGCAGCGCGCGCACGCTGAGCGCGCGGCCGGCGCAGACGTTGTAGGGACGAAGCGGCCGGCCGCGATCGACGATCAGCCGGTACGCGCGAACGGTGTCGCGGACGTCGGTCAGGTCTCGGCGAGCCTCGAGATTTCCGACGTGCAGTTCCGGCGCGGAGCGCCCCATCTCGATCTCGGCGATCTGCTTCGCGAACGCCGCCGAGACGAACGCCGGGTCCTGGCGCGGACCGAAGTGATTGAACGGCCGCGCGATGAACGTGTGCGGATGCCCGCCGCTCGCGGTCCCGACCATCTCCTGGGCCACCTTGCTGAGGCCGTACGGGTTGGCTGGCGCGATCGGCGCCTCTTCCGAGATGGCGCCGTCGCTCGGCCCGTAGACGAGCGCGGAGCTCGTGATGAGCACGCGCGCGTCGGGCGCGTCGTTGCGGACCGCCTCGATCAGGTGATGGGTCCCCATCACGTTCACCTGCAGCGTCTGCGTCGTCCGATCCCAGGACTGCCCGACGTGTGCCGCGCCGGCGAGGTGGTAGATTGCCGACGGGCGCGTGCGCGCGATCTCGGCGCCGACCGCCACCGGATCCAGCAGTTCGACGGCGACCCAGGTGACGCCGGGCACGTCGCGGATGACGTCGCCGATCGGCCGGTACCAGCCGATGACGTTCGACTCGTGGGCGGCGAGCAGATCGAGCAGGTGGCCGCCGGCGAATCCGGCGGCACCGGTCACGATGATCGGGCCGGTCATGGGATCAGCGCGGCACTCCGCCCAGCGCGCCGTTGAACGGCGAGAAGTTGCCGAGCCCGGCGAGCGTGAACGAGAGGAAGAAGCGGTGATCGGCCGGCACGATGTACTGCGGCAGCCCGGCGAAGTTGTAGCGCTGGTACTCGAACGCGATGCCGCAGCACTGCGCGTTGTAGAAGCCGGAGATGCGCGACTGCAGCATGGCCGACTTCTTCACGTCGTAGTTGAACGAGTAGACCGCGCCGTACCGGCGATCCCGCGTCTGCACGTTGGTCGAGACGTTCAGGTAGTGCGACAGGTAGGCCCGGTTGTTGTAGCCGTCGAGCTCGGCGATGTAGAAGCTGTGCGACCAGCCGACGCTGGTCTGTACCTGCTGTCGCCAGTTCAGGTTGCCGTTCGCCGATACCTGGCGCACCTGCTTGTACTTGCTGTCGATCTCGGCGCGGAAGCTCGCGTTGAGCGCCTGCGACGGCGTGGCGCGCACGTTGACCGCCACCGGCGAGAAGTTGTTCGCGGCCGCCGCCGTCGTGCTCGTCGAGTAGGTCGGGTCGACGCGGGACGCCAGCGCGTTGGTGTAGTAGGTCTGCGAGATCTCCACGGCCAGGATTTCCAGCGCCTGGCTCGTCTGGCCGATCTTGCGCTTGGCGTAGATGCGGTTGTTCAGCCCGTACGAATAGCTCGTCGTGCTCCCGACCACCTGATCGACGCTGTCGATCTTCACGATCCGGTCGTAGTCGTCGATCGACGACGTGCGCTGGACGTTGAAGTACGGTTCGATGGTGTGCTTGAAGCGCTCGGCGTAGCCGTTGTCCGGCGTGTTGAAGACGCGCGTGAAGACCGGCCCGACGAGCTGCGCCAGCACGGTGAAGTACTGGCGGTTGACGCTCTGATCGAGCACCGTGTTCTGCGTCGTGTCCGCCGGATCGAGGCTGCGGGTGTAGAAGGTCTCGCGCCACGACGCGGTCGTGTTGATCGTCAGGAACGGCCAGCGCTTGAACGGGTACCTGATCTGCGGGCTGAAATCGAGCCGGCCGAGGCTGCGATCGTCGATGACCACGTCCTCGTTCTTCGTCTGCCGATCGAGGTGGGCGTACTCGCCGGTCGCGCCGAAGTAGATCGGCGAGCGGCCGAAGAGCGGCCGTTCGCTGCGTGTCAGCGTGATGCGCGGCGAGCTCCCGACGACGCTCGAGCTCGTCGCCGTGCTGAACCACTCGGTCCGGTCGAAGGTGCCGTTGACGAAGACCCCGCCGGCCGATCCGACGACGTTCGCGCCGTACCGGCGCTGGTTGCGCGCGGCGTCGTTGACGTTCGTGTTGAACGTCTGGTTGGTCAGGATGCTGGAGAAGTAGTCCACCTGGGCCCGCGCGCGGAACCGGTGCGGCAGCGCCTGGTTGGCCGTTCCGGTGATGGTGTACTCGCGCGACCCCGGCTGCTCGACGGTGTTGCCGTCGGTCACGTAGGTGGCCGCGTGCTGGTCCAGCAGATACGTGGAAAGCTGCCCGTCCGATCCGCCGCCGCGGTTGTAGCGGTACTCCGCGCCGCTGCCGCTCCCGGTCTTCGAGAACCAGTCGTACAGGAACGTCGCGTCCTGGCTCCGATCGATCGCCCAGAAGAACGCGTTGTGGATCGACTGGCCGCGCACGGTGGAGATGCCGTAGGTCGGAATCAGGAAGCCGGTCGCGCGCTCCTGGTCGTTGGTCGGATAGTACATCGCCGGCAGGTACAGCAGCGGGACCCCTTTCACGTTGAGGAGCACCTGCTTCAGCAGCGTGTAGTGATCGATGTTGAGGACGATCGTGTCGGCGGTCAGGTCCCAGCGCGGGGTCGGCTGCACGCACGTGCTGAAGCCGCCGTTCGTGATCTTGTACTTCTTCGGGCCGAGCTTCTCGACGGTCTCGCCGAAGTAATAGATGTCGTTCTCCTGCGACATCTGCGGCACCGCAATCCCGGCGGCCGGCGGCGGCGCCTGCCTCCCCTGGCGCAGCGTCGCGATCCCGCTGGCGTGGTAGAAGACGCCCAGTTGTGTACGGGTGTTGAAGTCGGCGCGGTCGGCGGCAATCCGGTTGTTGCCCTGCGTGACGACGACATTGCCGGTCGCGATCGCACGCTCTTCCTTCTCGAAGTACTCGACCGAATCGGCGTAGATCGCCATGTCGGCGCGCTCCAGCTCGACCGAACCGGTCAACAGGTAGTGCCCTTCGCCGAGCTGCTCCTGCTTGTAGGTGACCACGCGGTCGAAGCCGCCGACATTCACCTGCGCGAACGCCGGCGCGGCGCAGGTGAGCAGGACGAGGATGACGAGCAGACGCCGGATCATGCGTGGACGGACAGGCGAAACCGAGGGTATCACGATGTCCGGAGCTCCTTCATCACGTCTCCGAGCAGAAAGATCGAGCCGGCGACGACGATCCGCGGCGAAGCGTCGAATGCCCGCTGCAACGCCTCGGTCAACGACGTGGTCGCATGCAGCGGAATGGAGGCGAACCTCCGTGCGGCCGCCGCCAGATCCGCCGGGTCGGCCGAGCGCGGGTTCGACGCGCGCGTGAGGTACAGCGCCGACACGTGGGGCGCCAGGATCCGCAGCATCGCGGCGACATCCTTGTCGCGCATGGCCGCGAAGACGAGCGGGCGCGGAGCGCCGAGCGTCTGCAGATACGCCGCGAGCGCCCGGGCGCCTTCTTCGTTGTGCGCCGCGTCGAGCAGCGCTTCACGCCCCTCCGGCAGACGCAGCTGCTGCAGGCGGCCCGGCCACTGCACCGACGCGAGGCCTCGCGCGACGGCGTCTGGTCCGACCGCGAGACCGGCGCCTTCGAGACACTCGAGCAGCCGCACCGCGACGACCGCGTTGATCACCTGGTGCCCGCCGGGCAGCGCCAGCGTGAGACATCCGTAGTCGCGCACCGGCGTCCGGAGCGAGAACGTCTGCGCCCCTCCGGCTGACGGCCGCGCCGCGCCGACGTCGCACCCGTCCATCGCCCATACCAACGGTGCGCCGCACGCCGCCGCGCGATCGGCAATAGGCCGCACCGCCTCGTCCGGCAGCGGCCCGACGACGACCGGCACGCCGGGCTTGACGATGCCCGCCTTCTCGCGCGCGATGTCGGCGAGCGTCGTCCCGAGATATTGCTGGTGATCGAACGCAATCGACGTGATCGCGCAGGCCATGGGCAATAGGACGTTGGTCGCGTCCAGCCGGCCGCCGAGCCCCGTTTCGCACACCGCGACGTCGACCTTGTGCCTCCGGAACAGCTCGAACGCGGCGGCTGTCGTCACCTCGAAGAACGTCGGGTGGACGTCGAGCACCCCCTCGCGGCGGAGCCGCTCCACCGACGTGCGCACGGTCTCGACGGCATCCAGCAGATCCGGCTCCGCGACCGGCGCGCCGTCGATCGCGATCCGTTCCGTGAGGCTGACGAGATGAGGCGACGTGTAGCGTCCGGTTCGATAACCGGTCATCCCCGCAGGCGAGCCGGCGGGCCGGCGCAGCGCCGCTTCCACCATGGCGGTGACCGAGCCCTTGCCGTTCGTGCCGGCGACGTGCACCGATTCGAACTGCCGCTCGGGGTGTCCGAGAGCGGCGACGATCGCCCGGATATTCTCGAGGCCGAACTTTATCCCGAACTGGGCGAGGCTGAACAGCCAGTCGATCGGGCTGTCGTTCACTAGGACGGGGTCGCCGGTTCCACGACCGGCACAGGTGAGGTGACAGCGGGGGACGCCGACGCCGGCGCGCCCATGAACCGCAGCGCCCGCGCGAGCACCGCCTTCATCTCGCGACGATCGACGACGAGATCGATCATCCCCTTCTCGATGAGGAACTCCGAACGCTGGAACCCTTCGGGCAGTTTCTGGCGGATCGTCTGCTCGATGACACGCGGGCCGGCGAAGCCGATCTGCGCCTTCGGCTCGGCGATGTTCAGATCGCCGAGCATCGCGAAGCTCGCGCTGACGCCGCCGGTGGTCGGATCGGTCAGGACGGCGATGTAGGGAAGGCGCGCGCGATCCATGCGCGCGAGCGCGCCCGAGATCTTCGCCATCTGCATCAGCGACAGCGCTCCTTCCATCATGCGGGCGCCGCCCGAGCAGCAGACGATGATCAGCGGGCAGCGCCGCTCGATCGCCCGCTCGACGGCGCGCGTGATCTTCTCACCGACGACCACGCCCATGCTGCCGCCGATGAAGGCGTATTCCTGCGCCGCGATGACGACCGGGATGCCGTCCAGCGTTCCCGATCCGACGATGACCGCGTCCTTGACGCCCGTGGCCGCCTGTCCCGCCTTCAACCGGGCGGTGTACGGCTTGGTGTCGGTGAACTTCAACGGATCGGTCGAGACGAGGTTCGCGTCGTGCTCGACCCACTCGTCGTCGAACAGCAGGCGCAGCCGTTCGGCGGCGTTCACGCGATTGTGGTGCCCGCACTTGGGGCACACGTTCATGCTGGCGGCGAGATCCTTGTTGTAGATCGCCTGCGCGCAGCCGGGGCACTTCACCCAGAGCCCTTCAGGGACGCGGCTGCTCGATTTCTCCTTGGCCTCTATCGGCTTGCGGGTCTTCTTGAACCAGGCCATAAACGATCAGCTTACCACTCACTTCGTTCGCGGCACGTAGTACCGCGTGCCCGATCCCATCTGTCCGATCTGGCGGACGAGATCGTCGAGCGCCTCGTCGCTCACGTCCGAATCGAACTGCGAGGTCTCGACGACGAGCAGCGGCGTCGCGTCGTAGTGGAAGAAGAAGTGGTGGTACGCCTCGTTCAGCTCCTTGAGGTACTCCTCGCCCGGATCGAACTGCTCCGCGTCGGGATCGACGTGCCGGCCGCGGATGCGCCGCCGCAGCACGTCGGTCGGCGCCTGCAGGTAGATCACGAGATCGGGCGCGGGCACGTCGCGCGACAGCAGGTCGTAGAGCCGCTGGTAGATGAACAGCTCGTTGTCGTCCAGGTTCAGATACGCGAAGATCTTGTCCTTGTCGAACAGGTAGTCGGCGACGGTGGACTGGCTGAAGAGATCCGCCTGCTGGAGCGCGGTCTGCTGGCGATGGCGCGCGAGCAGGTAAAAGAGCTGGGCCTGCAGCGCGGAGCCTGGACGGTCGGCGTAGAAGTCGGCGAGGAACGGGTTCTCGGTGTCCTCGAGCACGAGCGTCGCATCGAGCCGTGCGGCGAGCCGTTCTGCGAGCGCCGTTTTGCCTGCGCCAATCGGGCCTTCCACGGCGATGTAGCGGAACTGCAAGCGTGTCGAATGATATCATCGCGGCGTGACGCGTACGACGATCGCGCTGGTGCTCGCGCTCGGCGCGTGCGCCTGCGCCAGCGCCCCTCCTGCGCCGCCGCGAGCCCCTGAACCGAGCTTCGAACAGAAGATGTCGTGGATCCTCAGGCTCGAGGATTCGCGCGTTCTTCACGATCCGATCCCGGAGCCGCCGCCTGCGCCGGCGACGCCGGCGCGTGGACGGAGCGCGGCCGCGGCGCCGCCTGCCCCGATCGTTCCCGATCTGATCCGGCTGCTCGCTGACGGTGAAGCGCGCGTGCGCCGCCGTGCGGCGCTGGCTGTCGGACGCGTCGGGTTGGCCGACGGAGCGCCGCCGCTCGTCTCGCTCCTCTCCGATCCCGATCCGGAAGTGCGGCAGATGGCGGCGTTTGCGCTCGGCCTGATCGGCGACCGGCAGGCGCGCGATCCGCTCGTCGCCGCGCTGTCCGATCCGGCGCCGGTCGTTCGCGGCAGCGCGGCCGAAGCGCTCGGTCTCCTCGGCGACGCGTCGGTCGCCGCGTCTGTGGCGAAGGTCGCATCCGATGTACTCGCCTCCGGTGCGCTCAGCGAGCTCCCGCCCGAGGAGCTCGATCCGGCGCGCGACAGGCCGGCGGCGGCCTTCCGCCTGGCGATCTTCGCGCTCGTGAAGCTGAAGGCGTACGACCAGCTCGCGGGCGTGGTGCTCGACGCGGGCGGACAGCCGCGCGTACGCTGGTGGCCGGTCGCGTACGCGCTGCAGCGGCTCGAGGATCCGCGGGCGCTTCCGGCACTGCTGACGCTGGCGAAGGAGGCACATCCGTACACGCGCGCGTTTGCCGCCAAGGGGCTCGGCGCGATGAAGGACCGCGCGGCGGCCGCGGCGCTGATCCCGCTCGTCGGCGACGCCAACGTCAACGTCGCGGTCGAGGCGATCCGATCGCTCGGCCGCCTCGCGGACGCATCGGCGGCGCCGGCGCTGCTTCGACTGCTGCAGGATCCGAAGGCGGAGCCGCACCTGCGTCTCGAAGCGGTGAGCGTGCTCGGGTCGATGCATGCCGACGGCGTCTCCGACGCCCTCATCGACGTCCTCGGCGATCCGAAGCCGCCGGTGCGTGCCGCGGCGATCCGGTCGCTCGCGCAGCTCGACCCGGAAGGGTTCGTCACGATCCTGTCGGGGCTCGATCCCGATCCGCACTGGAGCGTACGCGCGGCGCTGGCCTCGGCGCTCGGCACGCTCACGCCCGACGCGGGGCTGCCGCGGCTGCGCACGATGCTGTCGGACCCCGAGGTGAAGGTGCTGCCGTCGGTCCTGGCGTCGCTGGCGAAACTGAAGCCGCCGGACGCGCCGGCGCTGGCGATCGCGCAGCTGAAATCCGGCGACCCGGTCGTGCGCGCGGTGGCGGCCCGCGCGCTGGCCGAGCTGAGACCGCCCGAGGGGCCGGCGGCGCTCGCCGGCGCGTATCAGCGCAGCGCGGACGACACGACGTATGTGGCGCGCGCGGCGATCCTGGCGGCGCTGCGGTCGTACGGCGGCGAGGCGGCGCGGCCGCTCCTGACCGAGGCGTTGGCGGACAAGGACTGGGCGTTGCGGGTGCGCGCGGCCGCGCTGCTCGCCGAGATCGATCCGTCGAGCGACGCGCGCGCGCGCATCCGGCCCGCTCCGTCAGCGCGTCCGGCCGACTGGTACGAGCGCGCCGCGTTGACCGCTCCGCCCTTCTCCACGCAGGCGTTCATCGACACCGATCGCGGCACCATTCAGCTGGAGCTCGCGGTCCTCGATGCGCCGGTGACGGTCGACACCTTCATCACCCTGGCGCGCCGCGGATTCTACGACGGCCTCCCGGTGCACCGCGTCGTCCCCGACTTCGTGATCCAGGCTGGCGATCCGCGCGGCGACAGCGAAGGCGGTCCCGGCTTCACCATTCGCGACGAGATCAACCAGCGGCCGTACCTGCGCGGCACCGTCGGGATGGCGCTCGACTGGGCCGATACCGGCGGCAGCCAGTTCTTCATCACGCATGCGCCGCAGCCGCAGCTCGACGCGAGGTACACCGTCTTCGCGCGCGTGACCGCGGGGATGGAGATCGTCGATCGGATCGAGCAGTGGGACGTGATCCGGCGGGTGCGGGTCTGGGACGGAACCCAGTAAGCAGTGCAGAGTTCAGAGTGCAGAGCTCAGAGTGAGCGACCGCGAACATTCTGCACTCTGAAATGAATTCTTCACTCTGAAATTGAAAAGGGGGCGACGGCCGCCCCCTTTTTTTCGTACGGCAGAAGCTGTTACCGCTTCTTCGCCGCCTTCTTCTTTGCGCCCTTGGCTTTCTTTGCCATGATGCCTTATCCCCCCCTTCATCCGTGTTGATCCTGGCGCGTGCGACCCGGTCCCCGATCCGTGGCTGCCGCCTGGCACGCTCACTCGTGAACCGCCGCCCGCTGCCACCGTGGCACCTTCCGCGCCGCTCCTGATGGTCCAGGTGTGGAAGGGGCGAGGTTGAAAAAGTCAACCTCACTAGGGGTGGCTTAAGCTCTCCACCCTCATACCAGATGTAGATTATGGTTGAGAAATTCGGGATGTCAAGCACAAACACGCCCGAATTGTCAAAATTTTTTGAAATTGTCAGCGGCTGGATCGCAGCTGCGCGATCGCGCGACGCGCGCGCGTGCGGACATCGTCGGGATCGTCGCGCGGCGTGCTCGCGATCGCGTCGTCGTACGCGGCGCGCGCACCCGATCGATCGCCGAGCGCCGCGAGCGCGTCGCCGCGCGCGAGCTGGACGAGCGCGCGCGCCGCGTACGGCGGCGCGGTGGCGCCGTGGCCGATGACCGGCTCGAGGATCGTCAGCGCGCGTCGGTGCTGCGCGAGCTCGTTCAGCTCCGACGCGAGGCCGATGCGCGCGCGGACGTCGGCGATCGACGCGAGCTCGACCTCTCCCGCCGACGCGCGGGCGAGCAGCGTCTCCCACGTGCGCGCGCTCGCGGCGTGGTCGCTGAAGTAGGTGTGTTCGACGTCGGCGATGCGCTGGAGGAAGATCGGATTCGATCGGTAGCGCGCGTCGAGGCCGCGCAGCAGCTCGAGCGCGCGCGTCGGCTCGTGCTCGTACCAGAGGTACAGCCAGTGCATCTGGTAGTCGGCCTCGCCCCTGAGCAGCTGCCCCTGGTCGCGGGCGCGCAGCATCTCCTGCAGCCCTTCGCGGCGATCGCCTCCGGGCAGGAGCAGCAGCATGCGGAGGAACTTCAGCGCGGCCGGCGCCACGTCGGCGTAGTAGTGATACAGGCCGATCCCGAACCACGCGTCCTGCAGCGACGGGTCGAGCTCCAGCGCGCGCTCGAGCGCATCCTTGATCCGTTTGCCGTCACGGGCGGCGGCGAGCCGCTGGCCGCGCACGACGCGCCACTGCTCGAGCGGCGCGCGCGCCGCCGCCTGGTAGAAGAACGCTTCGGCCGATTGCGGCTCCTGCCCGGTCCACCGTGTCGTCGACGCGATCGCGGCCGCCGCCGTGCGCTCCATCTCCGCGTCGAGCGCGCGGTCCGACTGATCCTGCTGGATGCGCCACCACAGCGCGACTTCGCGCAGCGTGTCGCAGGCGGGCTCCGGCGCCGGCGGACAGGCGCGCGCCAGCTCGTCGCGCGCGGCGTCGAGCCGCGCCGCGAGGATCGTGTCGTAGATCGCCGCGAGGCGCGCGGCTTCGGTCAGACCGCCTGTCGGTTGAAAGGTCCGGCTGAAGCCGGACGCCACATTAGAGCCGGACGCCACGCGGAAGCCGGACTCCGCATCGGGGTCGAGGCCGGAAGCGAGAACAGTCGTGGCGTCCGGCTTCAGCCGGACGTTCCACGGAGCCGCGACGACGAGCCATGTGGCGACGATCGCGAGCGCGAGTTTCACGGCCGGTACGTCACGATATCGCGCGATTGTAAACTGGCCGTTCGCAATGAGCGGCGCTCCCTTCTCCTTCCAGCTTACGCACACCGATGGTGCCGCGCGGCGCGGCGTCATGACGACGCCGCACGGCGAGGTCGAGACGCCCGCCTTCATGGCCGTCGGCACGCAGGGCGCCGTGAAGGGGCTCACGCACCGCGATCTCGACGGCGCCGGCTCGCAGATCCTGTTGAGCAACACCTACCATCTGTATCTGCGGCCGGGCGACGCGCTCATCGCGCGACGCGGCGGGCTCCACCGCTTCATCGGCTGGCAGAAACCGATCCTGACCGACAGCGGCGGCTACCAGGTGTTCAGCCTCGCTGAACGCCGCACCGTCGACGAGCACGGCGCGCGGTTCAGGTCGCATCTCGACGGCTCGTCGCACCTGCTGACGCCCGAGAAGGCGGCCGACATCCAGGCCCAGCTCGGATCGGACATCGCGATGGTGCTCGACGAATGCCTTGCATACCCGTCGCCGCACGACGCCGTTCGCGCCTCGATGGAGCGCACCGCGCGCTGGGCGGCCCGCGCACGGCGCAGGCAGGAGCAGCTGCGCGCCGGCTCCGCCGACGGCGTCATCGTCACCAACGCCGGCCAGGCGCAGTTCGGGATCGTCCAGGGGGGCGTCTTCCCCGATCTCCGGGAAGAGAGCGCGAAGCGCACGGTCGACGTCGGGTTCGAGGGGTACGCGGTCGGCGGGCTGAGCGTCGGCGAGCCGAACGCCGTCATGTACGACGTCGTCGCTCGCACGACACCCTGTTTACCTGTCGATCAGCCGCGCTACCTGATGGGCGCCGGAACGCCCGAGGATCTGGTGGAGGCGGTCGCGCGCGGGATCGACCTGTTCGACTGCGTGCTGCCGACGCGCAACGCGCGCAACGGTCAGCTGTTCACCAGCCGGGGACGTCTGAACATCAAGAACGCCCGCTACGCGGAGGACGACAGGCCGCCCGATCCCGACTGCTCGTGCTACACCTGCCGGAGCTGCTCACGCGCCTACCTGCGGCACCTGTTCAACGCCGGGGAGATCAACGCGTCCACCCTTAACACGTTGCATAACCTGCACTTTTACCTTGACACGATGCAGCGCATCAGGAACGCTATAGCGTTCGGGCGGTTCGACAGCTTCAGGCTCGCGTTTCTTCAAGCCCTGTCCCGTCGGAACGGTGGGACCGACCCCCCAGAATGAGTCTCGCGCCAATGCACATGTTCGCAGGACCCGTGTTCGCCATGGGTGCACCTCCCGGCGGGAGCAGCACGTGGGTGCAGTTCGTGCCCTTCGTGCTCGTCATCGGGATCTTCTACTTCATCATCCTGCTGCCGATGCAGCGGAAGCAGAAGAAGGTGCAGGAGTTCCAGCAGTCGCTGAAACCGGGGGACCGCGTCATCACCACCGGCGGCATCTACGGTCAGATCACGAAAATCAACGAGAGCAGCGTGCAGCTCCAGATAGCCGACAAGGTCAGAATCGACGTCGCACGCGCGGCGATCGGCGGCTATCAGGGGCAGCCGGCCGTGGTTGAATCATCCAACCAGTAAGCCTATGTCCAACCTGCGCTGGAAACTCATCCTCATCATCGCCATCACGGTCGTCTTCGGGGCCGTCGGCGTCTACCCGATCATCGCGGCGCGCTACGGCATCTCCGGTCCGAGGATCCTCACGGACCGCGCGTTGAAGCTCGGTCTCGACCTGAAGGGGGGCGTCAACCTCGTCCTCCGCGTGCAGACCGACGATGCGCTCCGGCTCGAGAGCGAGACGGAGGTGGAGCGGCTGCGCGAGCTGTTGACCAGCGCGCGCATCAACTTCACCAACCTCGCGGTCGCGAGCCCCTCCTCGTTCAAGGTCGAGGGGATCGGCGCCGATCAGGACGCCGCGTTCCGGACCGCCGCCAACGAGGTGAGCGCGAACTACGATCGCGATTCCGGGACCAACGGCACCTACACGTTCACGATGAAGCCCAACATCGTGCAGACGCTGCGCGAGGAAGCGGTCGTGCAGGCGCGGCAGACGATCGAGCGGCGCGTCAACGAGCTGGGCGTGGCCGAGCCGAGCATCGCGCAGCAGGGCGCCAACAACGATCAGATTCTGGTGCAGCTGCCGGGCGTCACCGACGTGAACCGCGCGAAGGAGATCATCCGGTCGACCGGCCTGCTCGAGCTGAAGATCGTCGAGCAGGGACCGTCGGCGTCGCGTGAAGCGCTGATGACGGGCGGCACCGTTCCCGCCGGCATGGAGATCGTGCCGGGCGTCAGCGACACGTCGGGCACCGCCGGCGCCACCGTGTACTACCTGGTGCGCCGGGTGGCGGCGGTCACGGGACGCGATCTGCGGAGCGCCCGCCCGTCGCTCGACGAGAACAACCGTCCGGCCGTCGCGTTCACGCTGACCTCGGAAGGGGCGCAGAAGTTCGGCAGGGTGACCGGCGAGAACATCGGCCGCTCGCTCGCCATCATCCTCGACGGCAAGGTGCAGTCGGCGCCGCGCATCGACTCGCGCATCACGACCGACGGCCGCATCTCGGGCAGCTTCACGCAGGAGGAGGTGCAGAACCTCTCGCTGATCCTGCGCTCCGGCTCGCTGCCGGCGACGCTGACCTACCTGTCCGAGCAGACGATCGGCCCGAGCCTCGGCGCCGACTCGATCCGCTCGGGCGTCCTCGCGTCGGTGGTCGGCCTGGTGCTGGTCATCCTCTTCATGGTCGCCTACTACAAGTGGGCGGGGATCAACGCGGTCGTCGCGCTGCTGCTCAACCTCGTCATCCTGCTCGGCATCATGGCCTACATGGGCGCGGTGATGACGCTGCCGGGCATCGCCGGGTTCGTGCTCACGATGGGCATCGGCGTCGACTCGAACGTGCTGATCTTCGAGCGCATCAAGGAGGAGCTCGAGGCGCAGCGCGGCGTGCGCGCCTCGATCAACGCCGGCTTCAGCCGCGTCTTCCTGACGCTGCTCGACACGCACCTGGCGGCGCTCATCTCGGCGGCCTTCCTGTTCCAGTTCGGCACCGGTCCCATCCGCGGCTTCGCCATCACGCTCGTGGCGGGCCTCGTGTCGAACCTGTTCACGGCGACCTTCGTTTCCAAGACGCTGTTCGAGCTCGAGCTGTCGCGCAAGGCTCAGGTCACGACGCTCTCCATCTAAGCTGCCATGCACATCCTGAACAAGACCAACATCGACTTCCTGCGCTGGCGCTGGCACGCCATCGTCCTCTCGTGGGTTGTCATCCTGGCCGGCCTGGGGGTGATCTTCACGAAGGGGATCCCGCGGGGCATCGAGTTCGCCGGCGGCACGTCGGTGATCCTGCAGTTCGATCAGGCCCCCTCCGACGATGCGGTGCGCCAGGCGCTGAACGATCACTTCCCGGGCGGCGGCCAGAACGCGGTCGTGCAGACCTACGGCGATCCGTCGCTGCGGCAGAAGATGATCCGCGTGCCGCAGGTCGGCGAGGAGTCGGGCGCCTCGATCAGCACGACCGCCACTTCGGTCGAAGAGGCGCTGAAGGCGGGGAACCTCGGGAACTTCACGCGCGTCGGCGCCGAGATCGTCGGGCCGGCGGTCGGCCAGGAGCTGACGCAGAAGGGGCTGCTGGCCACCGTGCTGTCGCTGGCGGGCATCCTCCTCTACATCGCGTTCCGCTACCAGCTCAGTTTCGCGGTCGGCGCGGTCGTCGCGTCGGTGCACGACCTGCTGGTGACGCTCGCCTTCCTCGCCTTCTTCCAGTACGACATCACGCTGAACGTCATCGCCGCGATCCTGACGGTCACCGGCTACTCGACCAACGACACGATCGTGATCTTCGACCGTGTCCGCGAGAACCTGCGCGGCATGCGGCGCGATTCGTTGAACGACGTCATCAACAAGGCGATCAACCAGACGCTGGGCCGCACCATCCTGACGGCCGGCACGACGCTCCTCAGCTCGGTGGCGCTCTTTCTCTTCGGCGGCGAGGTGCTGCGCGGCTTCGCGTTCACGATGATCGTCGGCGTCGTCACCGGCACCTACTCGAGCGTCTTCGTGGCGGCCGCGGTCGTCACGCTCTGGCGCGGAAGCGGCCCGACGCGCGCCGCGGCACACGCGCCCGCGGCGGCGCCGGCGGCGTCGGCCGGCGCGCCGCAGCAGCCGACGCGAAAGGCCAAGTCGCAGCGTAAGGTCCGCGCGTCGTAGCCGGCGTGCCGACCTGGCTCCAGGCGGTCATCCTCGGGATCGTGCAGGGGCTCACCGAGTTCCTGCCGGTCTCGTCGACGGCCCACCTCCTCATCGGCGAACGGCTGCTCGGCTTCGACGATCCCGGCAGCGTGTTCACCGAGATGATTCAGCTCGGTTCGATCCTCGCGATCGTGTGGCTCTACCGGGTCCGGGTGCTGCAGGTCGTGACCGGCCTGACGTCGCGTCCCCAGGCGCGCCGCTTCGCGCTGATCGTCATCGTCGGCGTGCTGCCGCTGCTCGCTGTCGGCGCGCTGGCGTCCGACTTCATCGAGACGGTGCTGCACCGGAGCTTCCTCACGATCGCCCTCGCGTTCATCGCCGGCGGGATCGTGATGTTGATCGTGGACCGCGCCGCGATGCGCCCGTCCGCCCTGACGCACGAGACCGCCTCCGTCGACGACATCTCGGTGCGGCAGGCGGCGGGGATTGGCGCCGGCCACGTGCTGGCGCTCATTCCCGGCGTGTCGCGATCGGGCGCGACGATCGTCAGCGGACTGCTCGCCGGGCTCGATCGGCCGACCGCCGCCGAGTTCTCCTTCTTCCTCGCGATGCCGGCGCTGGCCGCCGCGTTCGCGCACAGCCTGATCCAGGTGCGCCACCAGATCACGAGCGACCGCGCCGCCGAACTGGCGATCGGGTTCGTGATGGCGTTTCTCGCGTCGCTCGCCGTCGTGAAGCCGTTCCTGGCGGTCGTGCGGCAGCGGGGCTTTGCGCCGTTCGCGTGGTACCGGATACTGGCGGGCGCCGTGTTGCTGCTCGGTGTGGCGGCCGGCTGGTTCTCGTAGATGCTGCACTGGCTGCGCCGCAGTTTCATCGCCGGCTTCTTCGTGACCGTTCCGCTGTTCATCACGGTCGCCGCCTTCATCTGGCTGTTCGGGATCGTGGACGGGCTGACGAGCCCGTTCTACGAGCGGCTGCTCGGTCGACGGGTGCCCGGCCTGGGGATCGTCACGACGGCGGTCGGTGTCCTGATCGTCGGGGCGGTCGCGACCAACGTGATCGGCAAGCGGATCCTGCAGCGCGCCGACAGCTACCTGCTGCGCGTGCCGGTGTTCCGCACGATCTACGCGCCGGTGAAGCAGCTGGTGGTGGCGTTCTCGCCGGACAACGAGTCGGGGTTCAAGCGCGTCGTGCTGGTCAACAACGGCGACTCGTCCGCCCTCGGGTTCCTCACGCGCGAGTTCACGGTCGATCGAGGGGAAGGGCCGGAGGAGATGCTGGCCGTCTACGTGCCGACCAATCACCTCTATCTTGGCGACATCGTGATCTGCGGGCGGGATCGGGCGAGCTTTCCCGACATCACCGTGGAAGAAGGGCTGCGGATCTTCCTGACCGGCGGGATGGCGCTGCCGCCGCGGGTGCGCGGCGGCGCCGACGGCAGCGGCTGAGTTCCGAGTATATAATCCGGCGTTTCCAATGACAGGCAGGCCGGTTCGCGAGAACCGGCGTGGTTCTTAGCGTCCGGCGTGACTGGACTCGTGTGAGGTGAGATGAAAGCGACCGTGCAGCAACTTGTCAGTCGCCTGGTCCTTCTGGCGACCTTCGTCGGTGTTCTCGGCCTGGCGCCCCGGTTCGCGCTCGCCGCACAGCCGGAACCGGCCGGAGGCGCGGCGCCGGTGCATCATGGCGGCGAGGCCGCGCTCGTCGTGCCCGATCTGTCGTCGGTGAGCTTCCTCGGCGTCGACGGCCACACGCTCCTGATGTCGGGGATCCTGGTGAGCGCGCTCGGCCTGCTCTTCGGCCTGATGACGTTCACGCGGCTGAAGAACCTGCCCGTGCACAGCTCGATGCGCGAGGTGTCGGAGCTGATTTACGAGACCTGCAAGACCTACCTGATCACGCAGGGCAAGTTCATCCTCGTGCTCTGGGCGTTCATCGCGGTGATCATCGCCGCCTACTTCGGCTGGTTGTCGCCGGTGCCCGGCAAGCCGGTGGCGCTGACGCTGACCATCATCCTGATCTTCTCGCTGATCGGGATTGCCGGCAGCTACGGCGTCGCCTGGTTCGGCATCCGCGTGAACACCTTCGCGAACTCGCGGGCGGCGTTCGCCAGCCTCAAGGGGAAGCCGTTTCCGATCTACGCGATTCCGCTCCAGGCCGGCATGAGCATCGGCATGCTGCTCATCAGCGTCGAGCTGCTGCTGATGCTGATGATCCTGCTCTTCATTCCCGGCGACTACGCCGGCCCCTGCTTCATCGGCTTCGCCATCGGCGAGTCGCTCGGCGCCGCGGCGCTGCGCATCGCCGGCGGCATCTTCACCAAGATCGCCGACATCGGCTCCGACCTGATGAAGATCGTCTTCAACATCAAGGAAGACGACGCGCGCAACCCCGGTGTGATTGCCGACTGCACGGGCGACAACGCGGGCGACTCGGTCGGCCCGAGCGCCGACGGCTTCGAGACCTACGGCGTCACCGGTGTGGCGCTCATCTCGTTCATCCTCCTGGCGGTGCGCGATCCCCAGGTCCAGGTGCAGCTGCTGGTCTGGATCTTCATGATGCGCATCGTGATGGTGGTGGCGAGCGGCCTGTCGTACTTCGTCAACGAGGCGCTGGCGAAGGGCAAGTACGGCGACGCCGACAAGATGAACTTCGAGGCGCCGCTGACGAACCTGGTGTGGATCACGTCGATCGTGTCGGTCATCCTCACCTACATCGCGTCGTACGTGCTCATCCCGAATCTCGGCGACGGCAGCCTGTGGTGGAAGCTGTCGACGGTCATCACCTGCGGCACGCTCGCCGGCGCGATCATCCCCGAATTCGTCAAGGTGTTCACCTCGGTCGAGTCGTCGCACGTCAACGAGGTCGTGATCTCGTCGAAGGAGGGGGGCGCGTCGCTGAACATCCTGTCCGGGTTCGTCGCCGGCAACTTCAGCGCCTACTGGCTCGGCCTGAGCATCGTCTCGCTGATGGGCATCGGCTACTACGTGAGCACGATGTTCGGCCTCGGGCCGGAGATGCTGGCGCCGGCGGTGTTCGCGTTCGGCCTGGTGGCGTTCGGCTTCCTCGGCATGGGCCCGGTGACGATTGCCGTCGACTCGTACGGCCCGGTCACCGACAACGCGCAGTCGGTGTTCGAGCTGTCGGTGATCGAGTCGCTGCCCGGCGTGAAGGAACAGCTGAAGCGCGAGTACGGGTTCGACGTGAAGTTCGACCGCGCGAAGGATCTGCTCGAGGAGAACGACGGCGCGGGCAACACGTTCAAGGCGACCGCCAAGCCGGTGCTCATCGGGACGGCGGTCGTCGGCGCCACGACGATGATCTTCTCGATCATCGTGGCGCTGACGCTCGGCCTGACCGAGAACCTCGACAAGCTGTCGCTGCTGCACCCGCCGTTCATGCTCGGGCTGATCACCGGCGGCGCGGTGATCTACTGGTTCACCGGCGCCTCGGCGCAGGCGGTGACGACCGGCGCCTACCGGGCGGTGGAGTTCATCAAGGCGAACATCCGGCTCGACGGGGTGGAGAAGGCGTCGGTGAGCGACAGCAAGAAGGTGGTCGAGATCTGCACGCAGTACGCGCAGAAGGGGATGTTCAACATCTTCCTGACGGTGTTCTTCTCGACGCTGGCGTTTGCGTTCTTCGAGCCGTTCTTCTTCATCGGCTACCTCATCTCTATCGCGCTGTTCGGCCTGTATCAGGCGATCTTCATGGCCAACGCGGGCGGCGCGTGGGACAATGCCAAGAAGATCGTCGAGGTGGAGCTGAAAGCGAAGGGAACCCCGCTCCACGCGGCGACCGTCGTCGGCGACACGGTCGGGGATCCGTTCAAGGACACCTCGTCGGTGGCGATGAACCCGGTCATCAAGTTCACGACGCTCTTCGGCCTGCTCGCCGTGGAGCTGGCGGTCCGGCTGTCGGAGTCGGGCGGCTCGGTGACGCGGGTGCTGGCGGCGCTGTTTTTCGCCATTTCCCTCTACTTCGTCTGGAGATCGTTCTACGGGATGCGGATCGGCGGAACCGATCACGCGTGAGCGTGGTCCATTTCGCGGAAACCGGTGTCTAATCCCCTGTTGGCTCGTTGACTCGACGAAATTCGAGTGACTATAATCGCCGCCTTTGACCCGACCCCCTGGGGCTGCCCAGGGGAGGGTCATGGCCCTTCCGGCCGACGCCGGAACCCCGAGGAGGAGTGAAGCAGTGCCACGTGACATGTTCGGCGATGTCGTGGACCCGTCGATCAAGGTGGGCAGCAGGAGCTGGTATACGGTGCCCCTCTCGATCCTCGTGCACACGGCAATTCTCGCGGCGGTCGTCATCATCCCGCTGATGGCCGCGGACGTGCTGCCGACGCCGCCGTCGATGATGGCGTTCGTTGCGGCACCCCCGCCACCCCCGCCGCCACCTCCTCCTCCGCCACCGCCGCAGCAGGCGGCTCCTCCGCCGCAGCCGGTGCCGGACGTCAACCCGACGGCGGCGCCTGTCGAGGCACCGGCGGAGATTCGGCCCGAGACCGGGCTCGAACAGAACACGGCCGTGAAGGGCATCGAGGGAGGTGTCGTCGGCGGGGTGACCGGCGGCATCGTCGGCGGGCTCGACGCGGCTCCGCCGCCACCCCCGCCCCCGCCGCCGCCGCCGGCGCCGGTCCGCGTGGGCGGCAACATCAAGCCGCCGACCAAGACGAAGGACGTCCGGCCGGTCTATCCGGCCATCGCGCAGTCGGCCCGTGTGCAGGGCGTCGTCATCGTCGAGGCGACGATCGGGCCCGATGGACGAGTGCAGGAGGCGAAGGTGCTTCGTTCGATTCCGCTGCTCGATGCGGCGGCACTCGACGCCGTGAAGCAGTGGGTATTCACGCCAACCCTGCTCAACGGCACGCCTGTGCCGGTCATCATGACGGTGACCGTGAACTTCACGCTGCAGTAGGAACTGGCGGAGCGTCCGCTCGCGCGGACGCCCCGCACGATCGAACTCTTCAACTTTCGTCTCGATGGAGGATGGACCGTGGATTTGATGGAAATGTACGCACAGATGACGATCGTCGCCAAGGCGGTCGCATTGGTTCTCATCATCATGTCGATGTGGTCGCTCGGTGTCGGTATCGAACGATTCTTCACGTATCAGCAGGCGCGTAACCAGTCGAAGCTCTACGCGCCGCAGGTGGCCAAGCACCTCAAGGAAGGGCGCCTGAAGGAAGCGGTTGCGCTCTCCTCGAAGAAGGAGTTCCGCTACAGCCATCTCGCGAAGGTCGTGCTCGCCGGCCTCCAGGAATATCAGTTCCAGCAGGAATCGGGTCAGGGCATGAGCCGTGAGGACATCATGGACACCGTCCGCCGCGCCATTCAGCGCGCGTCGGCGCTGACCGCGTCGGACCTCAAGAAGGGCGTTGCCGCGCTCGCGACCATCGGCTCGACCGCGCCGTTCGTCGGACTGCTCGGCACGGTCGTCGGCGTCATCAACGCGTTCCAGGGCATCGGCGCGAGCGGCTCGGCCGGTATCGGCGCCGTGTCGGTCGGTATCTCGGAAGCGCTCGTCGAGACCGCGCTCGGTCTGGTCGTCGCGATTCCGGCGGTCTGGATCTACAATTACCTGACCGCGCGCATCGAGTACTTCAACGTCGAAATGGACAACAGCTCGTCGGAGCTGGTGGACTACTTCATCAAGAAAACTGCCTAGAAGGCTTCTGGCTTCGGGCTCTTGGCTCCGGGCGCTGCTCGGGCCGAGAGCCTAGAGCCCATAGCCCACAGCCAACACGCGTTAGCAGGAGAAACAGCCCATGGCAATGGATCTTGGCGGCGCCAAAGGCGGAGTCAAGTCCGACATCAACGTGACCCCGCTCGTCGACGTCATGCTGGTGCTGCTCATCATCATGATGCTCATCGCCCCGATGCTTCAGCAGGGCGTGAGCCTCAGGCTGCCGACAGCGACCAACACCGTCGACAAGCCGGAGTCCGCGGACCAGACGGTCATCGCCATCGCCGCCAATAAGTCGATCTACCTGAATGCCAAGCCGATTCAGGAAGCCGAACTGGCGCAGCGGGTCACCGACATCCTCGAGAGCAAGACCGAGAAGATCGTGCTCATCCGCGCTGACGAAGAGGTCGAGTACGGCGCCGTCATGGCCGTCATGGACCAGCTCCGGCAGGCGGCCGTCGAAGACGTCGGCCTGATTACCGAGAAGAAGAAGGACTCCAGCGGCGGAGCGGGAGGACAGTAATGGCACACGCGCACCAGCACTACGGCGCCGATAAGGTCGTCCGGGCCGAAGAGGCGCATGCCAACGCGGACATGAACGTCACGCCGCTCATCGACGTGCTCCTCGTGCTCCTCGTCATCTTCATGGCTGCCCTGCCGCTCACCCAGAAGGGCGTCGACATCAACCTGCCGGCGGAAACGAAGAGCGCCAATCAGGACACGCCCGAGATCAGCCAGATCGTGGTCGAGTACACGGCCGACAAGCACATCTCGGTGAACAAGCAGGACGTGACGATCAACGAGCTCGAGACGCGGCTTCGCGACATCTTCGACGAACGCAAGGACAAGACCATGTTCATCGCCGGCGCCGAGACGCTCCGCTACGGCGACATCATGGCTGTCATCGACGCGGCGCGCGGCGCCGGTGTCGAGAAGGTCGGCATCGTCACCGCCGGCATGCGAAGGGCCGCGGGCGTCGCCTCGAACTAGACGTCCCGCTCTCGCCGCTCGCATCACCCGTAACACGAAACGGCCGCCCCCTTCGGGCGGCCGTTTTTGTTTTGTGCGCGTTCCGCTGTGGCGTCCGGCTTCAGCCGGACGTGATCGAGCTGGCGATCAGCCGGGCGTGACGGCGACGGTCGACGGGAACGACGGCTCCTTGCGGACCTCGCGCGCCTGCCAGAGGTGCCGTCGCTGGTGCGCCAGCAGCAGCAGGAAGGTGCCGTTCATCGTCCACGACACCGGACCGAACTGCGACTTCACCTTCACGGCCTTCAGATCGATCCCCTCGGCCGCGCGGATGCACTCGTCGAACTGCGCGTTCAACGTGCGGAAGCGTTCCATGGTCGTCGCCGGATCCAGATCGGCCGTCGCGACGAACCCTTTGCCCGATCTGAACCGGCGCCGCGGCGGCGGTTCCATGCTGCGCAGGAACCAGCTCTCGACGAGCCCCAGCGCGTACGGACCGGAACGCAGCCGTCCTCTGGCGCGTGCGTCGGCCTGCGCCTGGCGCAGCACCGGGAGGTAGCGCTCGGTCGTGATGTTGAGATGTTCGATGCACTGGCCTATCGACCAGCGGTCCGGTCCCGGCTGCCAGTTGAACTGGGCCCTCGACAGCCCGTTGACGATGCCCGGGACGTCCTGGTTGATGGCCAGCGACTGAATCAGAAAACCTTCAATGGCGGCGTCCATGCAGGCGATTTTACGATCCAAGGGCCTGGAGTCCGAAGCGGTCGACGTCCTGACGCGCGCCACAATTCGTTCAGATCACGACCATGACCCGTCGCTAGAATGGATCCATCAGCGAAGTGCCAGCTCTGGTCCAGCTCCTGGACGCTGCAGCACGTGCGTCACGCCGCCGTTACCGCGGTCGCATACCGTCAGGATGCGCTGCCCGCGGCGCGATGCCCCTCTTCATGGAGCTCTCAATGAGTCGACAGATATCCCGTTTCCTCGTTCTCCTCGCGCTCGTCTGCGTGGGACCGGGCCTGGCGCGGCCCGCTCTCGCGCAGGTCACCACGGCGGCGATCTCCGGTGTGGTCAGCGACAGCCAGGGCGCTGTCGTGCCGGGGGTGACGATCACCGCGGTGCACGAACCGTCCGAGACGGTCTACTCCGCCGTCACCCAGGGTGACGGGCGATTCCTCATCCAGGGCATGCGCGTCGGTGGTCCGTACCGGGTGACCGCGGAGCTCTCCGGCTTCCGCACCGAGACGCAGAGCAACATCAGCCTCAACCTCGGCGTGACGCAGGACCTGAAGTTCACGCTGGCGCTCGCGACCGTCTCCGAGACGGTCGAAGTGGTGGCAACGGTGAACTCGGTCTTCAGCTCGAGCCGAACCGGCGCGGCGACCGCCGTGACACGCGAGGAGCTGGCGACGCTGCCGACGGTTTCGGGCCGTATCAACGACATCACGCGCCTCACGCCGCAGTACGGCGGCAACGGCACCTTCTCCGGTCAGGACAACCGGATGAACAACATCACGATCGACGGGTCGTACTTCAACAACTCGTTCGGTCTGGGCGGGCAGCCTGGCGATCGGACCGGCGTCGCGCCGATCTCGCTCGAGGCGGTCGAGCAGATCCAGGTCAACGTCGCTCCCTACGACGTGCGCCAGGGAAACTTCGTCGGCGCCGGCGTCAACATGGTCACGCGCAGCGGCACCAACCGCCTGACCGGATCGTTCTACAGCCGCTATCGCAACGAGTCGTTCGTCGGCACCAAGGCGGGCGACAACGCCTACGATCCCGGCACCTTCACCACCAAGGTGAACGGCGGCTTCGCCGGCGGGCCGATCGTCCGCAACCGGCTGTTCGTCTTCGGCAGCTTCGAGAAGCAGGAGGAGACCAAGCCGCTGTCGTCGTTCCTCGCCAACGCCGGCGGGCAGCCGGTCGCCGGCAACACGACGCGCGTCCTCGCCTCCGACCTCGATCAGCTCGCGTCGTTCCTGAAGACGCGCTACAACTACGATCCGGGCGTCTATACGCCGGTCGACAAGAAGACCCCCGCCAAGCCGTTCCTGGTCAAGTTCGACTACAACCTGAACACCTCGAACAAGATCAACTTCCGTTTCAGCCGCCTCGACTCGAGCACCGACGTGATCCTCTCGGGCTCCGCGTCGGCGGGCAACGGACGGGGCGGCAACAGCACGAACTGGCTCGGGTTCTCGGGCTCGAACTACCAGATCCTCGAGAACATCAAGTCGGGCATCGGCGAGTGGAGCACTGTCCTCGGCTCGACGATGTCGAACAACCTGACGATCGGGTACACGACGAACAACGAGAGCCGGAACACGGTGCCGAGCTTCCCGTTCGTCGACATCCTCGACGGCTCGGGCGTCACCTACACCTCGTTCGGGCCCGATCCGTTCACGCGCAACAACGAGCTCTACTACCAGACGTTCCAGGCGCAGGACAACTTCACGAAATTCAGCAACAACCACACCTACACGTTCGGCCTGAGCCTCGAGAAGTACCACTCGGACAACGTCTTCTACCAGCTCGCCAACGGCGTGTACACCTACAACTCGCTCGCGGACTTCTACGCGGCGGCCAACGGCCAGCCGGTGACGCTGCGGCGCTACCAGCTCGCGTACGTCAACCTGCCGGATCTCGACAAGCCGCTCCAGCAGCTCGACGTCTGGTACGTCGGCGCCTACGCGCAGGATCAGTTCCGCATCCGCCGCAACTTCACCGTGACCGCCGGCCTGCGCGTCGACACGCCGCGCTTCAAGAACACCGGTTTCGACAACGCGAACGCCGATGGCCTCGTGTTCCGCGACGAGAACGGCGCCGCCGTCAGCTACAACAGCGGCAAGCTGCCCGACGCGAAGCCGCTCTGGTCGCCGCGCGCCGGATTCAACTGGGACATCCGCGGCGACCAGTCGACGCAGCTGCGCGGCGGGACCGGTGTCTTCACCGGCAAGCCGGCCTACGTCTGGATCTCGAACCAGATCGGGAACACCGGCGTGCTGCTCGGACGCATCGACGAGTCGAACACGACGGCGCGTCCCTTCAACCCGGATCCCGACGCCTACCGTCCGGCGGTCTCCGGCACCCCCGCCGCGAGCTACGAGCTGGACGTCACCGATCCCGATTTCAAGTTCCCGCAGACGTGGCGGAGCAACATCGCCGTCGACCACAAGCTGCCGGGCGGCATCATCGCGACCGGCGAGCTCCTGTACAACCGCGACATCAACGGCATCTACTACATCAACGCCAACCTGCCGGCGGCGCAGTCGGCGTTCAGCGGGGTCGATTCGCGTCCGCGGTGGGTCGGACCGACCTGCTCGTCGAGCGGCAACGTCGGCGGCTGCGTCACCCGCATCAACGCCGAACCGGGCAACATCGTCACCGCCGCGTACGTGATCAAGAACCAGGACGTCGGGCGCTCATGGGTCACGTCGGGCAGCCTCTCGAAGGACATGTTCCATGGCCTGTCGCTGAAGGGGGCGTACAGCTACGGCGAGTCGCGCAACACGGTCGACGCCGGCAGCACCGCCTCGGGCACCTGGACGACGATCGCGCAGGTGAACGGTCCGAACAACCCGGGCCTCGGCTTCTCGCAGAACTCGCCTGGACATCGCGTGTTCGTCAACGCGTCGTACACACGGCAGTACTTCGGGTGGGGCGGGACGACGATCTCGGCCTACTGGGAGGCGCGCACCAACTCGACGAACTTCGCGACCAACGCGAGCTACGTCTTCGCCGGCGACATGAACGGCGACAGCGCGAACAACAACGATCTGATCTACATCCCGCGCAACACGTCGGAGATGAACTTCGTCCAGTTCACCGCCTCGAACGGCCGGGTCTTCACCGTCGACGAGCAGGCTGCCGCGTTCGACGCCTACATCAACCAGGACCCGTACCTGAGCAAGCACCGGGGGGAGTACGCCGGGCGCAACGGGCTGTTCCTGCCCCTGGTGAAGCGCATGGACCTGAGCATCACGCAGGAGATCTTCCACAGCGCGAAAGGGAACCGGCACTCGGGACAGATCCGGTTCGACATCACGAACTTCGGCAACCTGCTGAACCACAACTGGGGGGTGGGGAAGCGCCCGGTGATCCCGTCGGCCTCCTCGTCGCTGAACCTGATCCCGATTCTCACCAACACGGCGGTCGATGCCTCCGGGAAGGTGAGCTACCGGATGGCGCTCGTCAACAACCAGCTGCCGACCACCACGTGGCAGACGACGACCTTCTCGAGCGACGTGTACACGATGATGTTGAGCTTCCGCTACAACTTCAACTGACCGCGAGGGGCCGGGTCTGAAGACCCGGCCCTACGACTAGAAAAGGCCCGGCCCTACGACGAGACAAAGGCCCGGCCCACGACGAGACAAAGGCCCGGCCCACGACGAGACAAAGGCCTGGCCCTACGACTAGAAAAGGCCCGGCCCTACGACGAGACAAAGACCCGGCCTCCAATGAAAAAGGCCGCCGGACCTTTCGGTCTGGCGGCCTTTCTGTTTGGTGACGATGCGGACCGGGAGCGGACGCTTTACGCGCCGGTCGCCTTCTTGCGCAGCTCGTTGGCCTTGTCGCTGAGCTCGGTCGCTTCCTTCAGCAGCGCCTGCTGCTTGGAGGGGTCCTTCTCGACGTTGGCCTGGAGCCGGAGCAGGAGACCGCGGAAGGTGATCGCCTCGACGTAATCGGGCTTCAGCGAGATCGCCTTGTCGACCGCGGCGAGCCCCTTCTCGATGTAGTCGCGCTTCTGGGCGTCGGTCAGCGCCGAGTCGCCGCGCGTCTCGTCCCAGTAGTAGCCGGCGATGGTCTGGAACGCCTCGGGGTTGTTCGGCTCGATCTGGGCGCGCTGGTTGAGCGCTTCGATCGTCTTGTCGAACCGTCCCTGGCGGTTGTAGAAGCCGGCGAGCTGCATGTAGACCGACGCATCGTTCGGCTTCGCGTCCTTCGACATCAGCAGGACCTTCTCGGCCTCGTCGTACAGGCCGGCGTCCTCGTAGATCTTGGCGAGTACCGCGTAGTTGGACGGCTCCTGCGGCTCCATCTCGATCATCTTGATGAGCACCGGTTCGGCCTTGGCCGGGTCGTTCAGCTTGTCGGTGCCGTAGGCGGCGACCAGGTACTCGAGCGAGAGCTTGGCGAGCTTCTTCTCGTCCTCGTTCGGCGAGTTGGCCAGCCGTTCGGCGCAGATCTGGTAATTCTCGACGGCGCGGGTGAGCAGCGACTCGTTCTCCGGCTCCCCCCTCCGGCTCGGCTTATACTGGTTGTCGAGACTGTTGCCGAGGAAGAAATAGGCGACGTTCAGGTTCGGATCTTCCTTCAGCGTCTCCTCGTACAGCTCGGCAGCCTTCTTGTAATCCTGCGCCTGATACGCGGTGTTTGCGGCCTTGAAACTTCTCTTCGCCTGCACCTGACCGACCTGCGCGCAGCCTACCGAAATCGATAGGGCCAGCATCGCCGCCGAGAACAGCGACGCACCCGAAAAAGCCTTCATTGAGCCCCCTTTATGGCCGTGATTGAACATGCCCGTCATTTCCGCTAGGCGAGGAGAATTGCCGTGGCCGAAACCGGGTCAGTATAGTGAAGCGATTTTTCACAAGTCAATATAGACGTTAGACACCGATTTTCATGATTCGCTTCGAGGATCTGGTCGAAAAGGTCAAGGCGTACAGCCCGGACGCCGACGTCGAGCTCCTTCGCCGGGCCTACGTCTTCTCGGCGTTCGAGCACCGGGGACAGGTCCGCCACTCGGGGGAACCGTACCTCATCCACCCCCTGGCCGTCGCCGATCTGCTGGCCGACATGAAGTTGGACGTCGTGGCGGTCTCCGCCGGCCTGCTCCACGACGTCGTCGAGGACACCCTCACCACGATCGAGCGCATCCGCGAGCTCTTCGGGCCCGAGGTCGCCCATGTCGTCGAAGGGGTGACGAAGATCGGGGCCATCCGCTTCTCCTCGACCGAGGAGCGCCAGGCCGAGAACTTCCGCAAGATGCTGCTGGCGATGGTCGACGACATCAGGGTCATCCTGGTGAAGCTCGCCGACCGGCTGCACAACATGCGGACGCTGAACCACCTGTCCGAAGAGAAACGGGTGGCGATCGCCCAGGAGACCCGGGACATCTACGCGCCGATTGCCAACCGGCTCGGCATGAGCAAGGTGAAGAACGAGCTCGAGGAGCTGTCGTTCCGCTACCTCGAGCCGCAGCTCTACGAGTCGCTGCGCGCGCGCGTCGACGCCCGGCGCCGCGCCACCGAGGGGCTGATCGAGCAGCTCAAGTCGACCATCGCGGCGAAGCTGCAGGAGTCCTCGATCCCGGTCATCGAGATCGACGGGCGCATCAAGCGCCTCTGGAGCATCGCGCAGAAGCTGAAGAAGCAGCGGATCGAGCTGGATCAGGTCTACGACTTCATCGCGCTGCGCGTCATCACGCCCAGCGTGAAGGACTGTTACGCCGCGCTCGGCATCATCCACCAGACCTGGTCTCCGGTGCCGGGACGGATCAAGGACTTCATCGCCATGCCGCGGCCCAACGGCTACCAGTCGCTGCACACGTCGGTCATCAGCGAGAAGGGGATGCCGTTCGAGGTGCAGATCCGGACGCTCGAGATGCACCGGATGGCCGAAGAAGGGGTCGCCGCGCACTGGAAGTACAAGGAAGGGCGCACCGGCGATCAGAAGGACGAGCGCTACTTCCAGTGGATGCGGCAGCTCCTCGAGTTCCAGCAGGAGGTGCGCGATCCGCAGGAGTTCATCCAGAACCTGAAGGTCGAGCTGTACCCCGAGGAGGTGTACGCCTTCACGCCGAAGGGCCAGGTGAAGGCGTTTCCGCGCGGCGCGACCCCGATCGACTTCGCCTACTCGATCCACACCGACGTCGGACACCAGTGCGTCGGGGCGCGCGTCAACGGCAAGATGGTGCCGCTCCGCGCGCACCTCAAGAACGGCGACATCGTCGAGATCATCACGCAGACGGGCCACAAGCCGAGCCGCGACTGGCTCAATTTCGTCGCGACGTCGAGCGCGCGCTACAAGATCAAGCACCTGATCCGGCTCGAGGAGCGCGCCCGTGCCATCGACCTCGGGCGCAAGGTGTTCGAGAAGGAACTGCGCCGCTTCGACGTTCCGCAGAAGGGGCTCCTCGAAGGAGAGGCGTTCGCGAAGGCGATGGCCGATTCAGGCGTGAAGACGGCCGACGATCTGATGGCGCTGATCGGCTACGGCACCCTGTCGGCCAAGCAGCTCCTCGGCAAGCTCGTGCCGCCCGATCGCCTGCGCGAGAAGCCGCCCGACGGTCTCGTCACCTCGGTCGTCAAGCGGGCGTTCCGCTCGGGCGAGGAGAAGATCAAGGTCCGCGGCTCGGACGACGTGCTGGTGTTCCGCGCGCGCTGCTGCAACCCGATCCGCGGCGAGAAGATCATCGGCTACATCACGCGCGGCAAAGGCGTCTCGGTGCACTCCGCCACCTGTCCGAACGTCGTGAACCTGCTCTACGACCCGGAGCGGCGCATCGAGGTCGAATGGGAGAAGCCGCCCGGCGGCGAGCTGGCCGCGAGCTACACCGTCAGGCTGACGATGGACGTGGAGGATCGGAAGGGGGTGCTGGCTGCGGTCAGCGCGAAGATCGCCGATATCAACACGAACATCCGCAACATGGAAGCCCGGACGGGCGAGGACGATCAGCGCGCACGCATCGACGTGACGGTCGAAATCAGCGACGTGCAGCACCTCGACAAGGTGATCAAGGCGCTGCGCTCCGTCAACGGCGTGATCGACGTCGAGCGCGCCGGCCGCACGGCCTAGACAGTGCAGAGTGCAGAATGCAGAGTGCAGAGTGCAGAGTGCAGAATGCAGAGTGCAGAGTGCAGAATGCAGAGTGCACAGTTCAGAATGCAGAGTTCATACAGGGCGCAGAATTCGTCCCTGTAATTCTGCACTCTGCATTCTGCACTCTGAATTCTGCACTGTCATGCGTCGTACGACGCGATCACGTCGATCTCGATGCGGGCGTCGCGCGGCAGGCGGGCGGCCTGCACGGTCGATCGCGCGGGGTACGGCTCGCCGAAGAACGAACGGTACACCTCGTTCATCGCGGCGAAGTCGTTCATGTCCGCCAGGAACACCGTCGTGCGGACGACGTGCGCGGGAGTGAGGCCGGCGGCCTCGAGGAGTGCGCCGACGTTGCGCAGAACCCGGCCGGTCTGCGTGGCGATGTCGCCGTCGACGAGCGTCGCCGTGTCGGGGTCGATCGGAATCTGACCCGAGACGAACAGCAGCTGCCCGGCGCGGACCGCCGACGAGTACGGGCCGATGGCCCGCGGCGCACCAGCGCTGCTGACCGCCTGCTTGCCCACCGGCGTCAGGCGGCCTTGACGATCTTGTTGGAGCGGATGCACCGGGTGCAGACGCGCAGGCGCCGCACGCCGCCGTTGACCAACGCCCGCACCGTCTGAAGATTCGGCTCGAAGCGACGGGCGCTCACGTTGTGCGCGTGACTGACCTGCCGCCCGACGACCGGGCTCTTCCCGCAAACTTCACACTGCTTCGCCATTGTGGAGGATCCTTCCCGGCAAAACCCCAAGTATACCGGCTCGTGACGCTGGCGACAACCGTCCCGCCGGCCTGGTCGGAAGACCAGGCATTACCTGCGAAGACCAGGCACTGCCTGCTATAGCGTGCCGCGCTGTTGGACGCGGCGTACGCAGCGGCGGCTCCTCAGACCCGCCGGCCTGGCGATCTGCAAACGACAATTTTGCAGGATTGCTCGCGACCAAGCGACCGCTTCGTCAGTCTAAGACCGTGTGCGAGCTGTTCTGGCCGCCAGGGTACACGCCGGCATACCGCGGCGACCGTTGGTTGCCGATCCGGACTGCAAACCGGCCCCGGTCTGTTGTCGCCAGGCCGGCACGGCGGTGCGGATAAATCCGCAGGGTGGGGACAGGAGTGCCGTCACCTGTGCAGGACAGACCCGTCGACGCGAGGTCGAACTCTTTTCCGGCCGCATGCGTCTAATGGTGCAACTGAATTTGAACGGACGGCAAAGTCGGCTCGATTGATTTCTTGTAACTCGCTGTAATGTTGATGCTTATCCGAGAGAAACGCAGGCGGGTTCAGTTGAATTGATGTCTGAAGCTCTACGGCGGCATACGAGCCATCAGCCCGCTGCAGGTCGTGACGAGCCGCTTGCCCGACAAGAAGAGATCGTTTAGTATTGGCAATTCATTTGCATGATAGGCGGCAATCTTAAACGGGTCGCCCCGGATGACCGGGAGTGAGGAGCGGCTTTATGAAGAGCACAACGAACAGGGCCGCGACCGAGGCAACGCCGAAGTCGCGATACACCGAACTGAAGAAGATGCTCGAGGAGCGTCGTCGTGAGCTGCAGGCCGAGGTGCAGGGCAAGATGCGCGACGTGCGCACCGAGGGCACCTGGGGCAGCAAGGGCAGCGAGGTCTTCGACGCCGTCGAGAGCTCCGAGGCGGACATCCAGGACGACATCGAGTTCGCGTTGATCTCGATGAAGTCGGAGACGCTCAACAAGATCAACGACGCGCTGATGCGCCTCGAGCAGGGCGACTACGGCAACTGCTTCGAGTGCGGCGAGGAGATCGCCGAGAAGCGTCTGCGCGCGCTGCCGTTCGCGGTCCGCTGCAAGGACTGCGAGGAGGCGCGCGAGGTGGCCGAGCAGCGCGAGCGCCAGATGGCGGCGCGTCGCGGCGCGAGCTCGCTCTTCTTCGACATGTAACATCGTCCGGCGTCCCGAGGGCTCCGCCGGTGGCGGAGCCCGCTTTACTCCCCACCGGCTCACCTCCGCTTCGCCCCAAGAGACGACAGACAATATGCCGGGCCGTCGTTCGATCGACGCCCGCGCCGGACCGGTATCGACGGCTGTTGCCGCGGCCGGTCCCGATGAACGATCCAAGGAGTCCGCCATGAGCGACGAGATCGAAGATCTCAAGACCGAGGACGTCTCGATTGGCGATCGACCGCTGTCGATTCCTCCCGAGCTGCCGATTCTGCCGCTGCGCGATACCGTGCTGTTTCCCAACTCGTTCATGCCGCTGGCAGTGGCGAGGGAGAGTTCCGTCCGGCTGATCGACGATGCGATTGCGCACGGCAAGCTGATCGCGGTCTTCACGCAGCGCGACGCGGCCGTCGAGGAGCCGCAGCAGGCGGATCTCTACTCGATCGGCACCGCGACGCACATCCACAAGATGTTCAAGCTGCCGGACGGCAGCCTCCGCCTGATCGTGCAGGGGCTCGCGCGGCTCACGCTCGACGAGGTGGTGGCGGCGCAGCCGTACCTGCGCGCGCGCGTCAGCGCGGCCGACGAGGACACCAACGAAGACGACCGGCTCGAGATCGATGCGCTCGCGCGGAACATCAAGGCCAACTTCCAGCAGGTCGTCTCGCTGTCGCCGCTGCTGTCGGACGATCTGCAGACGCTGGCGACCAACATCACCGAGCCGGGGCGCCTCGCCGACTTCATCGCGTCCAGCCTGACCACCATCAGCACCACCGTGAAGCAGGAGGTGCTCGAGACGCTCGACATCCGCACGCGGATGGACAACCTGAACCGGATCCTCATCAAGGAGCTCGAGGTCCTCGAGCTCGGATCGAAGATCCAGTCGCAGGTGCAGTCGGAGGTCGGCAAGAACCAGCGCGAGTACTTCCTGCGCGAGCAGATGAAGGCGATCCAGAAGGAGCTCGGCGAAGGGGACGATCAGACGAAGGAGATCGAGGAGCTCGCCGAGAAGATCGAAGCGGCCGGCATGCCCGAGGGGGTGAAGAAGGAAGCGCTGCGCGAGCTGGATCGGCTCTCGAAGATGCCGCCGGCGGCAGCCGAGTACACCGTCTCGAGGACATATCTCGACTGGTTGATCGCGCTGCCCTGGGCGAAGCGCACCGACGAGGTGATCGACCTGCCGAAGACCAAGCAGGTGCTCGACGCCGACCACTCCGGCCTCGACAAGGCGAAGGATCGCATCCTCGAGTACCTCGCGGTCCGCAAGCTCAATCCGGAGGTCAAGGGGCCGATCCTCTGCTTCGTCGGCCCTCCCGGCGTCGGCAAGACGTCGCTGGCTCGATCGATCGCCGAATCGCTCGGCCGCACCTTCGTCCGCGTGTCGCTCGGCGGCATGCGCGACGAGGCGGAGATCCGCGGGCATCGCCGCACCTACATCGGCGCGCTGCCCGGCCAGATCATCCAGGGGCTTCGCCGTGCCGAGTCGAAGAACCCGGTGTTCATCCTCGACGAGATCGACAAGCTCGGATCCGACTTCCGCGGCGATCCCTCGTCCGCGCTGCTCGAGGTCCTCGATCCGGAGCAGAACAACACGTTCCGGGATCACTACCTCGACGTGCCGTTCGACCTCTCCGAGGTGCTCTTCATCACCACGGCCAACGTCCTCGATCCGATCCCGCCCGCGCTGCGCGACCGGATGGAGGTGCTCGAGATCGCCGGCTACACCGAGGAGGAGAAGCTCGCGATCGCGCAGGATCACCTCGTCTCCAAGCAGGTGAAGAACCACGGCCTCACGCCGGAGTACATCCGCTTCACGCCGGAGGCGCTGCGCCAGGTGATTCGCGGCTACACGCGCGAGGCGGGCGTCCGCAACCTCGAACGCGAGATCGGGGCGCTCTGCCGCAAGGCGGCACGCCGGCGCGCGGAGGGCAACGAGGCGCCCGTCGAGGTCACGCCGGACGTGGTCGTCGAGATGCTCGGCGCTCCGAAGTTCCTCGACGAGGAGATGGAGGAGCGCACCAAGGAACCGGGCGTCGCGATCGGTCTCGCCTGGACCCCGGTCGGCGGCGACGTGCTCTTCATCGAAGCGTCACGCATGGCCGGCACCGGGACGCTGACGCTGACCGGTCAGCTCGGCGACGTCATGAAAGAGTCGGCGCGCGCCGCGCTGTCGTGGCTCCGCACGCACGCGCGCGAGCACGGGATCGACCCGGATTTCTTCAAGACGGCGGAGCTCCACGTGCACGTGCCGGCCGGCGCCATCCCGAAGGATGGTCCCTCGGCCGGCGTGACGATGGCCGCCGCGATGGCCTCGGAGCTGACGGGACGTCCGGTCCGCGGCGACATCGCGATGACCGGCGAGATCACGCTGTCGGGTCGCGTGCTTCCCGTGGGAGGCATCAAGGAGAAGGTGCTGGCTGCTCGACGTGTCGGCATCAACGAGGTGATCCTGCCGCGGCAGAACGCCAAGAACGTCAACGAGGATCTCACGCCCGAACTGCGGAAAGGGCTCGTCGTGCACCTCGTCTCGACGATCGACGAGGTGCTCGCGCTCGCGCTTCAGCCTGTCTCGAGCGACGTCCGTCCGTCGACCCGGAAGGTCGTACGGTCGGGCGGCGGACGGCCTGTCGCGAGCACACCTTGATCAGCGAAGCAGCGTGATCGCGTATGCGGTTTTCAGATCGACGATCTCGCCGCTCGCGACCATCGCGCGCGCTTCGTCGACGGTGAACCGCTCGGCGCGGATATCCTCGTCTTCGTCAGGACGATGCGGCGAGTCGGGCGGCGGCTCGCGCAGGTCGGACACGCGGTAGAAGATCAGCTCTTCGTCGCAGAACCCGGGCGTCGGATACAGGCCTCGGACCCGCTCGATCGTGCCGGGAACGAGGCCGATTTCCTCCTCGCATTCCCGCCGCGCGGCGGCATCGGCCGATTCCCCGGCGTCGACGCTTCCAGCCGGTACTTCCCAGATCTCACGTCCGATGCTCGCCCGGTACTGACGAATCAGGACGACGCGCCCATCGTCGGCGACAGGCAGCAGCACGACTGACGGCGGATGCCGGACGATGGCGACCTCGTGCTCCCGTCCGTTCGGGAAGCGATGCCGTTCGACTTCGACCGAGAAGACGCGCCCCTTGTAGACAATGCTCATGGTCCTCACCGATTCGATACAGCACTACCACGGAGGAACCAAAGAGGAGGATGTCTCGGTGCCCCTCAGTGGTAGAGATTTGCGCTATTCCGTCTCCGGCAGCAGCTGATCGAGCACGCGCTGCAGATCTGGCGGCAGCTCGCTCTCGAATGCCATCCGTCTGCCGTCGGTGGGGTGCTTGAACGCCAGCTTCGCGGCGTGCAGGAACGGGCGCTCGAGGCGCTGCACCGCTCTGACGTCGGCAGGGACGTGGCGGCGGACGCCGCCGTACAGCGTGTCGCCGACGATCGGGTGGCCGATCGCGCTCAGGTGCACGCGGATCTGGTGCGTGCGTCCCGTGTGAATCGCGATCTGCGCCAGCGTCAGCGCAGGGTTGATGTGGTACACGCGCACGATACGCGTGACCGCCTCGCGGCTGCGCCGCGCGCGCGCCGACATCTTCTTCCTGTTCCCCGGGTCGCGTCCGATCGGCTCGTCGATCCGCCGTCCCGCGTGCACGACGCCCCACACGAGCGCGACGTACTCTTTCTCGACCTCGCGATCGTGGAACTGGCGTGCGAGCTCGTGGTGCGCGGCGTCGTTCTTGGCGATCACCATCAGGCCCGACGTGCCGCGATCGAGACGGTGGACGATGCCCGGCCGTTTCTCGCCGCCAATCCCGCTGAGATCGTCGACGTGATGCAGCAGCGCGTTCACCAGCGTGCCCGAGTCGTGCCCCGCCGCCGGATGCACGACCATGCCGGCCGGCTTGTCCACGACGACGATGTCTTCGTCCTGGTAGACGATCGGAATCGGCAGGTTCTGGGGCTCGACTGTCGCGGGCGCCAGATCCGGAAGGTCGACCTCGATCGTGTCGCCGAGCTTCGTCTTCAGGTTGGCCTTCGCAACCTTGCCGTTGACCAGGACGCGGCCGTCCTCGATCACCCTCTGCAGCTGCGAGCGGGAGTGGCCGGCGAGCATCGACACGAGCACGCGATCGAGCCGCTGCCCGTCGTACTCGTCCGGAACCGTGAGCGCGATCGCGATGTCAGGCAGCTTTCCGCACCTGTTTCGGTGCCGGTGTGCCGCGGCGGCCGAGCACGACGAGCATGACGATGGCGAGCGGCGCGAGCAGCAGCGAGATGAACTGCGAGGTCGAGAACATCAGGACCGACCCGCGCGGATCGTTCCGGTAGAACTCGATGATGAACCGCGAGATGGCGTACAGCAGCATGTAGAGCCAGAAGGTGCGGCCCGGATAGGTGCGTCCCCGCCGTTCGGTGGCCAGGAGCAGGCCGAGGATGATCGCTTCGGCGCCGGCCTCGTAGAGCTGTGTCGGATGGAGCGGCACGTTGAGCGGCGTGCCGACGTTGGCGGCCGCGAACGGGTTCGTGAAGGTAATCGCCCACGGCACATCGGTCGGCTTGCCCCAGCAGCAGCCGGCGAAGAAGCATCCCATCCGGCCGACGACGTGTCCGAGCGCGATGCCCGGGGCGAACACGTCGCACGTCGTCCAGAGGGGGAGGCCGATGCGGCGGATGTAGACGAGCGCGACCGAGACGGCGAGGATCAGGCCGCCGTAGAACACGCCGCCCGACCGCACCAGCGAGATGAGCTCGGACGGATCGTTCAGGAACGTGCGGAGGTCGGTGACGACGAGCAGCAGCTTCGCGCCGACGAGCGCGCTGATGATGATGTAGATCCCGAGGTCGAGGACCCGCGCCTGATCCAGGCCGCGTGCCCTGGCCCGCACCATCGCGAGCTTGAGCCCGAGCAGGTACGCGGCGGCGAGCAGCACGCCGTAGGTGTAGATGGTCGCCGGCCCGATCTCAAACAGGATTGGATGCATGCGTCCCTGTTCCGATCATATCGAGGATCATCACCGCCACGCCGATCGTGATGGCCGAGTCGGCGACGTTGAACGCCCAGAAATGGAAGCTCCCCCAGTAGGCGTCGACGAAATCGACGACCGAGCCGATGAACACTCGGTCGATCAGGTTGCCGGCGGCGCCGCCGATGATGAGCGCCATGCCGAGCCGCGCCAGCACCTGTCCCCCGGTCAGCGTCCCCGAGTAGAGCGTGATGCCGACGAGCGCGCAGATCGCGACGAGGGCGATCGCGATCGTCTTGCCGGGAAAGTCGACGGCGTTGAGGAACCCGAACGCGGCGCCGGTGTTGCGCACGTGCGTGATGTCGAGGAAGTCGGGGATGACCTCGATGCTGCCGTGCAGCGGCACCCGCGTGCGGACGAGCCACTTGGTCAGCTGATCGATCGCGATGACGACCGGCGGCACCCACAGCTCGAGCCGTCGCCACCCGAAGGCGTTGACGTGCGCCTCAGCCATGAACCGGTTCGGCCAGCGCATGCTGGCATCGCGGGCAGAGGCCGGCCCACTCGGGCTCGCTCGACACCGCCGGGACGTACCGCCAGCAGCGCTCGCACTTCACGCCGCCCGCCCGCTCGATCGCGATGTGCGGCTGCGCCTCTTCGTGGGCTTCGACGTCGGTCGGCGCCGGCCGCAGCTCCACGTCCGACACGATGAACAGCATCGGGAGCTGGCTCGTGTGATCTTCGAGGAACGAGAGCTCCTTCTCGGTTGCGGTCAGGACGACGCGCGCCTGCAGCGAGCTGCCGATCTGCTTGTCCTTGCGGAGCGGTTCGATCCTGGCGAGCACCCGCTCGCGCAGGTCGGTCAGCCGCTCCCAGCGTGTCAGCAGCTCGGTGTCGACGAGCGCCTCGAGCGAGGCGACCTCGGGGAAGAACGCGATGTGCACCGACTCCAGCTCGCGCTCGGGCAGGTGCCGCCACAGCTCGTCGGCGGTGAACGACAGGATCGGCGCGAGCAGCCGCGCGAGGCCGTCGGCCATGATGAACATCGCCGTCTGCGCCGAGCGGCGCTCACGCGACCGGGCGGCAAAGGTGTACAGGCGGTCCTTCGAGACGTCGGCGTAGAACGCGCTCAGGTCGACAGTCGCGAACGCGTTGATCGTCTGGAAGATCGTCCCGTAGTCGTAGCTGCCGTAGGCACGGCGCACCTTCAGGGCGAGCTCGCCGTAGCGCGCGAGGATGTAGCGATCGACCTCCTCGAGCTCCCGCACCGGCAGCGCGTCGGACGCCGGCGTGAAGTCGTACAGGTTCGCCACGAGGTACCGCAGCGTGTTGCGGATCTTGCGGTACGCCTCCGCGGCGCGCGCGAGCACCTCGCGCCCCAGCCTGATCTCCTGCGTGTAGTCGCTCATCGACACCCACAGGCGCAGGATGTCGGCGCCGCTCTGCTTGATGATGTCCTGCGGCTCGATCGAGTTGCCGAGCGACTTCGACATCTTGCGGCCGTCCTCCGCGACGATGAAGCCGTGCGTGAGCACCTCGCGGAACGGCGCACGCCCGCGCGTGCCGAGGCCGACGAGCAGCGAGCTCTGGAACCAGCCGCGATGCTGGTCGCTCCCTTCGAGGTAGATGTCAGCCGGCCACGTCAGCTCCGGGCGCACCGACAGCACCGCCTCGTGGCTCGATCCCGAATCGAACCAGACGTCGAGGATGTTCATCTCGCGCTCGAAGCGCGTGCCGCCGCACGACGGACACGCGAGGCCGTCGGGCACGAACTCCTCGGTCGGCCGCTCGTACCAGGCGTCGGCGCCGTACTGCTCGAAGACCTTCGCCGTCTTCTCGACGATGGCGGTCGACACGAGCGCCTCGCCGCAGGTCGTGCAGTCGAGCGCCGGGATCGGCACGCCCCAGGCGCGCTGCCGCGAGATGCACCAGTCGGGGCGATTCGCGACCATGTTGTAGATCCGGTCGTGGCCCCAGGAGGGGATCCAGGTGACGTCGTGATCGATCTGCGACAGCGCCGCCTCGCGCAGCGTCGCGGCGGCAGAAGCGTCCACCCCGGTTGTAGTGTCCGGCTTCAGCCGGACCTTCCCGCCGTCGGACGTGGCGTCCGGCTCTGATGTGGCGTCCGGCTTCAGCCGGACGTCCTCGAGCCGCGCCTCGTCCATCGCGATGAACCACTGCGACGTCGCCAGGAAGATCACCGGGTTGTGGCACCGCCAGCAGTGCGGGTAGGTGTGCGCGAACGACTTGCGATGCCAGAAGCGGCCGCGCTCCTTCAGCGCCTCCTCGACCTTCGGGTTCGCGTCGAACACGCGCATGCCGCCGAAGAGCTCGACGGTGTCGAGGAAGTGTCCCGCGGGCCCGATCGGCGCCAGCACGTCGAGCCCGTACTTCTGTCCCGTGCGGAAGTCGTCGGCGCCGTGGCCCGGCGCCGTGTGCACGGCACCGGTGCCGGCGTCGAGCGTGACGTAGTCGGCCAGCACGCCGAGCGAGTCGCGGTCGTACAACGGATGCCGAAACCGGATCCGCTCGAACACGTCGCCCTTCATCCGCGCGACCGGCCGATCGAGCGCGACTCCCGTTTCGGCCGAGACCGCCGCCGCCAGACCTTCGGCCAGGACGACCGCGCGGCCGTTCACGTCGTACGCCGCGTAGTCGAATTCCGGATGGAACGCGATCGCCAGGTTCGACGGGATCGTCCAGGGTGTCGTCGTCCAGATGAGGACCGAGATCTCGCGCCCCGCAAGCTCCGGCACGCGCGCGACGAGCTCCGCGGCATTTGCCGCCGGCAGCGGGAACTCGACGTAGATCGACGGCGAGGTGTGATCCTCGTACTCGACCTCCGCCTCGGCCAGCGCCGTGCGGCAATGGATGCACCAGTGGACCGGCTTCTTGCCTTTGTAGACCAGGCCGCGGTCGACGAAGCGTCCGAACGCCCTCGCGATCGCCGCCTGGTAGCGGAAATCCATCGTCAGGTAGGGTTCGTCCCAGGTGCCGAGCACGCCGAGCCGCTGGAACTGCGCCGTCATCGTGCCGATGAAGCGCTCGGCATACGCGCGGCACGCCCGGCAGAAGTCGGCCGTCGACATCGTCCGCTTCTTCGGACCGAGCTCCCGATCGACCTGCAGTTCGATCGGCAGGCCGTGACAGTCGAACCCGACGACGTACGGCGCGTCGAAGCCCTCCATCGATCGCGACTTGACGACGAAATCCTTGAGGATCTTGTTGAGCGCCGTCCCCATGTGGATGTTGCCGTTGGCGTACGGCGGGCCGTCGTGCAGCACGAACTTCGGCGCACGCTTCCGGCGTTCGCGAATCTTCCCGTAGAGATCCATGGCGGCCCACCGCGCGAGCGCATCGGGCTCGGTCGTCGGCAGGTTCGCCTTCATCGGGAAGTCGGTCCGCGGAAGGTTGACGGTGTCTTTCCACTCAGGCATGGGTATCCAGCGATTTTATAATGAACGGATGGCCGGACCAGTTTACGGGCGCCCGCCCCTGCCGGAGGCGCGACAGGCACGACGGTCCGGTCGAGCCGCATGATCGAGGCTGTTCTCTTCGACGTCGACTTCACGCTGATCTATCCCGGTCCCACCTTCCAGGGCGAAGGCTACCGGTGCTTCTGCGCGCGTCACGGCCTCGACGCCGACCAGTCACGCTTCGACGAGGCGGTGGCGGCCGCCGGCCGGCTGCTGGACGAAGCCGACGACGCCGAGTACGACGACGAGATATACGTCGCCTACACGCGCCACATCATCGAGGGGATGGGCGGGAGCGGCGACGCGGTCGATGCCTGCGCTCGGGAGATCTACCGCGAGTGGGCCGCGTGCCGCCACTTCGAGCTGTACGACGAAGTGCCCGCGGTGCTGCGCACGCTCGCGAACGCCGGAGTGAAGCTGGGGCTCGTCTCGAACTCCCACCGGTGCCTGGTGTCATTTCAGGATCACTTCGAGCTGCAGGGCCTCATCAGCGCGACCGTCTCGTCGCTCGAGCATGGGCGGATGAAGCCGCATCCCAGCATCTTCACCGAGGCGCTCTCGCGCGTGGGCGTCGACGCGGGGAGCGCGCTGATGGTTGGAGACAGCATCCGGCACGATATCGAGGGTGCACTGCGCGTCGGGATGTCCGCGGCGCTGGTGTACCGCGCCGACGCGCCACACCCGCGTGAGGAGGAGCTTCGCGCGAGAGGCGTGCAGACGCTGCGATCGCTGGACGAGCTCAGGGAGATGATCTCGAAAGGTCTCTAAAGGGCAGGTGAGGCTGGTCGCGGGACTTGAAGTATTCTCCCAGTCATGTCGTGCCTCTTCTGCCGCATCATCGCCCGCGAGATCCCGGCGTCGATCGTCTACGAAGACGAGCGGATTATCGCCTTCAACGACATCAACCCGCAGGCATCCACGCACGTCCTGGTCGTGCCGAAGCGGCACATCGCGACGTTGAACGATCTCCAGGAAGCAGACGATGCGCTGGTCGGCGAGCTGGTGAGGCGGGCCGCGTCGATCGCGAGAGAACGCGGGGTTGACGCCGCGGGCTATCGAACGCTGTTCAACACCAACCGCGAGGCGGGGCAGACGGTTTTCCACATCCACCTGCACCTGATTGGCGGACGCAGCCTCGGCTGGCCACCAGGCTGAGCGCGGCCGGATCGACCTTCGCGCCTTCGTGATGAAGTGTGTGTGATGGGATCGGTCTGCGCAGTTCGGGTCGGAAAAGCACTAACACGGACACGACACGGAAGCGCGATCAGATCCACCGAGGACACTGTCCACACCGGTTGTGCTCTTTTGAGCCAAGCCGCGATCGCCGTGAGCCGGTTCACATGCGTTCCAAGATGGATTGAACGTCCGTCGTGACCTTCGTGACCTTCGTGACCTTCGTGACCTTCGTGCCTTCGTGATGAAGCGTGTGTCGAGTGATCGGTGTGTGCGGATCGGGCGAGAAGGCACCCACCCGGACACGACACGGAGGCGCGAGGATTTTCCCGCTACCGGCTCGCGCGCGCGACGATCGCGGCGCGCGGGATGTCCTGCAGATCGCGTCGAACATCCACCAGGCTGAGCGCCGGCGTGCGCTGCACCGCTCGCTCGATCCCCTCCAGCTGCCCCGCGCCGAACTCGAAGATCAGCACTCCGTCCCCGGCGAGGACACCCGGCGCCTCGGCCAGCAGACGCTCGATGATCTCCAGCCCATCGTCGCCGGCGAAGAGCGCCGCCGCAGGCTCCTTGCGGACTTCGGGCTGCAGGCTCGGCGCATCGATTGCCGGCACGTACGGCGGATTGCAGACGATCAACTCGAACGGACCCTCGATGTCGGCAAGCAGGTCGCCCTGGATCACCCGCACGCGCGAGGTGAGCGCGTACCGTTTGACATTGCGGCACGCGACCTCGAGCGCCGCGGCGGAGATGTCGCTGGCGGCGACCGATGCGCGGGGGAACTCGCGCGCGAGCGCGACGGCAAGACAGCCGCTGCCGGTGCAGAGATCGAGGATGCGGAGCGGCTGACGATGATCGAAGAGGTCGAGCGCCGCTTCGACGAGGAGCTCGGTCTCCGGCCGCGGGACCAGCACGGCCGGCGTCACGTCGATGGCGATGTTCCAGAACTCGCGGCAGCCGGTGATGTAGGCGAGCGGCTCGCGGCCGATCCGGCGCCGGACGAGCGCCTCGTAGTCGCGCATCAGCTCGTGTGTCGCCGGTTCGTCGCCGTGCGTCATCAGGCGCGTCGCGTCCCAGTGCAACAGGTGCTGGGCGAGCAGGCGAGCGTCGAGCGCCGCCTCCTCCTGCGGAATGCCGGCGGCTCTGAACCGTCGCCGGGCGTCGGCGACCAGCGCGTTAATCTCGGGAGGCATTCGGCCGCTCAGGCCCGATCCATCAGGTCAGGCCACCGCTCCCGCTTTCTGGTTGCCGTCTTCGCGCGTCGCGTCCTTCAGCCGCTCGGACTGGTAGTAGGTGACGACCTGGTCGAGCAGCTCGTCGAGATCGCCGTTCAGGACGTTGGTCAGCTGGTGCGTCGTGAAGTTGATCCGGTGATCGGTGATGCGGCTCTGCGGGAAATTGTAGGTGCGGATCTTCTCGGAGCGCTCGCCGGTGCCGACCTGGCTGCGGCGGTCCTTCGCGATCGCTTCCTGCTGCTTGCGCAGCTCCATTTCATACAGCCGCGAGCGCAGCACTTTCATCGCCTTCGCGCGGTTCTTGATCTGCGACTTCTCATCCTGCTGCGACACGACGACGCCCGTCGGGATGTGCGTGAGGCGGACGGCGGAGTAGGTCGTGTTGACGCTCTGCCCGCCAGGACCGCTCGAGCAGAAGGTGTCGATGCGCAGATCCTTCTCGTTGATCTGGATGTCGACCTCTTCGGCTTCCGGCAGCACGGCGACGGTCGCCGTCGACGTGTGGATGCGGCCGCTCGCCTCGGTTGCCGGCACGCGCTGGACGCGGTGCACGCCGCTCTCGTACTTGAGCCTGCTGTAGACGCCGCGTCCTTCGATCGTCGCGATGACTTCCTTGATCCCGCCGACGCCGGTCTCGCTGACCGACATCGTCTCGAGCTTCCAGCGCTGCCGTTCCGCGTACTTCGCGTACATGCGGAACAGCTCGGCGGCGAACAGCGCCGCCTCGTCGCCGCCGGTGCCGGCGCGGATTTCGAGGACGACGTTCTTCTCGTCGTTCGGGTCCTTGGGCACGAGCAGCAGCTTGAGCTGTGCGACCAGGTCTTCGCGCCTGGCGACGAGCGACTTCAGCTCTTCGTGGGCGAGCTCGCGCATGTCGGCGTCGCCGGATGCGACGAGCTCCTCGGCCTGCGCCACCTCGTGGACGACCGCCTTGTACTCCCTGTAGCGCTCGACCGTCTCCTCGAGATCGGAGAGCGCCTTGGCCTGCTTGCGGTACTCGACAGGATCGTTCTGCAGCTCGGACGTCCCGAGCTGCGCCAGCAGCCGCTCGTATTGCTGCTCCAGTGCGGCGAGTTTGTCGAACATAACACCCCGGGACCGCGGTCCCGCTCAACAGATCAACCGCCGGAGACGGGCGGCAGGAACGCCACTTCGTCGCCGTCGGCCAGCACGCGATCCATCCGAGCATAGTCGGCGTTCACGGCCGTGGAGATCGATCGTTCGTAGGACGCGATCTCCGGAAACTCGGTCGCCAGCTGCTGCCAGAGCGTGCGTACGGTCACACCGTCGGCGAGCTCGCGCATCAGGTCGGCGCTCCCGGCGATGTCGCGCAGCCGTGCGAACAGCTTCACGTTCACACGCACGCGATGCGCTCCGCCTCGGCACGTGCCGTCGCATCCTCGGGGTCGGCGGTCGCCCCCTCGATCCACACGTCGCCGCCGTCGAAGAACTCGCGCTTCCAGATCGGCGCGATCTGCTTCACGCGCTCGATGGCGTACCGGCACGCCGAGAACGCGTGGCCGCGGTGCGGCGAAGCCGCCGCGATGGCGACGCTGGCCTCCCCGATCTCGATCCGGCCGATGCGATGGTGCAGCGCGAGCGTCACATCGGGCCACCGCGAGGCGATCTCGTCGCTGATGCGCTCGAACGCGCGCAGGGCGAGCGGCTCGTACGCTTCGTACTCCAGGTGGTGCACGCGGCGTCCCAGGTTGTGGTTCCGCACCAGGCCCAGGAAGCTCGTCACCGCGCCGTCCGAACCGGTGTCGCCGGCACGCGCGGTCACGACGGCGACGAGCGCGCCCGGGTCGAGCGGCGCCCGGCCGATCGCCAGGGGCGGAGTGCTCACGTCTCTAAGTATATGCCGTGCCTCCGGCCCGCTGCCGTCGCGGGAGGCCATGGCCTCAGCTGGCCGCGATGTTCCAGAAGTGATCGAGCGGCCCGTGACCGTGTCCGACGGCGAGCGCATGCTGGATGGCGCCGTTGACGTACGCCTGAGCGCGGCCGACGGCGTCTTCGAGCGCGTCGCCGAGCGCCAGCCGCGCGGCAATGGCCGACGCAAAGGTGCAGCCTGTGCCGTGCGTGTTCTGCGTGACGATGCGGCGGGTGCGGAGCTCGTGGAAGCGGTCGCCGTCGAAGAGCAGGTCGACGAGATCATCCCCTTCCCCGTGCCCCCCCTTCACGACGACAGCCGAAGGGCCGAGCCTGCGGATCGCAATCGCCGCTCCGCGGGCGTCCGCCAGCGATCGGATCGTCGCGCCGCTGAGCGCCTCGGCCTCCGGGATGTTCGGCGTGACGACGTGCGCGCGCCTGAGGAGCTCCCGTTTCATCGCCACGAGCGCGTCCTCGTCGAGCAGGCGATCTCCGCTCTTGGCGATCATCACCGGATCGACGACGACATGCGGAAGCTGAAGCTCGGCGATCGTCGCCGCCACCGCTTCCACGATCGCGGCGGAGGCGAGCATGCCGGTCTTGACCGCGTGGACATGCATGTCCGACGCGACCGCTTCGATCTGCGCGATCACCATGTCGGCCGGAAGCGGGTGCACGGCGGTGACGGCGGTGGTGTTCTGCGCGGTGACGGCGGTGATGGCGCAGGTGCCGTACACGCCGAGCGCGGCGAATGTCTTGAGGTCGGCCTGAATGCCGGCGCCGCCGCCCGAATCGCTGCCGGCGATCGTCAACGCCGTGATGACCCTGCGCGTCATGTCAGCTCGAGCGGCGCGGGGTCGACGGCGCCGCGGACGTCGGCTTTCCGAATACGAGCAGGTACTGGAACGGTGGAATGCTCTCGCGCGCCTGCAGCCGCAGTCCTGCCGCTTCGACGGTCGCGATGATCGTGTCCGGCTTCACGCGATCCTCGGCGGCGGGACCCGGCCCGCCGCCGCCGGGCAGGAAGTCGACGATCCCGATGCGCCCCTGCGGCTTGAGCGCACGGTTGATGCTGTGCAGCAGATCCTGGATCACCTGCGGCCGCGACGGCTCGTCCATCTCGTGGTACGCGTCGACGATGAGCACCGCGTCGAGGCCGGTTGGCAGCTTCGGATCGGTCGGCGTGCCGAGCACGGTGCGCACGTTGGCGAGCCCCTCGAGCTGAACGCGCCGGTTGATCGCTTCGATCATCTGCGGCTGGATGTCCTGTGCGTACACGATCCCGTTCGGACCGACGCGGCGCGCGAGCTGCACGGTGAACCAGCCGCCGCCGGCCCCGAGATCTGCGACGACCGAGCCGTCGGCGACTCCGAGCACGTCCATGATCAGGTCCGGCTTGTTCCAGTCGGCGCGATCGGGTGCGGAGAGCAGCCCGAGATCCTGTGGTGGGAAGAGTCGTCGCTGACGTACGGGAGGTGCGGCCGGGCGTGCCGGCGGCTGCCGTCTCGGCGCGGCGTTCTGCATGCCGGGAGGCGGCGGCGCAGCGATAAAGGCCTCCATCGCGCTGTTCGGGCGCGGCAGCTCGACGAGCGCGACGCCGAAGAAGGCCACGGTGAGGACCGTCGCCATCGCGCGCTTCACTTGGACTTCTCCGGGTCGTCGGTCCGGCTGAAGCCGGACACTACGTGACTTTCCCGCCCCTCCAGACCCTCCTGCCCTTCCCGCCCCTCCCGTCCCTCCAGACCCTCCCGTCCCACGATTCCCCCGCGTGTCATCGCTTCGACCGACAACACGCGATCGAGCGTCGCGCGATCGAGCAGTCCGCGTTCGAGCACGATCTCGCGGATGCTGCGGCCGCTCTTCACGGAGGTCTTGGCGATGTCGGCGGTCGCGGCGTACCCGATGTACGGGCTGAGCGCTGTCGCCGCGGCGGTGCTGCGCTCGATGAGCTCGTGCGCGCGAGCGGCGTCGGGCACGAGACCGTCGACGCAGCGGGTGCGGAACGCGGCCATCGCATTGCGCAGGATCGTCGACGCGTGGAGCGCGTTCCAGGCGATCACCGGCATCATCACGTTCAGCTCGAGCTGCCCTGCTTCGCACGCGGCCGCGATCGTCTGGTCGCACCCGATCACCTGGAAGCAGACCTGGTTGACCATCTCCGGGATCGACGGGTTCACCTTCCCCGGCATGATCGACGAGCCTGGCTGCACGGCGGGGAGGACGATCTCCGAGATGCCGGCGCGCGGCCCCATGCTGAGCAGCCGCAGGTCGCTCGCGATCTTCCCGAGCTCGACCGCGAGCCGCCGCATCGCTCCGGAGTAGGCGAGGACGTCGCCCATGCTCTGCGTCACGCGGAACAGGTTCTCCGCCGGCTTCAGCGCGAGCCCGGTGTACCGCTGCAGGTACTCGACGACGGCGGCGCGGTAGTCGTCGCCGGCATTCAGTCCCGTGCCGACGGCCGTCGCGCCGATGTTCAGCTCCTGCAGCTGCTCCCCGGCCGCCGCCACATCGTCGGCGCCGCGGCGCAGGCACGACGCGTAGCCGGAGAGCTCCTGTCCGAAGGTGATCGGCACGGCGTCCTGCAGGTGCGTGCGCCCGGTCTTGATCACGTCGCGGAACGCGTCGGCTTTGGCGGCGAAGCTCTCGACGAGGTCGCGGGCCGCGCGCAGCAGCGCGCCATGCCCGAGGAGCAGCGCGAGGCGCGTCGCCGTGGGGAAGACGTCGTTCGTCGACTGCCCCATGTTGACGTGATCGTTCGGGTGCGCCCGCTCGTAGGTGCCGCGTGTCGACCCGAGCAGCTCCGCCGCGCGGTTCGCGAGCACCTCGTTCGCGTTCATGTTGTGCGAGGTGCCGGCGCCGGCCTGGTACACGTCGACGACGAACTGATCGCGGAGCCTGCCGTCGAGGATTTCGTCGGCGGCGGCGACGATCGCGCGCGCGACGTCGGCGTCGAGCCGCGACAGATCGCGGTTGGCTTCGGCAGCCGCCTTCTTCACGAGGATCGTGGCGGTGACGAGATCCGCCGGCGCGTGCAGGCCGCTGATCGGGAAGTTCTCGACGGCGCGCGCCGTCTGGATGCCGTAGTAGGCGGAGGCAGGGACATTCAGCTCGCCCAGCGGATCGCGCTCGGTGCGGAACGTCATCGGTCAATTATACTGAGAGGTCCGGCTGAAGCCGACACTACAGCAGTCCGACCAAGCCGGACACCCTGTGTAGGCCTTCGTTCTTGGTGATGAATGGGTTGAGATGGGTTGTACAGAACACCTTTCACTCTGCACTCTGCATTCTGCATTCTGCATTCTGCATTCTGCATTCTCACTCTGCATTCTGCACTCTAAATTCTGAACTCTTATGCTGCCCTCATTCTTCGAAAGCGTGCTCCAGCTGATCGTGCGGACCTCCACCGATCTGCCGCCTGACGTGCGTGCGGCGATGAAGCACGCCGTTGCCGCCGAGCCGGACGGGACGCGTGCCGCACAGGCGCTCAACATCATCGCGCAGAACATCGACCTCGCCATCGATCACGAAGGGGCGATCTGCCAGGACACCGGGATGCCGACCTTCGAGGTCCACGTGCCGGTGGGCGCCAACCAGATCTGGATGCGCCAGCAGATTCGTGAAGCGGTCGCCGAGGCGACGCGGCGCGGCAAGCTGCGGCCGAACTCCGTCGATTCGATCACGGGGAAGAACTCCGGCGACAACCTCGGGCCCGGCACGCCAATCATCCACTTCGATCAGTGGGAGCGCGATCAGATCGAGATCAAGCTGATTCTCAAGGGCGGCGGCTGCGAGAACACCAACGCGCAGTACGCGCTCCCGATGGAGCTGCCGCATCTCGGTCGCGCCGATCGCACGCTCGACGGGGTGCGCAAGTGCATCCTGCACGCGGTGTGGAACGCGCAGGGCAAGGGATGCAGCCCGGGCGCCGTCGGCGTCTGCGTCGGCGGCGATCGCACCTCCGGCTACCTGCACGCGAAGGAGCAACTGTTCCGCTCCCTGGACGATGTGAACCCGGATCCGCGGCTGGCGGAGGTCGAGGCGTCGATCATGTCGACGGTCAACGATCTCGAGATCGGCCCGATGGGATTTGGCGGGAAGGTGACGCTCATCGGGTGCAAGATCGGCGCGCTGAACCGGCTGCCGGCGAGCTTCTTCGTCTCGGTGGCGTACGACTGCTGGGCGTTCCGGCGCCTGGGCGTGCTCCTCAACGCGCAGACCGGCGCGATCGACAGCTGGCTGTATCGCGATCCGTCGCATCCGATCATCCCGATGCTGGATCAGTCCGGGTTCGTGAGGACCGGGCGCGAAATCGCGCTGCAGGCGCCGCTCACCGAAGAAGCGGTTCGCAGCCTGAAGGTCGGCGACGTCGTGCTCATCTCGGGCCGCATGTTCACCGGCCGCGACGCGGTGCACTCGCACCTGATGAAGCACGAGCCTCCGGTCGACCTCAATGGCGCGGTGCTCTATCACTGCGGTCCCGTCGTCGTGAAGGAAGGGGACGGCTGGCGCGTCACCGCGGCGGGACCGACGACCAGCATCCGCGAGGAGCCGTATCAGGCCGACATCATCAAGCGCTACGGTGTGCGCGCGGTCATCGGCAAAGGGGGCATGGGTGCGAAGACGTTGCAGGCCCTGAAGGATTTCGGCGCCGTGTACCTCAACGCGATCGGCGGCGCCGCGCAGTTCTACGCGCGGGCTATCACCGGCGTCGACGATGTGTCGCTGCTCGAGTTCGGTACGCCGGAAGCGATGTGGCACCTGCGCGTCGACAGCTTCCCCGCGATCGTCACGATGGACGCGCACGGCAACAGCCTGCACAAGGATGTCGAGCAGGAGTCGGGGCAGCAGCTCGAACAGCTGGTCGGCTGAAGCGCCAAAGCGATCTGGCCGCGTTCGCGAGCGATGTTCGGCTGGTCTGAAGACCCGCCGCTACGTACGGCTTTCCGAAACTATCGCCGCGCGAACGTTTTCGCCGCCGGCCGTCCGCATCCCTTCTGCATCGCGGCGACATCGAGCTCCATCGATCCGATGTCGGCAATCGACAGCAGCGGAAACGGAGTCGGATCGCCGACGTCGACGACCTTCGCGTAGCCGCGGCACGCGTGGCACAGCTCGATGCCGCGCCCGGGGCGCGATGGATCGCCCATCGTCGTCGAGAAGCGGTCGTCGGCAGCCCCGCAGTACACGCAGCACTGCTTCGGCATCTCCCAGGCGGCCGCGCAGAACGAGCAGCGCAGCCGCCGCCGGCCATGTGCCCCCTCGACAAACGACGGCCACGATCCGCACAGCGGGCAGTAGCCGTGCGGCCAGGCGTCGAGTTGAAGCCGGATAGGCGAGTCGGCGGGCGTGCTGTCGAACAGCGAGCGGAGCAGCAGGTGCGCGTAGGGGGAAGCCGCGAGGTCCGCCACCAGCCACACGAGATCGTGGCCGAGCGAGAGCCGCGTGGATACGGCACGGATTGCCGCCTGGTCGCGGCGCAGCGCGAGCGTCAGCAGTGCGCCGGCGTCGAGGCGGCCGGTGGAAAGAGCTGTGTGCACCGGGACAGCGGCATCGCCGCCCGTGGAGGCGAGGAGCCGTGCAAGTTCGAGCAGTCCCGGTCGGAGCATCGCCACCGGCGGCTGTATCGGCTCGCCGACCAGCGCCGGGATCCCCGACCTCAGCTTCGTCGTCACATAGCGCGGGGGCAGTGACAGCCTGGGAAGAGGCCTCTGTTCGAGCGCCTCGGTCGTGTCGAGCACGCTCTCGATGAGCTGTCGCTGCAGGCTGACGGCCGCAGCCGAAGCGCCCCCGCCTGCCGCCAGCGCCGCCCAACGCTCGTCGGCAAGCGTCCGCCGGCTGGCAGCATCTGGTTGTGGCACCACCACATAAGGCATGAACCGTGAATGGTATAATGGGGCGTTCCTTGGAGAAACCGCTGATGATCAACGTCTCGGAAACCGCGGCAGTCAAGATCAACGAGCTTCTGTCTGAAGAAGGAAAAATCGGCAGCGCGCTGCGCGTCTTCGTGCAGGGCGGCGGCTGTTCCGGTTTTCAGTACGGCTTGATGATCGAGGAAAACGGCGAGGGCGCCGGCGACCAGATCTACGAGTCGAACGGCGTGAAGCTGCTCGTCGATCCGGTCAGCATCCGTTACCTGGGAGGGGCCGAAGTCGACTTCGTGGACACGGTCACTGGCGGCGGGTTCACGATCAAGAACCCGAATGCCAAGTCGACCTGTGGCTGCGGTTCGTCTTTCTCGGCCGACTGAGCACCTTGGATCTGTCGGACCTTCGCCCGGTTGGCGGGAAGCGTTCGAGCAAGCGGGACCGCATCCTCGACATCTTCCTCCGCCACAAGGGTCACGTCACCGCGGACGAGCTGTACGATCTCGTCCGGGTCGAGGACCCTGGCATCGGCCGGGCGACGGTCTACCGGACCCTGCAGTGGATGGTCACGGCGGGGCTCGCGCACAAGGTCGATTTCGGCGAGGGCAAATCGCGGTTCGAGCCTTCGCTGCGCCATCCGCGGCACTTTCACCTCATCTGCAACGAGTGCCACCGCTCGTCGGAGTTCCTCAGCTCCGACATCGAGGCGATCCTCGAAGAGGTCGCCACGGCGCGCAATTTCGACGTCAGCCAGACCGTCATCCAGGTGTTCGGTACCTGCGAGCAGTGTCGCACCGGCCAGCAGGTGCCGACGCTCGACGGCGCCGCCACCGAGATGGTGTTCGCGCGTGACGCGCTGCGCATCGCGGTCGCGACCGAACGCAGCGGCCTGAACTTCTACACGCGGGCGGCCACCATCGCGCAGGACCCGCGCGGCCGCGCCATCTTCCGGCGGCTGGCCGAAGACGAGAAGGAGCACCTCAGCACGCTCGAGAAGCGGTACGCCGAGCTGATCGCCAGCGATCCGACGCTCGAGGAGCGTCCGACCTTCCTGTTCTTCAAGGGCGCGGCGCAGGGGATCTTCGCCGAGGGGACCGAGAAGCTGCGCGACGGCATGGACGATCTGCGCGCGCTCATCATCGGCATCCGCTGCGAGCGCGATTCGCACAAGTTCTTCAAGAAGTACGGCGAGCGGTTCGAGGACTCGGAAGGCAAGCAGATCTTCCTGGAGTTCGCCGAGGAAGAGCGCGAGCATCGCGACGCGCTGATCCGCGAGTACCGGGCGCTGCGCGAGCGTCGCGGGATCGTGCGTCGCCGCCGCTCCGACCCGGCCCCCTCGTCCCATTGATCGATCTCCACACGCACACGACAGCCTCCGACGGTAAGTGCTCTCCGGACACGCTCGCGGTGCGAGCGGCGGCGGCGGGCGTCACCACGCTCGGGCTCACCGATCACGACACCGTCGCCGGCTGTGCCGAGGCTGCCGCGGCGTGTCTGCGGCTCGGCATCGACTTCGTGCCCGGGATCGAGATCACCGCCGTTGCCGCCGAACGTGACGTCCACGTGCTCGGCTACTTCCTCGACCTCACCTCTCCACGACTGCAGGCCTTTCTCGCGCTCCAGCGTCAGCGGCGGGTCGAGCGTGTGCGGGAGATCATCGAGCGGCTCGCCGGCAACGGCATCCAGCTCGACGCCGAAGCGATCCTCGCGCCGGGCGTGACCGACTCGACGCGCGCGGCGGGACGCCCCTGGGTTGCGCGCGCGCTCGTCGCCGGCGGCTACGTCGGAAGCGTCAACGAGGCGTTCGAGCGGTGGCTGGGGCGCGGTCGCCCTGGATTCGTGCCGAGGAAGGGTGCGCCGCCCGAGGAGGTCTTCGAGCGCGTGCACGATGCGAGCGGGATTGCGTCGCTGGCGCACCCGTTGCTCCTGAAACATGACGAGTGGATCGCCGGCTTCGCCGGCGCAGGGCTCGATGCCATCGAAGCCTTCCACTCCGATCACGACATCGTCGACACGGAGCGATACCTCGCGTTCGCGCGCGACCTGAACCTGCTCGTCACCGGCGGCTCGGACTACCACGCCGACGATGAGCATGGGGGAGGGGGACCGGGAAGCGTCTCGCTCCCGCGCGAGCACTTCGAGCGTCTCCTCGCGCACCGCGGTTCGTAGTTCGCTGTCGTGTCCGGCTTCGGCCGGACTCATCGTGATTCGCAGATGGGCCGCCGTGCGGCAACCCGCGCGACCGCTTCAGGCTCGACGATCTCCTCGTCGAACAGTATCTCCAGCCCGTCGACGAGCGTGCGCAGCTCCCCCAGCCGGAGCAGGTGTTCCGGCGATCGCGGTCCGCGTCCGTACTGCAGCTGGCGGTCGGTGAACGTCTCGTACAGCAGCACGCCGCCAGGAACGAGCGCCTCGCGCAGGGCCGGAAACAGCGCGCGATCGAGATACCGCGTGCAGACGATCAGGGCGAACGTCGACGGCCGGAGCGGGAAGCGCGTGAGGTCGGCACAGCACGGTGCGACGCGCAGCCCCGCGGCTCGCGCGGCGCTGCGCGCTTCGATCAGCCTCTCGATCTGGATATCGACCGCGACGACGCTGTAGCCGGCTGCGGCGAGGACGAGCGAATGGCGCCCGCGGCCTGCCGCGACGTCGAGCGCACGGCCGCGAAGGCCGCTGGCCGCGAGCTGTGCGACCCAGGTGCGTACGAAGGGCGATGGTGGAGCGATGCGACGCGATTCGGTCATACTGAACGATCTGCGATGCCCGAACCGATTCTCCATCTGTCCGGCGTGACGAAGCAGTACGGGGCGCTGCGGCCGCTGCGCATCGAACGGCTGACGCTCGCCGCGGGCGATCAGGTGGCGCTCCTCGGCCTCGATCAGCCTGCAGCCGAAGTGTTGATCAACCTGCTCACGGGCGCCACGCTTCCCGACAGCGGTCTGGTCCACGTGTTCGGGCGCTCGACGGCGGAGATCACCGACAGCACAGACTGGCTGGCGACGCTCGATCGCTTCGGGATCGTCAGCGAGCGTGCGGCGCTGCTCGAGCCGATGAGCGCCATCCAGAACCTCGCGATGCCGTTCTCGCTCGAGATCGAGCCGCCGCCGCCGGCCGTCGCGGAGCAGGCGTCGATGCTCGCCTCGGAAGCCGGGCTGGGTGCGCCGTTGTGGCACCAGCGCGTCGGCGATCTCGACCCCGCCGCGCGCCTGCGCGTGCGGCTCGGCCGCGCGCTCGCGCTCGACCCTGGCGTTCTGCTCCTCGAGCATCCGTCGGTGACGCTGGCTCGGCACGAGGTCGAGCGCTTCGGCAGCCAGGTGCGAACGATCGCGGCCAGGCGGACGATGGCGACGCTCACGATTACCGCCGACCCGGCCTTCGCACGCGCCGTGTCGGCGAGCGCGCTCGTGCTCGAACCGGCAACCGGCCGGCTGCGCCGGGCGTGACGCGGACGAGCTGTCGGGTACCGGAATGGATATTGATTGCTCTTCTCCGGGGCACAGTGCCTCGCAGGAGACGCGCATGACAGGCGGCACGATCAAACGGCTCGTTCGAGACAGAGGGTTCGGGTTCATCAAGGACGATGGCGGACAGGAGTGGTTCTTCCATCGGAGCGCGGTGCAGGGAAACTTCGACGACCTGAACGAAGGGCAGCGCGTGACGTTCGAGGAGGAACCGTCGGCCAAGGGGCCGCGCGCGGGGAACGTTCGCGGCGAAGACTGATCGGCGCATCCGGCGGCCGGAGACCCGAGGTACGATCGGGTTCCGGCCGTGACCAGACTGCTGCTGTTCGACATCGACGGAACGCTCGTCCTCACCGGCGGAGCGGGCGGACGCGCCATGCTCCGGGCCTTCACCGATCTCTTCGGTTTCTCCGACGGCCTGGGGTCGATTGCCATGGCCGGGCGTACCGACGCGTGGATCGTCGCGCAGATGGCGGCGGCGCACGGCATGACCGTGGGCGACGCGGAGGTGCGCGCCTTTCACGAAATCTACCTTCGCTATCTCACGCAGGAGATTCAGGAGCCGGGACCTCGCAAAGGGGTGCTGCCTGGAGTCCGCCCGTTGCTCGATCGGCTCTCCACCCGTGACGATGTGTTCCTGGCGTTGTTGACCGGGAACTACCGTCGCGGCGCCGAGATCAAGCTGACCTACTTCGATCTCTGGCGGTACTTCGAGACCGGTGCGTTTGGCGACTCGGCGCGCGATCGCAACGGGCTGCTGTGGGCGGCGCTCGACAACGTGGCGGCCGCAGGGGGACCGCACGTCAAGCCGTCCGAGGTCGTCGTCATCGGCGATACGCCGCTCGATATCGCGGTGGCGGTCGCCGGCGGCGCGCGGTCGCTTGGCGTGGCGACCGGCAGTTACGACGTGGATACGCTGCTGGAGAGTGGGGCGGACGCGGCGGTGCCGGATCTGGGTGATCTGGAAGCGGTGATGGCGGCGCTGGGAGTCGAGCGCTGACGGTACACGGCCGACCCGGCGTGCGCCAGGCCGGCTGCGTCCACGATCTCAGCCCTCGATGAGCCGGACGTCGCCGGCACGCGGACCCTTGCCGGAGTCCTCGGGGGTGAATTCCACGCGCTGCCCTTCGCGCAGCAGCTCGAAGACTGCTCCACGCACGGCGCTCCTGTGGAAGAAGTGTTCGATGCCGCTCTCATCGCGAATGAAGCCGAAGCCTTTGTCGATGAGGAGTCGTGCGATGGTCCCGCTCGGCATACCCGAAGCCCTCCGTTCGATCCCCGGGGACATCCCAGGGGAACCGGCCGGCGTCGGAATCCCAACAGAACGCCAGGTCTCTCGAGGCGTACGCCAGCCAGCTGTTTCCGCCACTCAGTTGAGCTGGAAACGGCGCCAGTCTAGGCAGGTTGTCCGGAACAAGTCAAGCGTCGACGGGACTTGCGCGCGCGAAGCAGACTTCCCGGGGTATCTGCGAGCGAAGGTTCGTGAGGGTGACGCAAGGGTACGATTGCAGTCGTGATTGCAGCCGTCGTTCTCTCCGCCGGCTTGTCGTCGCGCATGGGCGGGCGTCCCAAGGCGCTGCTGCGTGTCGACGATCGCGACTGTTTCGTCACGCGCATCGTCCGCACGTTCGTGGAGGCGGGCGTCGCGGAGGTCGTCGTCGTGCTCGGTCACGAGGCTGTGCGGGTCCGGGACGTCGTGGAGCGCAGCGGTCTGCCGGTGCGGCTCGTCGTCAACGAGCAGTACGAGCGCGGTCAGCTGTCGTCGCTGGTGGCGGGGATTGACGCGATCGATCGGCCGGATGTCGACGCGTGTCTGCTCGCGCTCGTCGATGCGCCGCTCTTCGGGGCGGCCACGGTGCGTGCGGTCGTCGAGCGCTTCGAGGCGACGCGTGCGCCCGTCGTGCGTGCCGTGCGTGGTGCGGAGCACGGACATCCCGTGTTGATCGGCCGTGCGCTGTTCGATGCGCTGCGTCACGCGGATCCGGCGGTCGGCGCCAAGCCGATCGTGAGAGGGCACGCGTCGGCGGCGGGGGATGTCGAGGTCGCCGATGAAGGGGCGTTCGTCGACGTCGACACGCCGGAGGATTACCAGCGAATTTTCGGGCGCAATCTGCACACGCCGCGTCCCGTGTAGCGTCCGGCTCCAGGGGCAGCGCTCGGTGTGAAGTCGGTCTCCAGGTCAAGTGTGTCGCGTGGAGTCCGGCTTCAGCCGGACTTCCCGTACTCTGTCGCGTCCGCGCGCGGCTTCGTCTCCGTGCGATGTCCTGCGTGGTGTCTCCACGTTGTGTGCGCCGACCTCGTGGTCTGGCTCCGCTCCGCGCGAACCGCGGAGTCCGTCGGGGAAACCCGCCGCTCGGTCGTGGTAAACTGGACATTCCTTCCGAGAGTGGGCCAGTAGCGCAGTTGGGAGCGCGCATGAATGGCATTCATGAGGTCACGGGTTCGACTCCCGTCTGGTCCACCAACCTTCATTTCCGGTTCTGATTTCCGCAAATAGCTGAAGGCCGGTGCATTTGCGCCGGTTCCAACAAAGCGATTCCCGTCGAACGCGATTCCGTCGGGAAAGAACAGTTGTTGGAACCGCTGTCGCTGATCGAGCGACGCCTGAACCCACAGATCTGCGGCGCGCGGCAGAATACGTTCTGCGAACGCGAGGATGCCCTCTACGTCGAGTTCTTCGAGCTGGCCAGAACGCCGTTCTATTCGCGCGACCGTGAGCTCCTCGCGAAGTTTTTCGGCGTGGCGGTCGTACGTCTCGATGTCGATCGAGCGCTCGAAGAGGAACGCTTCGTCCAGCCGGTCCAACTTGTCCTGGATCGCCTTCGCGGCCCGCTCGGCATTCGCAAGCTCCTCGCGAACGGCCGCCCTTCTCCCCTTCCAGATCTGCAGCACGGATTCCTTCAATAGCCGCATGTAGCCCGGTGTCGGCTGCAGCAGCGCGAGCTCGTCTGCGAACAGCCCTTCGAGCGTGGCTTTCGTGACGTTCACGGCACGGCAACCAGGGCGACAGTGGTAGTACGCGTAGTAGTCGCTTCGTCCCTTCGACCAGCAGCCCGTCAGTCCGCGTCCGCAGGACTCGCAACGGACGAAGCCGCGTAGCGGGAAATCCGGATGCGCTCGCTGACGCGGCGCAGTAATTGGTGCCCGGCCTGCACGCACCGCCTGAACTTGATAGAACAGGTCCTCGTCGATCAGCGGTTCGAAGTCGCCGCGCTTGCCGCGAACGCCGTACTCAGGCACGTCCACGATGCCCGCATACAACTGATTGCGCAGCAGCATGCCGATCGCTTGCGACGTGAGCGGCTTGCCGCGCCGATTGGTGAGCCGCCAGTTCCTTGCCCGTTTCAGCAGTTGTTCTTTCGTATGTCGGCCAGTCGCGTACTCGTCAAATGCGCGACGCACGAGCGGGCGCACGATCCGGATCATGGATTAGGCTCTTGCCCATCGACCGCGGCGCGTTCAAGTACCCGATCGGCGCGAGGAACACCCAGCGTCCGAGTTCAAGCGCGGCCTTCATGCCCGCGCGTGTTCGATCGGAGCGCACGTCGTTATCGAATTGCGCGAACGCGGCGAGGACACCTTCCATCAACTTGCCCGTGGACGTGTCGTCGATCGGCTCCGTCGCCGAGCGCAGCGAGATGCCAAGCGACTGGAGGTGCGAGCGCAGCGCGAAGTGGTCGTACTTGTCGCGCGCGAAGCGCGTCAGGTTGAAACACGACCACGAAGTAAACGCGCGGCCCCTGTTCAACCGGCAGTACGTGAGCAGTTTCTGGGGCTGGCTGCGATCCGTGGATTTCGCGCTCTCGCCTTCCTCGTGGAATCGTTCAGGGCTTTGTATCCCTGGCGACGACAGTAGTCTTCGCAGGCGCGAAGCTGCGTCGGCAGGCTCAGATTCTCCGTCTGCTCCCTCGTGCTGACGCGAACGTAGATCACCGCGCCGACCATGATCGGTAGCGTAGATCCTTCTCCGGATCGGGCAAGGTGCGTTTGCGAGGCACGATGTTTACTCGGAACCGCGGCACTGCTGCTGGTACATCTCAAGGAAGATGCACGCCATCGTCTCGGCGTGTCGACGGATGTCATCGACGTCCTGATCGGTCATCGATTCCGCGTCCTCGCCGAGCAGTTTCCGGCAGCGGCGATCGAAATCGGCTCCGGCGTCGGCTCCGCATGTTCGACGTACTCCATGGGCACTCCTGCGAACTCGATGCAGACGTTCGTGATGCGGTGGAGTGCGCTCGAAGCGCGCCGACCTGAGGTCGGTGCGCCGAAACGATGAGCGTGGATGTGGCGTGACGCCGACACCGGAGCGCGTGACTTGAAGTCGAACGCGCTGATGGCGTGAACGAGTGCGATCCATTTATTAGTTGTTGAGAGGAGCTGGCAGCGTTGCTCTGAGAGCGTCGGCTTCAGCGCTCCGCGCCTGGCGAGACTGCGGAGGGATGCCCAACGGCATCGACGAGATCTTCACCATACGACCGCTGGCGCATCCGGTCAACGCAGAAATGAGGACGAGCTTTGTCGGCCATCACATAAGTGCGACCTTCGAGCTGCGCGGAGGCGCCGTCAAGGCCGCGGCCCGTAGGGTCGAGCGCAGCGAGAGCCTTGACGACGTCGAGCACAGCTAGATCCTGATCCTGGTGATGGCCGACTCTTAACGATGATTAGCGTCGAGAAGTACGTTGAGAAGTGCCGCGCATTTCCCAAGAAATCCGCAGCGCGTTCGCACGCGAGAACACGCGTGCATTCGGCACGCAGATCGCAGAGACCCCCCGAGCATTCCCGCACCGACATCGGGGTGTGAGCAACCCTCCGGTCCGGGGTCGGGGTCGACCCCCTGTCCAAACCGGGGGGTTGCTCACGCCCCCACTGACAGCGCAAACTGCGAGCGCCGAGCAGCGGACGGCACAGAACGCCATCCGTCGAAGAGCTTCTCGCGTTCGCCGGAAGTGGCTGGCGCCACAACAGATCCGACGGTATCGGCACCTTAGGAGCTGTCAGGAAATAACTGATTAATAACACTTGTACGGGCCGTGCGGTGCATGGTACCGTGACGCGTGCGGTTGGCCACGCTCCGCGCCAAACATGCGGCGTTGGCGTCGGTCTTCACC